>OGZI01002404.1_pt1 | contig 15374 bp, 19 predicted proteins | sample 1576711 | NCBI WGS metagenome assembly OGZI01 (sample SAMEA3541482, study PRJEB24748) | human gut metagenome | biome: human gut; feature: human-associated habitat; material: faeces | place: China | collected 2012
GACACAGAATTATGTACAGAAAAATGTGCAAGTGCAGAGTCAGTCACAGCCAGGACAACCGTATAGGGCTGTGCCAGATGGAGGATATAGTTTCGTGAGTGATGCCGGGCAAGTGAAAAAGGAGTTTACACAAGCTGAATCTGAAAAAGCAACCGGGTCAACAGGTGAAAATGTGACAAAAATAAAAGAAAACAGAGAAGAAGTAGAAGATAGTATAGAAGAAAACATACAGGAAGGGGATTTATAATCATGAAACGTCAGGACTTTTATTATGATCTTCCAGAGGAATTAATCGCGCAGGATCCGCTTGAGGATCGTTCCAGTTCCAGACTTCTTGTCCTTGACAAGGAGACGGGAGCTACTTCACATCATATATTTAAAGAAATTACAGGATATCTGAAAGAAGGAGACTGTCTTGTCATCAATGATACCAAGGTCATTCCGGCAAGACTGATTGGAGCGAAGGAAGGAACCGGAGCAAAGATTGAGATTTTATTATTAAAGAGAAAAGAGAATAATATCTGGGAGACACTGGTAAAGCCCGGTAAGAAGGCAAAAGTTGGAACAAGAATCGTATTTGGAGAAGGTCTTCTTGTTGGAGAGGTCGTTGGAATCGTAGAAGAAGGAAATCGTCTGGTGAAGTTTGAATATGAAGGAATTTTTGAAGAGATTCTGGATCAGCTTGGACAGATGCCGCTTCCGCCTTACATCACCCCCCAGCTGGAGGACAAGAACCGTTACCAGACCGTGTATGCAAAGCATTCCGGATCTGCTGCTGCTCCGACGGCAGGACTGCATTTTACACCGGAGCTTCTGGAAGAAATCAAAGCAGAAGGTGTGGAGATTGCGCATGTAACGCTTCATGTCGGACTTGGAACTTTTAGACCTGTTAAGGTTGATAATGTTTTGGAACATAAGATGCATGATGAGTATTATGAAATTTCAGAAGAAAGTGTTGAAATAATTAATACAGCAAAGGAACAAGGAAATAGAATTTTTGCAGTTGGAACAACAAGTGTAAGAACTTTGGAAACAGTTTATAAAAAATACGGAGAACTTGTAGCTTGTAAGGGGAATACGGATATTTTCATATATCCGGGTTTTGAGTTTAAGGTTGTTGATTGCCTTATTACAAATTTTCATTTGCCAAAATCAACATTAATTATGCTTGTCAGTGCTTTTGCATCAAAAGAGATAATAATGAATGCATATAATGAAGCTACGAAAAATAAATACAGATTTTTCAGTTTTGGCGACGCAATGCTTATTAAAAAGGAGAAATAATGGAATTAAAATACGAATTGATAAAAAAGTCTTCGGATTGTAATGCAAGACTTGGGAAAATATATACAAATAGGGGTGTTATTGAAACTCCAATTTTCATGCCTGTAGGAACTAGAGCAACTGTTAAGGCGATGAATGTTGATGAGTTAAAAGAGATAGGCTCACAGATAATTTTAGGAAATACTTACCATTTATATTTAAAACCCGGGCAAGAAATTATTAGAATGGCTGGTGGACTTCATAAGTTTATGAATTGGGATAAGCCAATTTTAACGGATAGTGGTGGTTTTCAAGTTTTCAGTCTTGGAGATATTAGAAAGATAACTGAAGAGGGTGTAGAGTTCAGATCTCATATTGACGGTTCAAAGCATTTTATTTCTCCTGAAAAATCAATGGAAATCCAAAATGATTTAGGCTCTGATATTATGATGGCTTTTGATGAATGTGCACCATATCCTGCAAGTTATGATTATGTAAAAAATTCTATGGAAAGAACTTTGCGTTGGTTAAAGAGATGTAAAGATTATCATAAAAATACAGATAATCAGGCACTTTTTGGAATTATTCAAGGTGGAATGTTTAAAGATTTAAGAAGAGAGTCTGCACTTGCTACAATAGATATGGACTTACCGGGATATGCTATTGGTGGACTTAGTGTAGGAGAACCTAAAGAAATTATGGTTGAATATCTAAATTATACAACACAATTTATGCCTGAAAATAAGCCTAGATATTTAATGGGAGTAGGAACTCCGGATTATTTATTTGAAGCCGTTGAAGCAGGGATTGATATGGCTGACTGCGTTCTTCCAACAAGAATTGCAAGAAATGGAACTGCAATGACTTCAAAGGGGAAACTTGTTATAAAAAATGCTAAATATGCAAAGGACTTTGCTCCACTTGATGATGAATGTGATTGTTATGCTTGTAGAAATCACACAAGAGCTTATATAAGACATTTGATAAATGTTGATGAAATATTAGGGGCAAGACTTCTTTCAATCCATAATTTAAGATTTTTACTTAAAACAATGGAAAATATAAGACAAGCAATTAGAGAAGATAGATTTTTAGAATATAAAAAAGAATTTTATAAAAAGTATGGATATGAGGACTAGAAATGAATAAATTTTTAAAATTATTGTTAATTTTAGCGATTACACCTATAATTTTAGCAACAGCAGGTTTTGTTATATTACCGTCATCTGTTTTTGCTTATATTAGAGACGGTAAAGAAGTTTTTATCGGATCTTATATGGTTTATACCTTTGCTTTGATAAATGCAGTATTATCATTCTTTGGAATAACATATTTGAGAAGAGTTAGAAAGAAATTTAATGACGAAAACTATCCAACAGGTGTAACTGTTGTAGCTTTTGTAAATCTGCTTATTTCTATTATGTGTAATTACTTTACATTTTCAGTTTTAAAACTTATGTTAAGAAATTCAAAAATGGAAATTCCTTTTTATGTAATTAGATTAGTTTTCACTTTAATTGCAATTTTAACTGCAATATATGGAATTTATTTAAGAAGAGTAAATAAAGAAAGTGAATTTGCAATAAGAAACAAATGGACAATGAATAACGATATAGTTTTCGGATTTGCAAATAAATTTTCAGGCATTGTCTTTATTGCAGGTGGAATTTTTATCTCGATAGTATCTTGGATAATAGGCAATCAAAGTCAATTATATATAACAACACTGTTTACACTAATAATTTGTGCAATATCATCAAACTATATAAGTAGAACAATAGGTATGAAATACAAAATGATGTATAAAGAAAAAGATAAGGAAATATAAAATAAGAAATAAAGTGTCAATGAGAAATTTTGACACTTTTTTAGTGGATAAAATGAAACTGAATTAGAATAATAATAAAAAATATACCATAATTTTATAAAAAATGTTGACAAATTTATTTTAAGTGTATATAATGTATATATACAATAGATAGAGAGGAGGGTTATATGTTAATTAATTTATATAAAGACGATAAAGACCCAATTTATTTACAGATTGTAAAACAGATAAAAAAAGAAATTATGAATAAAAATCTACAACAGGGAGATTTACTGCCCTCAATTCGCGCTTTAGCAACAGATTTAAAAGTAAGTGTAATTACGACTAAAAGGGCGTATATGGAGCTTGAAAAGGATGGTTTTATACAAACTGTTACTGGGAAGGGAACTTATGTTACAAATAAAACTGTAAATGCAATTGAAGATGAATATTACAGATTATTGGAAAACTCAATTAAAAATGTTTACACTTATGCAGATGCTTTAGGACTATCTAAGGAGGAGCTTAAGGAAATTTTTGAAAATTGGAGGTAATTATGTTAAAAGTTAAAAATCTTGAAAAAAACTACAAAAATTTTAATTTGAATATGACTTTTGATTTAGAAGAGGGTTGTATTATGGGCTTAATTGGGAAAAACGGTTCAGGTAAGACAACTTTGATTTCCACGATTTTAAATATAATTGTAAAAGATAGTGGGAGTTGTATTATTTTTGGAATGGAAAACAACAAATTAACTCCAATTCAAAGGGAAAATATAGGAATTGTTTTTGATGAAATTCATTTTCCGGACAACTTTAAGATATATGAAATTGAAAAATTTTGTAGTTTGGTTTATAAACATTGGGATACAAATCTTTTTAGAAAATTGCTTGCTGACTATGAAATAGAAATTATAAAGGAAGTCAGCGAACTTTCTAAAGGAATGAAAATGAAATTGCAATTAGCTGTAGCATTTTCACATAATCCAAAGTTGTTAATTTTAGATGAGGCAACTTCTGGACTTGATCCGATTGTGAGAGATGAACTTTTGGATTCGCTTTTTGAGTTTGTAAGAGATGGTAAACATTCTGTTTTAATGTCCTCACATATTTTATCAGATATTGAAAAAATTTCAGATGTAATAACTTATATTGATAATGGAAAATTAATTTTTTCCGAATATAAAGATGATTTGCTTGAAAAGTATTGCATAATAAAAGGAGATGAAAGTATTTTAAACGAAATTGCAAAATGTGATATTTTAGGAGTAAAACAAGGTCATTATGGAATTGAAGCCTGTGTCAGCAGAAATTCATTCAAAGGAGAAAATTTTGATAAACCTACATTAGAGGATATAATGATATTTTTAAATAAAGGGGTGATTTAATTGAAAGCATTACTTTATAAAGATATAATAGTTTTAAAGAATAATTTAGTCGCAATTTCAATGATATCATTCTTTTTGATTATTGCTATAATATCTGGAAATGTTGATATAGCATATTTGATAGCATCCTTTGGACTTATTATTTTATTTATAAAAATTTTTGAAAGTGATTATAAAAATGGTTTTTATAAATATATAATTTCCAATGCAGTTGAAGAAAAATCTATAGTAATTTATAAATATCTTTTGATATTTTCAGCTGTTATTTTAGTTTTTTTAGTCAACTTTTTACTCGCACTTGTGACTGGTTATGACAAAACATTTTATAGATTTTTGATTTTTTCCAGTATGAATATTTTGCTTTATGAAATGATTATTCCTATAATTTTTAGATTTGCTAAAATTGCCATATCTGTTACTAATTTAGCGGGGACTGTTATTTATATCATAGAAATTTATTTGTTAAAAAATGATACTTTTTTGAATTTTGAAATTGGAAATAAATTAAATATATTTGTAATCTTAATTATAATCGATTTAATTTTGTTTGTATTTTCATTTTTATTGAGTTTGAAATTTATTAGTAGAAGGATAAGTTAGGAGTTTGTTATGAAAGGTTTGTTACTTTTAGAATATCTTGAAATAAAGAAAAAATGGTATATTTTTGCATTAGCTTTAATACTTCTATGTTTTGGAGCCTATTTTGAAACATTGTTTACCTATGTTTTTATATTTTCGGTTTTTGGAAGTAGAGATGTTGGAAATAATTTTGAAAGAAATAAAAAGATAAATAAATATATTTTAACAACTAAATTTTCAAGAAAAGATTTGATTATCTCAAAGTTTTTGGTTTCAACTCTAAAAATTTTACTCTATTTTATTATTCTACTAATTTTTGTTTTACTTTTTAATTTAAATTTTTTACTTAGTTTATTAAGTTATTTTTTAACAGCGATATTTATAAATCCGATAGTACAGTATTCGTATTTTGTGTTTAAAGATAGAGATGATATAGTTCCATTTTTTGTAATGATTACATTTCCTCTACTTTTTATTTTGTTAGGATTTAAATATTTACCTAACCACATTGGACTGTATGAAAATATATATTTACTAATATTATCTTTTATAGTTATATTTATTTTAAATATCCTATGGAATATATATTTATTAAAAGCAACTGTTAGGAATATTGAATACGAAGATTTTTAGAAAAATAAAAGGAGGCAAGACTTCTTTTAGATTGGTGATAATGTCAATGAAAACGGTAAAGCAAAAACGCCAATAAATTGTATACTGAATATTGCTTGAATAAACATAAAAAAGCACAGACAAAAATTATGTTTTGTCTGTGCTTTAAGAAGTCGTTTAAGCGACTTCTTTTAATTTGCATCTTTTTATGAATATTCCTAGTAGTGTATAAAATACTATGAATACAACTTGTGATGCAACAAATAGTAAAAATTTTTCAAAATTTATTTCTTCTAAAAACTTTACAAAATAATATTGTGGCATAAATTTAGAAACATTAATTAGGGCTTGTGGTAAGAATTTCATCGGCAAAAATACTCCTGATGAAAATGCCATTATTAATGTGAAAGCAGAATTTACTCCATTTACAACTTTTACGTCCTTTGAAATTGATACAAGTAGTTGTCCTAGTGAAATTGCAGTAAATGAAAATATAAATACTGCTAGACTCATATATATTAAATTAGTTTTAGGTATTTCTTCGTTCACTCTTGATATTGAAACAGCTAAATAAAAACTTGATATTAATATAGATATTATTACCTGAGCTAAAAATTGTTGTAAAGTTTGTGATTTTTGACTATAAGGGGACAAAGCCATTCTCTTTAAAAGACTTTCTTTTTTAAATTCAGCATCAATATTTATAATTATTGAAATTATACTCATAAAAACTATATAACTTAGGATTAAAAAAGTAGCGTTAAAGGCTTCTTTTCCTTTTTCTTGATTATATAATTTAGTATCTATTATCTTTACATCAATCTCTTTCTTTAATGTATTTATTACCTCTTGTTGATCAACATTTGAATTTATTGCAGACAATGTGTAATTGAGATAACTTTTTAAATCTATTTTTAAAAAGGTTATATATGAAGTTTTTGTTGGTGCTAAAATTGAAATTGCTTTTTTATTATTTAACAAATTTTGTTTAAAATCTTTATTAATTACCATATAAGCTATAATTTTATCCTCAACAATTTGTTTTCTTGCTTCGCTTTCCGTAATTTTTTCTTCTTTTACATTATGTTTTTCTTTTAAATAATTTATTAAGGCTTTTGATTCTTCACTTTTATCTTCATCATTTATCATTAAGTCCAGCTTCATAGGTTTAAATTCAACATTATTATCTTTTGAGCTGGTAAATATAATCAACATAACCATAAAAATTATGAAAGAAAATAAAACGGCTTTTATATTTTTTATAAATATTTTCATATAATTTTTAAATATCATTATACTTATGCCTCCTCAAATATATTAATGCAATTCCAAATAGAATTATAGTAAATGGAATTATAAATTTAGCCATTGTAATCAAGTAGCTATTGTCATTTGCGATATTTACACCTAATAGTGCATTTTCCATATAGAATGTTGGATTTATCTTTTTTATTATAGGGAAAGCTGAAGTTATAGCATTTGTTACACTTGAGCCCATCATTCCTGAAGTATAATTCATTAGAAGAATACATCCAAGTCCAACCATTGTTTTAGTTTCGGTTTTTGCCTTTAGAGCAACTGCAAGGAACATTCCCATAGTTATTCCAAAAATCATAATTAAAAGTAGAGTAATAATTGAAGCAAAATAGTTTGTTATTAGGGTTATCCCAAATACAAGTTTTAAATAAATAATCAATAATGTAGAATTAAAACTTGTAACTATAAGTGCAGATATTATTCCATTTATTAAATAAGTTGATTTTTTTATTGGAGAAACTAACATTCTTACTGCAAAATCAGACGAATCATATAATATATTATCTATGTAGATAACGCCATCAAACATAGTATATAGACTTGCCATAATAATTATTGAAAAAAGTATGGGTTCAACACCTGTAACACCATGGTTTTTGTCCTCTATAAAGTCTTTATCTATATTTTTTATAATTTCTTCCTGATTAATTTTAGTTTCATACATTTGTTTTATTTGGTCAAGGATATTTTTAACAACCATAACTTCTGAATTAGATGATATAATTTTTAAAGATAAATCATCTTCTATAAAAGCTTTATATTCTTTGTTTTTTAGATCTGTTTGAATATTTTCTTTTACTTCTTTAAGATTAAGATATGGAATTTGTTTTAAAATATATTCATGGGGATTATTTTTGTTAATTCCAACATTTACTTTATCAAAATTTTTGCCCATATTAGGAATTACTAGGCAAAAGAATGTAGCTAAAATCATAGGGAAAAAAGTATTCCAAAATAAATTTAGTTTATCTCTAGTTAAATGTAGCAAATTTACTTTTAAAGCAGATAAAATTCCCATTATTCTCTAAGCTCCTTTCCTGTCATTTCTAAGAAAATATCTTCCAGTTTAGGTTTCTTTGAAAAAATTTCTTCATAAACTACATTGTTTTCATCAAGTAGGTAGATTAATTTTTTAATGTTTCCTGTATCACTAGAATAATTAAAAGTTACTTGATTTTCCTTCGCTTCAACATCAATTACCTCGTCTTGTTTTTCTAAGATTGAAATAATTTCAGGTTTTATAAAACCTACAACTGTAATCTTTTCTTTTACACTTACTCCATTAATCAAAGTTTGCATATCTCCGGTTAAGATATTTTTTCCATTATCCATAATAGAAATTTTATTGCAAAGATATTCAGCTTCATCTAAATAGTGAGTAGTATAAAGAATTGATGATCCATTTTCAGCTAAATTTTTAATTCCATCTAAGATAAACTTTCTGCTTTGAGCATCTACTGCAACTGTTGGCTCGTCTAAAATTACAAGTTCAGGCTTATGTGAAATACCACAAGCGATATTTAAACGTCTTTTAAGCCCACCTGATAGCTTCTTTTCCAACATTTTTTCATGACTTTGAAGTCCTGTAAATTCAATAGCTTCATTTACAAGCCTTTTTCTTTCATTTTTATTAGATATATATAGACCACAAAAATAGTCGATATTTTCTTTTACAGTTAAATTATTAAAAACAGCAAGTTCTTGAGGAACAATTCCAATTTTTTTCTTAATTTCATATTCATTAGAAATATCTTTTTTTCCAAAAACTTCAATAGTTCCACTGTCATATTTCAAAAGAGAAAGCATACACATTATTGAAGTCGTCTTTCCACAACCGTTTGGACCTATAAGTCCAAGTACATCTCCTTTTTCAAGAGATAAATTAAAATGGTCTAAAACAATTTTTTCTTTAAATTTTTTTATTAAATCTTCTATTTTTATAATCATAATTATCACCTCACCAATATTATATCAATAAATTTTTTTAAAAATTAGTGTATTATGTAATTTTATCAATATGACAAATGTAATTTTTTGAAAAATATGGTAAAATAGTTATAATAGTTTTTAAATGATTATTGTTTTATTTATTTTAAATTAGATGGAGATATTATGGTATTTTTAAAGTATTTTTTATTAAATTTTTTGTTTTTATTTTCAGAAAAAATGGGTTTTGCTAATGTTGCAATTTTTAGCTTAATTTCGTTAATTTTTGTGCTTATAGTTGAAATTAAGGAAAATATATATTATAGTTTAGCTTTGTCAGTAATTTTCTTGATTATAATTTATTTTTTTCCGGAGTTTAGATTTTTTATGTTCTCTTTTATTTATGCAATTTATAGCAAGTCAATTTACAATATTCCAATATTTCTTGTATTCCTATTGAGTAAAGAAATTAACTTTTTTGCTTTATCTTTATTAATTGTTTGTCTATCTCAATACTCTATGAAAGAAAAGTTTTTTATCATAGAGAGTTTTTAAATTTTTATAAGACAAATTATAAATTACAAAAAGATTTAAAGAAATTGTATCTGGAAGAAGAAAAAAAGAATTATGATAGTATTTTAAAAGAAAGAGAAAAAATTTCAAAAGAATTACATAATTCAATAGGACATACAATTTCAGCTTCCGTTTTAGAACTAAGGGCATTGGAATTTATCTGTGAAGATGAAGAAGTGAAAACTTCAGTTATAAGAATTAGGGAGAATTTATCAGGTGGATTAGTTGATATAAGAAAAATAATTCATAATATGTATAAATCTGCTTTTGACTTAGAAAGCTCTATTGAAAAAATTATAGATGTTCCAAATGTAAAGTCAAAATTAATATATAGAGTTAAAACAAAGATGAATGAAAATTTAAGTTTTGACATTTTAAGCATTGTAAAAGAGGCATTTTCTAATTTTATTAAACATTCAAATGGAGATAGTTTTACTGTGAGAATAATAGAAAATGAAAATTCTTATATCATTACGATTTTTGACAATGGAAAAAATATTAATATAGAAAAAAATGACGGTCTTGGTATTTTATCGATGGAAGAAATAGCAAAAAAATATAATGGATTGTTTAATGTAATTGTAGATGACGGATTTAAAATAAATATTGCAATAAATAAAGGAGAGAATAATGAAAATCTTAATGGTTGATGATGATTTATTAGTATTAAATGCTTTAAGTACTATATTGGGAAAAAGTGGTTATGAAATTGTACTTGCAACAACGGATTCTAAAAAAGCTATTGAAACTTATAAAGAAAATAAAATTGATGTAGTCATTTTGGATATCAGAATGAAAGATGTAAATGGGGTTGATGTTGCAATAGAAATTTTAGATTTTGATAAAGATGCTAAGATAATGCTACTTACAACTTTTAATGATAGGGATGATATAATTAGAGCCTTGAATAAGGGAGTTTTGGGAGTTATTTTAAAGGACAATGTTGCATCACTAATTCCTGCAATAGAATCTGTAAGTCTTGGAAATAAAATTTTAGATAATGAACTGAATTTAAAAAATCTTTTTAATACTACAAAAAAAGATTTTGAACTCTTAACACAAAAAGAAATTGAGATTTTAGAACAAATTGCAAAGGGATTATCTAATAAAGAAATTTCTGAAAAATTATTTTTAAGTGAGGGAACAGTGAGAAATTATATTTCAGGAATTTTAGAAAAGTTAGAACTTAGAGATAGAACTCAACTTGCAATATATTATTATACGAAGTAAATAAACAAGCACACAAAAAGCCAACATTTTGTTGGCTTTTTGTCTTGAAACAAGGAGGTTTCAGATTTTTGTTATATAAAACATATAGTAAATTGCAAATTAATCATTATGTTTTGAATAATCTAATTCTTTTTCAGAGTGAGCAACAACAACTGAGCAAGTTATATCTCCTAGTATATTAATTGCTGTTCTAATCATATCAAAAATTCTGTCAATTCCTGCTACCAATGCGATTCCTTCAACAGGAAGTCCTACACTTTGCAGAACCATTGTAAGCATAATTACTCCTGCTCCTGGGACTCCAGCTGTTCCAACCGAGGCAAGTGTTGTAGTAAGTACAATTACAACTTGTTGTTGCATTGATAAATTTATTCCATAAACCTGTGCTATAAATAGTGCACATACACCTTGATAGATTGCAGTTCCATCCATATTTATAGTTGCACCTAAAGGCAGAACGAAACTTGCGATTGGTTTTGAAACACCCATTTCTTCTTCTGCTGTTTCCATAGAAACAGGAAGTGTTCCTGCTGATGAAGCAGTTGAAAAGGCTACAAAAAATGGAGTTGAAGCTTTTCTAAAAAAAGTTCTGACTTTCATTTTTGTAAAGATTTTTATAGATGATGAATACACTAAAAGTGCATGAATTATACTAGCTAAATAAACTATAAAAATTACTTTAATTAATGGAATTATAACTTTTGGTCCATTATTTGCAATAACTGGAGTAATTAAACCTAATACTCCAATTGGAGCAAGTTTCATTATTCCATTTGTAATTGAAATCATCGCATTTGATATTCCATCAAAAAATGCAAATACCGGTTTTGATTTTGTTTCTCCTAATGATAGAAGTCCACCGCCAAGTATCAATGCAAATACTATAATTTGTAACATACTTCCATCAACTATTGACTTCATAGGATTTGATGGAATTATATTGATTAGAGTATCTATAAAATTAGGTGCTTCATTTACTTTTACTTCTTTTAAAGTTGTAGGTAGAGTGAATCCTGAACCGGGTTTTAAAACATTAGTAAATGCTAAACCCAGAATGATGGCAAAGGTAGTTGTTAAAAAGTAAAATACAAAAGTTTTTAAACCTATTTTTCCAAGTTTCTTTATATCTTTTAATTCAGCAACTCCAACAACTAAAGATGAAAATACTAAAGGAACTATTACTAATTTAATTAAATTAAGAAATATTGTTCCAATAGGTTTAAAATAAGCATCAGCAATTTTTGGATTTGATTGTAAACACAGACCTAAAGCTACACCGATGAAAAGTGCAATTATAATCTGTAAGGGTAATGATATTTTCTTTCTTTTTTTCATGGTTATTCCTCCTATAATAATTTATTACTATAACACAACGCACCTATATTATATCATATATTTAAATAAAATAAAATATCTTTATTGATAAAATTCGTCACGGTAAATTATTTTCCTGCAATTTTTAATAAAAATTTATTAAAAAACTAGCATTTTTTTTAAATATATTAAATTGTATAGAAATTTTTGTCAAAATATTTTAATAAATATTACTTTATCTTTTTAAGTGTTATATATTTGTAAAAATATTGTATAAATATTTAATTTTAATTGAATAAATTTACAAATTTTGTTATAATACATAGTGAGTGGAGGTGTATTAATTATGAATAAAAATAAATTCGAAAATGGCAGTATTAAGATATCAAACGATATTTTTTATATGATTGCTGCAATGGCAACTATCGAAGTTGAAGGTGTAAAATCTATCGTTGGAATTCCTACCGATGTTGAAAAAATTAATGCAAAAAATTCTAAGAAGGGAATAGAAATTGAATTTCTAGAAAATGGAATTCACATTGGTGTTAAAGTTTCTATAGAATATGGACAAAAATTTGAAGAAATCGTTAAAAAAATTCAAGAAAATATAAAATTAAAAGTAGAAATGATGACAAGTATTAAAGTTTTAGGTGTAAATATTTGTATTGAATCTATTGAAAAGTAGAGTGTTTATATGACTAGAAGTGAAGCACGAGAATGGTGTATGAAGTTGATTTATCAATTAAGTATACATAATAATTTTAAATGTGACGAGATAGAAAGTTTTATAGAGTATTTCGATTTGCCTAGTAGCGAGGTTAAATATATTAGAAAAAATTGTAAATCTATAATAGATAATCTTGATAACATTGATAATATTATAAAGGAAAACTTAGAAGGCTGCTGGAATTACAATAGAATAGCTAAAATTGATTTGGCAATTCTTAGAGTTGCAGTAAATGAAATTTATTACTTAGACGATATTCCTGAAAGTGTTGCAATAAATGAAGCTATAGAAATTGCAAATAAATATTCTACTGACGCTTCATATAAGTTTATAAATGGAATTTTGGGAACTATCGTTAGAGCAAAAAAATAAAATATATTTTTAGGAGGTAGTTATAATGTTACTTAATACTTTATTGTTAGTTGTGTTCGTTGGTATTGTTTTTTCAGGCATAGCTGTGTCAACTTTTTTAGTTGGAACTGAAGGCAACAAGAGATGGATTGTTTATCCAGTTTTCTGTGCGATTTGTATTGGTATATTTTTGTTTTTTAAAAATACTATGAATTTAAATTTCCTACCTTGGAGAAATGCATATTTGATTGTTACATTCTATGTTTCAGCTGTTTGTACATTAATGGCATTTATAGCTATTCCTAAAACATCTTTAAAAGCATTAAAAGAAAGTGTAGTTCCTGCAGTAAGCATATTTACAATTGCCGGAGTTCTTTTAATGATTTACTAAAATAGGAGAGTTTTGATGACAACATTTAAGGTTAAAGAAGTGAGTAAGTATATTTCAAATGTACTTAGGAGAGATTCTTTTTTATCTAACATAAGTGTTGAAGGCGAAGTATCTAATTTTAAAAAATCGGGTGGTCATAGTTATTTTAGTATCAAAGATGATGAAGCTATGCTTAAATGTGTAGTTTTTAAAACTATTCCGATTGCACAAAGTTTGAATCTAACTGACGGACAAAAGGTTATCGTAACAGGAACTGTTATGACTTATGAAAAAGGAAGCTACTATCAGATTTTATGTAAAAATGTTGAAGAGGTCGGTCGTGGAAATTTATATGAGCAGTTTTTAGCTCTAAAAGAAAAACTTTCAAAAGAAGGTCTTTTTAATTCTGAATTAAAAAAGCCAATTCCGAAATTTCCCAAGAATATAGGAGTTGTTACTGCTAAAAACGGAGCGGCAATTCGTGATATTTTAAATACATTGCGAAGAAGATATAGGATTGCAAATATATATTTTTATCCTGCTAAGGTTCAAGGGATTGGTGCGAGTGATGAAATAGCTCTTGGCGTTAAATATTTAGATTCACTTGATTTTATTGACACAATAATTGTTGGTAGAGGTGGTGGTTCTTTTGAAGATTTGAATGCGTTTAATGATGAAAATCTCATTAGAACCATTTTTAATTGTAAAAAACCTGTTATATCAGCAGTTGGTCATGAGATAGATACAATGCTAACAGATTATGTTGCAGATAAGAGAGCTGCGACTCCGACGGCAGGAGCAGAGCTTTCATCTGTAAGCATGGATGAGATAAAAGAATTTTTAAATCAAGCAGAGAAAAAACTTAATAAAAATATTTTAGAAGAAATTTCTGCTGAAAAAGTTCAGCTTGAACATTTTAAAAAAGAATTGGAATATTACAATCCGGCTAATAGAATTACTACATTGAAAGAAAATCTTGAAAAAATCTTTGGATGAAAAAATAGTTTCAATTTTTAAATATAATAAACAATTATTAGATTTTAAAAGACAATCTTTGGAGATTATAAATCCGAACAGTATTTTAGATAGAGGATATAGCATTATTTATAATGATAAGAATGAAATTGTAAAGGATATTAAGACTGTAAATGTAGGAGATTCTTTGAAACTTAAAGTTTCTAATGGAAAGATTATTTCCGATGTTAAGGAGATTATAGATGGCAATTAAGTTGGAAAATTATGATAAGGGAATTGAAGAACTTATTAAAATTGTAAATACTTTAGAAAAAGAACAATTAAGTCTTGAAAAAAGTATTGAGCTGTATAAAAAGGGAATGAAACTTCATAAAGAATTAGTTGATATTTTGGAAAAAGAAGAAGGTAGACTATTCTTATTTGATGAAAAGGCTCAAAATGAAGAGGAAAAATTTGTAGAAAAAACTTTAGAAGATGGACAAGTGAGTTTAGAATTATAATGGAAGATTTTATAAAATTAATTCATAATGATAAAAGCATAATTGAGACAAGATTAAATAAAGTTTATGCAGATAATAATGAGTTTGAAAAAATGTGTGCTTATTCTTTTTCTGTTGGTGGAAAGAGAATAAGAGCAATTTTGCTTTTAGAGGCTTTTAAAATTTGTAGGGATATTTCAGATATAGCCATAGACTTTTCAGTTGCTTTAGAGCTTATTCATAACTATTCTTTAGTTCATGATGATTTACCTGAAATGGATGATGATAAATTTAGAAGAGGAGTATTATCTGTTTATGGCAAATATGGACAGTCAAATGCTGTTTTAGTAGGAGATGAGCTTTTAAATAATGCAAATTTAATTATGTTTAAAGCCATTAAACAACTTGAAAATATTGATGAAATCAAAAATGCTATTTCTGCAAGTGAAATAATTTTAAATTCA
>OGZI01002406.1_pt1 | contig 15356 bp, 21 predicted proteins | sample 1576711 | NCBI WGS metagenome assembly OGZI01 (sample SAMEA3541482, study PRJEB24748) | human gut metagenome | biome: human gut; feature: human-associated habitat; material: faeces | place: China | collected 2012
GGCTTGTCCCCGCCCGCGGAGCCGGAAGGCCCCGGTTTTGGCTCCAAAGCGCCGCAAGGGAGGGACCCCCATGAAAGAGATCGCCCTCTATACCCTGGATATCGCCCAGAATTCCATCACCGCCCAGGCCAAGCGCCTGGACATCACCCTGACGGAGGAGGGGGAGACCATCACCCTGTCCATCCGGGATGACGGCACGGGCATGGCCCCGGAGCTGCTGGCCCGGGTGAGCGACCCCTTCACCACCACCCGCACCACCCGAGCGATGGGGCTTGGGCTGCCCCTGCTGCGTCTGGCGGCGGAGCAGACCGGCGGTTCCCTGTCGATTGAAAGTACGCTGGGGGTCGGCACCGCCGTCACCGCCGTTTTTGTCGCCTCGCACATCGACTGTCCCCCGGTGGGGGACATGGCCGGCACGATCACCCTGCTCATCCAAGGCGCGCCGGAGCTGGAACTGCACTATACGCACCGGAGGGGGGACGCCCTGGCCCGCCTGGACACGGAGGAGCTGCACGCCCTGCTCGGGCCGGAGCTCTCCCTGGCCGAGCCGGAGCTTGTCCTCTGGATCCGGGATTACCTACAGGAACAGGAAGCGCTGTTACAAGAACAGAAGGGGATGTAAAACCATGAAAAGTCTAGCGGAGCTACAGGCCATCCGTGATAAGATGCGCCAGCAGATTGATTTGCGGGACTCCGGGGACGACCGCATCCGCGTGGTGGTGGGTATGGCCACCTGCGGCATCGCGGCGGGAGCCCGCCCGGTGCTCAACGCCTTTTTGGAGGAGGTCGCCAAGCGGGAGCTGAAAAACGTCACCGTGTCCCAGACGGGGTGCATCGGCGTGTGCCGGCTGGAGCCCATTGTGGAGGTGTACGTGCCCGGCCAGGAGAAGGTCACCTACGTAAAGATGACCCCCGACAAGGTGGCCTCCATCGTCAGCGAGCATCTGGTCAACGGCCGCGTGGTGACCGAGTACACCATCGGCGCGGCGGAATGAGGGAGGGCGTGAGATGAGCTTGATTCGTTCCCATATTCTGGTCTGCACCGGCACGGGCTGCACCTCCTCCGAAAGTCCCAAGATCATCGCGGAGTTTGAAAAGCAGTTGGCCGCCCAGGGCATGGACAAGGAGGCCCAGGTGGTGCGCACGGGCTGCTTCGGCCTGTGCGCCCTGGGGCCCATCGTCACCATCTACCCCGAGGGGGCCTGCTACACCCACGTGACGGTGGACGACGTGGAGGAGATTGTCTCCGAGCACATCGTCAAGGGCCGCATCGTCAAGCGCCTGCTCAACAGGAACGAGGGGGGCGACGGCCCGGCCACCTCCCTGGCCGAGACCCGGTTCTACAAGCACCAGCACCGCATCGCCCTGCGCAACTGCGGCGTCATCAACCCGGAGAGCATCGACGAGTACATCGGCGTGGACGGCTACGCCGCCCTGGGCAAAATCCTCACCGAACACATCTCGCCCCAGCAGGTCATCGACACGGTGCTGGCCTCCGGCCTGCGGGGCCGGGGCGGCGCAGGCTTCCCCACGGGCAAAAAGTGGCAGTTCACCGCCGACGCGGTGAGCCCCGACGGGGTCAAGTATGTGTGCTGCAACGCCGACGAGGGCGATCCCGGCGCGTTCATGGACCGCTCGGTGCTGGAGGGCGACCCCCACACCATTCTGGAGGCCATGACCATCGCGGGCTACGCCGTGGGGGCCCACCAGGGCTACATCTACGTCCGGGCCGAGTACCCCATCGCCGTCAAGCGGCTGGAGACCGCCATCCGGCAGGCCAAGGAGTACGGCCTGCTGGGCAAAAACATCTTTGACTCCGGCTTTGACTTTGATCTGGAGCTGCGCCTGGGCGCCGGCGCCTTTGTCTGCGGCGAGGAGACCGCCCTCATGCGCTCCATCGAGGGCCACCGGGGCGAGCCCAAGACCCGCCCCCCTTTCCCGGCGGTGAAAGGCCTGTTTGACCGGCCCACCCTGCTCAACAACGTGGAGACCTACGCCAACATCACCTGGATTTTCAACCACGGCCCCGAGGCCTACGCCGCCATCGGCACCGAGACCAGCAAGGGCACCAAGGTCTTCGCCCTGGGCGGCAAGATCACCAACACCGGCCTGGTGGAGGTCCCCATGGGCACCACCCTGCGCACGGTGGTGGAGGACATCGGCGGCGGCGTGCCGGGCGGCAAGAAGTTCAAGGCCGCCCAGACCGGCGGCCCCTCCGGCGGCTGCATTCCTGCCTCCCTCATCGACACCCCCATCGACTACGAGTCCCTCAGCGCCATCGGCTCCATGATGGGCTCCGGCGGCCTCATCGTCATGGACGAGGACAACTGCATGGTGGACATCGCCAAGTTCTATCTGGAGTTCATTGTGGACGAGTCCTGCGGCAAGTGCTCCCCCTGCCGCATCGGCACCAAGCGGCTGCTGGATCTGCTGACCAAGATCACCGAGGGCAACGGCGAGCCGGAGGATCTGGACACCATCGAGGAGCTGTGCCACCACATCAAGCAGTCCGCCCTGTGCGGCCTGGGGCAGACCGCCCCCAACCCCGTGCTCTCCACCCTCACCCATTTCCGGGAGGAGTTCGAGGCCCACATCTACGAGAAGCGCTGCCCCGCCGGGGTGTGCAAGGCGCTCATCCAGTACATCGTGGACCCCACCAAGTGCAAGGGCTGCACCCGCTGCGCCCAGGGCTGCCCCACCGGGGCCATCTCCGGCGCGGTGCGCGCCCCCCATATCATCAACCAGTCCAAGTGCATCAAGTGCGGCGCGTGCATGGATCACTGCCGCTTTGACGCCATCTACAAGCAGTAAGGGAGGGAACGGACATGGACGAAAAGATGGTATCTCTGCGCATCAACGATATCCCCGTCACCGTTCCCGAGGGCTCCACGGTGCTGGAGGCGGCCCGCTCCGCGGGCTTCAACATCCCGTCGCTGTGTTTCCTGAAGGACATCAACGAGATCGGCGCCTGCCGCATCTGCGTGGTGGAGGTGAAGGGGGCCAAGAGCCTGGTTGCCTCCTGCGTCTACCCCGTGGCCGAGGGGATGGAGGTCTACACCAACACGGAGCGGGTACGCAAATCCCGCCAGCTCACCCTGGAGCTGATCCTCTCCAACCACCGGATGGACTGCCTCACCTGCTCCCGCAACAGCCACTGCGAGCTGCTCCAACTGGCCGGCGACCTGGGCATCGACGCGGTGCGGTACGCCAACGACAACATGCCCCCCCAGATCGAGGCCTCCGCCCCCCACCTGGTGCGGGACAACTCCAAGTGCGTCCTCTGCCGCCGGTGCACCGCCGTGTGCCGCAAGACCCAGGAGGTGGGGGTCATCGGCCCCAACGACCGGGGCTTCCACACCCACATCGGCTGCGCCTTCGACCGGGATCTGGCCGAGGTGGACTGCGTCTCCTGCGGCCAGTGCATCGTGGCCTGCCCCACCGGCGCCCTCTCCGAGAAGGACGACACCGCCCGCGTGCTGGCCGCCCTGAACGACCCCGCCAAGCACGTGGTGGTGGGCCCCGCCCCCTCCATCCGGGTCACCCTGGGCGAGTGCTTCGGCCTGCCCATCGGCACCAACGTGGAGGGCAAGATGGTCACCGCCCTGCGCCGCCTGGGCTTCGACAAGGTGTTCGACGTGGACACCGCCGCCGACTTCACCATTCTGGAGGAGGGCACCGAGTTTTTAAGCCGCCTCAACGGCGGCGGCACCCTCCCCCTCATCACCTCCTGCTCCCCCGGCTGGGTGCGGTATCTGGAGCAGCACGCCCCCGACATGCTCCACAACATCTCCTCCTGCAAGTCCCCCCAGCAGATGTTCGGCTCCCTGGTCAAGACCTACTACGCCGAGCAGGCGGGCATGGATCCCCAGGACATCTTCGTGGTGTCCATCATGCCCTGCACCGCCAAGAAGTACGAGGTACTGCGGGAGGAGCAGCGGCTGCCCAACGGCTGCATGCCGGTGGACGTGTCCCTCACCACCCGGGAGCTGGGCCGCATGATCACCCAGGCCGGCCTGCTCTTCGAGCACCTGCCCGACGGGGCGTTCGATCCCATGCTGGGCGTCTCCACCGGCGCGGCCGCCATCTTCGGCGCCTCCGGCGGCGTCATGGAGGCCGCCCTGCGCACCGTGGTGGAGCAGCTCACCGGCGAGGGCATGGCCCCTCTGGAGTATCAAGAGGTCCGCGGCATGGAGGGGGTCAAGGAGGCCAGCTACGAGCTACCCGGCAAGACCGTCCGGGTCTGCGTGGCCTCCGGCCTGCACAACGTCAAGCGGGTGCTGGACGGCATCCGGGACGGCTCCCTCCAGTACGACTTTGTGGAGTTCATGGCCTGCCCCGGCGGCTGCATCAACGGCGGCGGCCAGCCCATCCAGCACGCCAACGTGCGCAACTTCACCGACATCAAGGCCCTCCGGGCCGCCGCCCTCTACAGGCAGGATGAGGGCATGACCTACCGCCGCAGCCACGAGAACCCGGTGGTGCAGAAGGTCTACGCCGACTTCCTGGGCGAGCCCGGCAGCCACAAGGCCCACGCCCTCCTCCACTGCTCCTACATCAAGCAGAAGCGCTACCGCGTGTGACGCAAAATCCCTCCCCCGCCGAAAGACGGGGGAGGGATTTGTGCGCTTGACAGTCCGGATTATAATAAGGTTAGAACTTACAGACAGAAAGGACATGTCCTATGAATCAAGCGAGACTGGCCCGGGTGCTCCGCAACATGGAGCGGGACGGACTGACCCAGATTGTAATCTCCTCCACCGCCTCGGTGTACTACCTGACGGGGTACTGGGTGGAGCCGATGGAGCGGATGCTGGCGCTTTACATCCGCGCCGACGGCACATGCCGTCTGTTCGCCAACGCCCTCTTCGCCCTGGAGCCCCAGGAGGGGCTGGAGCTGGTGCTCCACCAGGACAGCGACGAGCCCACGGCGGCGCTGGCCGCCGCCCTCCTCCCCGGCACGCTGGGGGTGGACAAGGCCTGGCCCAGCAAGTTCCTCATCGCCCTTCTGGCCGCCCGGCCCGACGTGACGCCGGTGCTGGGCTCCGCCCCGGTGGACGACGCCCGCAAGTACAAGGACGCCGACGAGATCTCCGCCATGCGCCGCGCCTCCCAGATCAACGATCAGGTGGTGGAGGCGGCCATCGCCGCCGTGAAGGCCGGCGCGGTGGAGAGTGAGCTGGCCGCCTATGTGGAGGGCCTCTACCGGCAGCACGGCGCCGACCGCTCCGGCGAGGGGCAGCTGGTCTGCTTCGGCCCCAACGGCGCGGATCCCCACCACGCCCCCAACGGGACGGTGCTCCGGGACGGGGACAGCGTGGTCCTGGACATTTTCATCCCCATCCGGCGCTACTGGTGCGACATGACCCGCACGGTGTTTTTCCGCTCGGTGAGCGACGAGGGCCGGCGGGTATATGAGACCGTCAAGGCCGCCAATCTGGCGGCCGAGGCCGTCATCCGCCCCGGCGTCCCGATGAAGGACATCGACCGGGCGGCCCGGAAGCTCATCGAAGACGCGGGCTACGGCCCCTTCTTCACCCACCGGCTGGGCCACGGCTGCGGCCTGGACTGCCACGAGCCGCCGGACAACAGCGCCTCCAGCCCCGCCGTCGCCGAACCGGGGATGGTCTTCTCCGTGGAGCCGGGCATCTACCTGCCGGGCAAGCTGGGCGTGCGCATCGAGGATCTGGTTCTGGTCACCGAGGACGGCTGCGAGGTGCTCAACCACGCCTCCAAGGAGCTGCGCGTGGTGGACTAAACACAAAGCTCCCCCGGCATTGCCGGGGGAGTTTTACTTCAGTCCAGGAACTGGATGCCGCCGCCGATAACGCCGTCGCCGATATAGACGCTGAGGGTGGCGTCCATGACCCCCTCCCAAAAATGCTCGTAGTTGGGAAACTCGGCCTTCAGCCGGGCCGCAAACTCCGCCATCTCCTCCGGCGCGCCGCCGTTGGCCACGGCCAGGTTGTACCGTCTGCCGGATCGGAACCGGGCCCTGAGCAGCTCCAGGATCTTGTCCTGCACCTGTCTGCGGCCCCGCACCTTGGCGATGCTCTGGAGCTGTCCGTCGTCCGAGAAGGTGATAATGGGCTTGATGGACAGCATGGTGCCCGCCAGGGCGGTGATGCGGCCGATGCGGCCGCCCCGGCGCAGGTACTCCAGGGTGTCCACCGAGAAGAAAGGGAAGGTGTTTGCCACCAGATGGGGCGCCCGCTCGCGCACCAGGGTATCCCAGGAGGTCCCGGACAGGATCTCCTCCCAGAGCTGAAGCACCATGATGCCGATGCCCAGAGAACCGCTCCTGGAGTCAAAGACGGCGATCTCCAGATCGTCCCGCTGTCCGGCCTGGAGGCGCACCATGTTGTAGGTGCCGGACAGGCCGGAGGAGAGCATGACGGCGATCACCCTCTCATACCCGTCGGCACGGATCTGATCCAGCGTGTCGCTGACCACACCGCCCTCGGGCAGCGAGGTGCGGGGCAGCTCTCCCCGGTGGAGCCGCTCATATACCCCCTCGGCGGTGATGTCCACCCCGTCGGAGTACTCGCCGTCCTCACAGCGGATTTTCAGCGGCACCACATAGATGGGCTTACCCTCCCGCATCGGGGCGGGCAGATCCGCCGTGGAGTCGGTGAGCAGCGCAATCTTTTCCGGATTTGACAAGGCAATCATCCTATTCTATAATCAGAGTGGCAAAACCCGCATAACATCGTTATGTCACTATTATAGCGGCTGAATACCAGCCGTGTCAAGGGGAAGGAGGGACAATCCATGGACTACCGCCAGCGCCGGAAGGAGCAGGCGCAGCAGACCGAGCAGGCCATTCTCCAGGCCGCCATGGAGCTGGCCCGTGAAAACAGCTTTGACAAGGTTTCCGTCCGGGATATCTGCCAGCGGGCGGGCATTACCACCGGCGCCTTTTACCACCACTTCCGTTCCAAGGAGGACCTGCTCTCCCGTGGCTTTTCCCCCCTGGACCGGCACATGGAGGAGGCCCTGTCCGGCCACGAGACTGACGCCCCGCCCCAGCGGCTTTGGCTGATTCTCTCCACCTACGCCTCCTTCATTGAGGCCCAGGGCTGGGAGCTGGTGGCCCGCTATTACCAGCGGCGGCTGGACGCCCCTGACGACGCATCCTCCATGGATCCCACCCGCTACACGCTGCGCGCCATGCTCGACTGCCTGCGCCAGGCGGAGGAGGAGGGTTCCCTTCTGCCCGGCTGGTCGGTGGAGTGGACGGCGGACTTCTTTTTCCGCCACTTCCGGGGCGTGGTCGTGGACTGGGTGCTCCACCGGGGCTCTTACCCATTATTGCCCAAGCTGGAGCAGGACTACACCCTGTTCCAGGAGATTTTTCAGACCAAATAGCCGGAGGGCCTGGACGCGTTGGTCGGGCCTCTGAGGCTGTCTATACACCCTCCTATTGGAGGATTCGGAGGGAAGGATAGTGTGAAAGGGAACCGTCAGGGTTCCCTTTTGCGTTGGATCAACCAACTTTTTGAACCCTTTTTGGGTTCAAAAAGTTCAGCAGTCTGTCGAAAAGACTTTTTCGATAGACTGCGAGGGCCTGGACGAGTTGTCCAGGCCCTCGGTTTTTATTCCCCCCCGGATGCCGGGGAAGCGGCCGCGGACGGTATCCGCCGCCGTAATCGGGCGGATGACCCGGGCCGGATTGCCGGCGGCAAAGGAGCCCGCAGGGATGTCCCGGGTCACTACGCTCCCCGCTCCGATGACGCAGTTCTCCCCGATGGTCACGCCGGGGCAGACCACCACATTTGCCCCGAACCAGCAGTCGTGTCCGATGGTCACGGGCTTGGCATAGCACAAAAACCGCTCCACCCCATCGTCGCACACCATCCCCCGGCGCTCGTCGGGCAGCATGGGGTGCATGGGCGTCACGATCGTCACGTTGGGTCCGAAGTTGCAGTGGTCGCCGATGGTCACAGGGGCGTCGTCCTGGACGGTGAAGTTGAAGTTCATGAAGCAATGGTTTCCCACCCGGGTGTGGCAGCCGTAGTGAAAGCGCACCGGCCCCAGCATACACACGCCTTCCCCCAGCTCCCCCAGCAGCTCCCGGAGAATCGCCTCCCGCACCTCTGCATCGTCCTCAAACGTCTCATTATACTTCTGGCTGAGCCGGTGGGCTCTCCGCTTCTTCTCCACCAGCTCCGGCTCCTCTGAGGCAAACAACTCCCCCCGGAAGATACGTTCCTCCTCGGTCATCCTTCCTCACTCCCTTCCAGCCGTCCGCAGCAGAAGCCGGAGCGCCTCTTCCCGCTCGGGGGCAAAGAAAAAGTCGCTCCCGTGGTTGGACTCATAGATAAAATCCCGCAGAGGCTTGCTAGTATAGCAGGAAAAGTCTCCGTAGACGGCCATTTTGATCCGGTACTGGATGAATTTCTCCAAAATCTCCCCCGCCAGGCCGGTGCTGAGGATGAAAAAGTCCTCGGCCACCGCCGCCTTGTCCACCAGCAGGGCGGAGGCCCCGGCCTCATGGCGCGCCGTCATGGCCAGCTCCAGGGCCGACGGCGCATCCACAATGCGCTTCTCCGGCCCGGTCAGCTCCGCCACCGGGATCCCGCCCTGCTTCCAATGCTGTATGCCCATCGGCATCCCTCCCTTTCTGATCTCTGGCGTTGACTCGGATACCTCAGCATAGCACGCCTTCCCCGCCCTGTCAAATTTCTCCGGACAGGCAACCTTTTCCCCTCCGGCGCATACCCATTTAGGACGGAGGTGAAGCCTATGTCCAGGCTGTTGTCCAAAGAGAGGGTGCGCGACCTGCTCCTGGGTCTGGCCCTGCTGTGCGCCACCCTGGCCCTGATGCTCTATCCCCAGCCCTCCATGGAGGCGGCCAAAAGCGGCCTGGCCCTGTGCTACAACGTCATAATTCCCTCCCTGTTCCCCTTCTTCGTGCTCTCCTCCCTGGTGGTGGAACTGGGGCTGGCGGGATACCTGGGACGTCTGCTGGAGGGACTGATGCGCCCCCTGTTCCACGTCAGCGGGGCCTGCGCCTCCGCTTTCGCCCTGGGCTTCATCGGCGGCTACCCGGTGGGAGCCAAGACGGCCATCAGCCTCTACGAGAACGGCATGTGCACCAAGACGGAGGCCGAGCGCCTGCTGGCCTTCTGCAACAACTCTGGTCCCGCCTTCATTCTGGGCGTGGTGGGGGCTGGGGTGTTCGCCAGCAGCCGGGTGGGAGTGCTGCTCTATCTGGCCCACGCGGCCGCCTCCATCTGCATCGGCATTCTCTTCCGTTTTTACAAGGCCGGCCCAACCGCCCGGCGGGAGGAGCGGCAGCCCCGGCCCCAGTTCCACGCCCAGCGCTTCACAACAGCCTTTACCGGCTCCATCAAGAACTCCTTCCTCTCCACGTTGAACATCTGCGCCTTTGTGGTCTTTTTCACCGTGGTGATTCAGCTCCTCATCCGCTCCGGCTTCCTGCCCGGGCTGGCCCAGGTGCTGGGGACGGTGCTCGCCCCCTTCGGCCTCACCCCGGAGTGGGCCCAACGTCTGCTTACCGGAGCGCTGGAGATCTCCTCCGGTGTGTGGACTCTCTCCGGCGACGGCACCCTCAGCGGCAAGCTTATTCTGGCCGCCTTCATGCTGGGGTGGGCCGGCATCTCCGTCCACTGTCAGGTGCTCTCCTTCATCGGGGGCAGCGGCCTGTCCGTGGGCACCTATCTGGTAGGCAAGCTGCTCCACGGCGGCCTGTCCGCCCTGTTTATCGCCGTCCTGGTCCGCCTCTTTCCGCTGGAGGCGCCGGTCTCCGATTACCTGGCCGACCAGGTGGCTGGCATTGCGGGCATGGATTTCCACCGCACACTGGTCATCTCTCTGGTCTGCGCCTGGGTGCTCTTCCTCTTTTTCCTCTTTGTGGCAGCCGCCGCAGCGCGAAAAAGCCTTGGCAAGAGGCATCGGAGCGTGTTATAATGAGATGTTATGAGAGAGGGAGGGAGCTCCATGCTGTTTCAGAAGAATATCGAGCCCAGGTGCACCTACTGTCAGCGGGGCACCCCACTGGACGAGGAGAAAATCCTCTGTACCAAACAGGGTGTAGTCGCCCCCGGCGGGAGCTGCCGCTCCTTCAAGTACGACCCCCTCAAGCGGGTGCCGCCGCCGCCGGTGGCACCCGACTTCAGCAAGCTGAAGGACGAGGATTTCACCCTTTGAACAAAAGCCGCCCCCGCCTGCACACCAGGCGGGGGCGGCTTTCCGCGCTATTTGCGTTTGTGCATGGCCGGCGCCCGCTAATAGAAGATCACCCGCACTGCCCAGGCAGCAGCCATAAAGCCCGCCAGGTCGGCGCAGAGGGCTGCCGGGACGGCATAGCGGGTCTTGACGATGCCCGCCGCGCCGAAGTAGACCGCGATGGTGTAGAAGGTAGTCTCGGTGGAACCCAGCATCACTGCCGCCGTTCGGCCGATCAGGGAGTCGGGGCCGTAGGTGGCGATGAGCTCCGCCCCCACCCCCAGTGCTGCCGAGCCGCTGACCGGCCGCACCAGCAGGAGTGCCACGGTCTCCGGCGGGATGCCCAGGGCGGTGAGCACCGGGGCCAGCGCCTGGGCCGCCAGCTCCAGCGCCCCGGAGGCGCGGAGCATATACACCGCCGTGAGCAGGCCCACCAGGGGCGGCACAATGCGCAGGAGCACCCCCAGCCCCTCCCCGGCCCCCTGAACCAGGGCGTCATACACATCCACCCGCCGCGCCATACCGTACAAGGCCACCGCGGCAATGATCAGAGGCACCAGCATGGTGAAGAACAACTCCATGCCTACCCCCTCCACACCCGGCCGAAGAGCTTGACCGCCCCGATGCCGGCGCACACCGAAATGACCGAGGCCAGCCACACCGCGGGCAGGATATCAAAGGGGGCGGCGCACCCCGCGGCCAGGCGCACCGAGGCCACCGTGGTGGGAATGAGCTGGATGGACGCCGTATTGCACACCACCAGCATACACAAAGCGTCTGAGGCCCGTCCGGGAGTGCGGCGGCTCATCTGCCGGGCGGCCTGGATGCCCAGGGGAGTGGCCGCATTGCCCAGCCCCAGCAGGTTGGCCGACACGTTGGCCGAGATGGTGTCCATCACCTCCCGGTCCCGCGCAAACTCCGGGTAGAGCCGCCGCAGCACCGGCCGGAGCAGCCGGGACAGCCCATCCGACAGGCCGGAGCGGCGCATCACCTCCATCACCCCCATCCACAGGCAGAGCACCCCCGCCATGGACAGGCACAGCTCCACCGCCGCGGCCGCCCCCTCCATGGCCGCAGCCGCCACCGCCGGTCCGTTTCCTGTCACCAGACCGCACAGGATGGAGACCACCACCATCCCGGTCCAGATCACTGTCATTGCCATACCGGACACCTCCCCGTCTTCCCCCATTTATACGGGCTGTCCGCAGGAAACATGCCTGCGATCCGGGCTGTTGTAAACTGCTTTTCCACCGCCCGTCGAAAAACCCCGCTTTCCCTCGTAAAGATTTCCAGATTTCGATTGACAATCCAATACGATATGTTATAATAATGTCAGTTTATAGATAATGACGGAAATATGTGGAAATTCGTAGGGAAAGGAAGTAACTCTTATGAAATCGACGGGCATTGTGCGCAAGGTGGATGAACTGGGGCGAATCGTGCTCCCCATCGAGCTCCGCCGTACATTGGACATTGCAGAAAAGGATTCGCTGGAAATTTACGTAGATGGGGCTTCAATTGTACTGAAAAAGTATCAACCCGCCTGCATTTTCTGCGATGACGCAAAAGATGTAATCAACTTCAAGGGAAAGAACGTCTGTCCCAACTGCATTCGAGAGCTTCAGTTAAAATAACAATTCGTTTCATATTGTAAAAACACCTTGCTTTTTCTGAAAAAGCAAGGTGTTTTCTTCTCTTTTTGTCCCTTTTTTCGATCGAAACCGCAGGTGTTTCGCGGTTTTCCAATAATACTAATAGTAATATTTTTGATTCCAAATACTTCTAAATAAGGATGTCCTTTTTTCCGCACAGTTTTATTCGCAGCCGCCGGTTTTCCCCACGGCACGGTCGTAAAGTTCATTTTTAGCCAGGCCTGTTTCCCGCGCCGCCTGCCGCACTGCGTCCCGCAGGGAGAGGCCCTCGGCCCGCAGCGCCTCCACCCGGGCCAGCCCGCCGGCCAGGGTAGGGGCCTCCTCCGCCGTCCCGGCCGCGCCCTCTACCACCAGCACGAACTCCCCACGGGGCGGGTTGGCCCCGTACCACTCCGCGGCCTCCCCAAGGGTGGTGCGCCGCACCTCCTCGTGAAGCTTGGTCAGCTCCCGGCACAGGGAGATGCGCCGGCCCGGCCCAAAGGCCTCCGCCAGATCGTCCAGGGTGGCACAGAGCTTGTGGGGCGCCTCATAGAAAATCATGGTGCGCCGCTCCCCCTTCAGTTCCTCCAGGTGGGTGCGGCGGTTCTTCTTGTTCATGGCCAGGAAGCCCTCGAAGGTGAACCGGCCGGTGGACAGGCCGGACACCGCTAGGGCGGTGACCAGGGCGCAGGGGCCGGGGATGGCCACCACATCCACCCCACTCTGGGCGCAGAGGGCCACCAGCTCCTCGCCGGGGTCGGAAACCGCCGGAGTGCCCGCGTCGGTGACCAGTGCGCAGCTCTCCCCGGCCAGCAGGCGGCTGAGCACCGCCTCGCCCCCCGCCCCGGTGTTGTGGCGGTAATAGGAGAGCATGGGCTTTTTCAGCCCCAGGTGGTTAAGCAGCTTGAGGGTCACCCGGGTATCCTCCGCGGCAATAAAATCCACCTCCCCCAGGGTGTCCGCGATGCGCCGGGAGATGTCCCCCAGGTTGCCGATGGGGGTGGGTACCAGATACAGCGTTCCGGCCATGTATATTACCTCCGGTTTGACAGTAGTGTGGGCAGAATCTCCAGCCCCGGCCGGCCCTGCCGCACCGCCTCCAGCAGGACGGCGGAGGGCGGGCAATCCAGCCCGTGCTGGAGCAGCCGGAGCCGCTTGGGCTCCAGCCCGGCGGAGCGGAGGGCGGCAAAGAGATCGCACAAACGCTCCGGCCGGTGAACGAGGGCGAAGCGTCCCCCGTTTTTCAGCAGCCGCCCGGCGGCGGCGCACCAGTCCTCCAGGGCGCAGTCCCCCTCCATCCGGGCGGGCCCGCCGCAGCCGCCGCTCCCCGCCTTGAAGTAGGGCGGGTTGGAGACCGCCAGGGAGAAGCCCCCGGCGGGGAGGGTTTTGCACACGGCGCGGAGATCTCCGGTGTAAATCGCCCCCTCCAGGCCGTTTTCCGCCAGGTTCTGGTGGGCCAGGGCGGCGTCCTCCGGGCAGTATTCCACACCGGAGAGGACCAGTGGGGAAACCCGGGCGGCCAACAGCAGGAGCAGCGCCCCCGCCCCGCAGCCCAGATCGCACACCCGGTCCCCCCGCCGCACCGAGGCAAAGGCGGCCAGGGCCAGGCTGTCGCCCCCCAGGGGGAAGCAGGTGTCCGACTGGCGGTACACATAGGGCCCCAGCCGCTCCGGCGCTCTCATGGCATACCCTCCAGCAGGCGGCGGGTGATGCGGCCGGTCAGGCCCCAGATGGCCCGTCCCTCCCAGGCGTAGATGGGCACCTCCACCCGGCCGCCCCGCCAGCGGTAGCCCTGGGGAAAGCCGATGCGGTCATAGGGGAAGTCCTCCCCCACCCGGGGCTCCAGCGGGTAGGCATACACCTCCGGCGGATGGGCCCGCAGCCAGTCCACCGGCACGAAGAAGGTCTCCTTCACCTCGGCGGGGCCGGGGTGGAGCCGCTCCGCCGCCTCCGGCGCCACGATCCCCAGGACGGGATAGAGCACAAAGCCCCCCTGGTGGGTGAGCCAGTCCAGCTCGGCCACCACCTCCACCGCCGTCCGGGGAATGCCCAGCTCCTCCCACGTCTCCCGCAGGGCGCAGGAGACCGCGTCCTCCCCCGGCTCCAGCCGCCCGCCGGGAAAGCACACCTCCCCCGGCTGGCGGCCCAGGGTGTCGGCCCGCACCTCGTAGAGCAGGCACAGGCCCTCCGGCCGCTCCACCAGGGGCACCAGCACGGCGTACTCCCCCGTCACGTCCTGCACCTTGGGCACATGTCCCGTCCAGCGGGCCCGAAACTCCTCCGCGGTCATAGCCCCTCCATCCAGCGGTTCAGCGCCTCGTAAAACCGGCCCACGTGGACCCCGTCCAGCAGGCGGTGGTTCAGCTCCAGGCTCAGCAGCAGGCGGGTGCGGCTCCCTTCCTCCTCCCAGCGGCCCCAGGCCGCCCGGGGTACCGAGTCGGAGGGATTCACGTCCTTCTCGTTTTTCAGGGCTGTGAGGGGGAACCAGGGCAGGCAGGTGAAGTAGACGAGCTGATCCCCGTCCCAGGGGCCGGAGGTGATGAACTCGGTCTAGGCCGCCGCCTGGGCCTTGGCCCGGCGGCAGAAGTCCGCCGGGTCCTCCCCCGCCTCCACAGTGACAATCTGGAACAGGTCGCTCCCCGGCTTCAGGTCGGTGAAGCTGGGCACCAGGGTGTCGTGGCGGACGATCACCCCGTCCCGATCCTTGTAGTGGAAGGCGTCCACCGCCTCCATGGCCTTGGTGACGGCGAACACCATGGCCGGGTAAAAGGGCAGGGAACGGCCCTTGCACCAGGCCCGCAGGGGGGTCACGTCCACCGGGAACGTCAGGGTATAGAAGGGGTCGGACATGGGGGTGAAAAAGTCGTAATGGGCCCGGCGGGGCCAGGTCTCCTTGTCAATGATGGTCATCGGTATCCTCCCGTCCCAACAGGTAATCGGTTGTCACGTGAAAATAGTCCGCCAAGAGAATCAGCGTGGTGGCAGAGACATTGATGTGGCCATACTCAATCTTTTGATAGTGGCGCTCTGTGACACCCAACAGTTCCGCCATATCCTTTTGAGTCCTTCCAAACCTCTTTCTGAGGGGTTTCAGCCGTTCAGCCAGTCTGGGCAAAATAATCTCCATTTTCTTCTCCTTCCCCCTTGACACATCATCAAATTTCGTGTAGTATAATAACATCATCATAATTCGTGTAGAGGGGATTTAAGGCATGACTGACTTTGTGCAATTTTTGTATACCCAGTATATCCAGTCGTATATAGACGCCATGCCCATGGACGCAGCAGACGAGTACCATCACGATCTGGTCAAAAACGAATGCACGCCGGATCTATGGACTGATATAGAGGCAATTCGGGCCTTTGCCGCCGCCCACGCCTTTCTGCTGGGCCTGCGCACCGGCGCGGGGCTGGCTGCACACGGGCGGATGTAGGCATCCGCCCCTACACGCACACCGCAGGGACCGGCACTCGCATCCCCCCGCCGTCCACACGCCGGTGCGGGGCGGGCGGGGACAAGCCCCGCCCCTACGCCCG
>OGZI01002411.1_pt1 | contig 15327 bp, 16 predicted proteins | sample 1576711 | NCBI WGS metagenome assembly OGZI01 (sample SAMEA3541482, study PRJEB24748) | human gut metagenome | biome: human gut; feature: human-associated habitat; material: faeces | place: China | collected 2012
ACGAGAAACAGAACTGATGCAATATAAAATAAGATTGATTTATTTATTCCTTTTTTCATAAATAAGAATCTCCTCCAAATCCCGACTTTGATAAACCCATTATACCCTTTCTGAAACATCCTGTCACCACATTTCATCAGATCAGAACCTGTCAAAATCCTCCTGCGTGGCAACCTGTCTCCATCCCTTATACTCATCGTTCCTGCTTTCCACAAACATATCATTCACCATCCCGATAGTCAGCAGATCCAGATCCCGGATGGAAATCCCCAGCTGCACACACCGGAGAAGAAACAGGGGAGTTGTCATTTCACGGTCTGTTGCATGAAGTTTTTTAGCCTCCACATCCGTCCTGATGTTCATCCCCCACAATTCAATCAGCTTCGGCAAAACCTGATAAATACTGAATCGCAGGTATCTCTGTCAATCCTGCTATCTTTGCCGCATTGGTTCTGTTATGCCCTGCAAGCATCTCATATCCCCTTGCAGCTTTCCTCACAATCACCGGATTCAGCACACCATACTCCCTGATGCTCTGTACCATATCTTCCAGGCGTTCTCCCTCATACAGCCGGAACGGATGATCATGAAACGAATGTATTTCCTCAACCGGAATAGAAACAATCCCGTTCACAGGCACTGGCGTATTCTTCACCGGATCCTCAGCAAGAAGATCCAGTGCGTCCTGAAATACTTTTCTTTTTGGTGCATTAGCTTTCATCCCCAACCACCTCCTCTGCCAGATTCCGGTATGCTTTACAAGCCTTATTCTCCGGTGCATACTCCAGAAGCGGCTCACTGTAATAAATTGATTCTCCCACCTTTACTGTGTTTGGTATGATACTCTTAAAAATCCGGATCTGTCCATCAAAAGTATCCGTCAGCTGTTCTGTGATTACCTTACAGAGATTTGTTCTGGCATCACACATAGTCAGCAGGATCCCTGCAATCTGCAGGCGGTCATTCAGTCTGCTTCTGACTTTCTTCACTGTCCGGATAAAATCCTGCAATCCCATCATTGCCAAAAGCTGCGGATTGACGGCAATAATCACCTCATCAGCCGCCGTCAATGCGTTAATCGTCAATGTTCCGAGCGATGGACAGGTGTCTACAATAATATAGTCATACAGCCCTCTCAGCGGCTCCAGAATACCAGTCAGCATCTTCTCTGAACCCATCTCCATCCGCAGCTTACTGTCCACTGCTGAAAGCATCATGGATGATGGAATAAAGTCCACACCATTTCTACTCTGTATAAACTCTGACGGATCCGGCATTTCCTCATCTTCCAGCCGATTCATCATCAGATGTCCAATCGTCACCGGCACAGCCGCAGGATCTTCTACTCCGAAGCAGGTTGTCAGATTTGCCTGGCTGTCAAAATCAACAGCCAGAACCCTTTTTCCCATCTCAGCCAGTGAATACGCCAAATTCCAGGAGCTGGCAGTTTTGCCAACTCCCCCTTTAAATGATCCACACATTATAATCCTTGCCATACATTCTCCCCCTCTCATGCTTTCTTTCCATAACAGCATGCACTCTGCTCTGCCACAAACCTTCATATTTCTTACATTTTTCTTTGCCATAGAATTGACTCCTTTCAGATTTGACTAATAGATTTTCAGATAAAAAGAAAAAGCCGCTGACACGTTATCTTCTAACGCATCAACAGCTTCTATCCTGCTTTAATTCAGTGTATTATTCGATTTTATTTAGGCTCTTTACCATCTTTAATACGGTAGTAATCGTCCATATCCACGCTGATTTTTACCGTGGTATCTGGTTTTCGGTTGCTCAAGAGGCACACAGTTTCCACATGTGTCGGCATCGGCTGGGGAACACATTTCCCCAACCACGTTACCGTCTGATGAACACATTTTTTCAGTTACATTTTCATTCAATCGGTCTGCCTTATTCTGCTCCATTTATGACACCTTTTTCCCTTTCTGATTTGCTCTGTAATCTGCTTTCGCATTATCTACCTTTAATGTCTGATTGCACTTAAGTACAAATGTCAGTTTATATGGTGTTGGATTACCTTCTGCATCATACCCACCAACAATTACCTTTTCTACAATGCTCTCAAACACGATTCTGTCAAATTCATCCAGGGCATTTTCATTTTCCAGTGTCTGTCGAAGCTGTGACATACGCCTGCTTATATTCTTCTGCTGTCCGATATTTTCTTCCAGATAAGCCTTTTCTTCCGTAATCTGGTGAAGTTTCCGCTGAAAGCTCAGCTTCTTTTCATCATAATCTTCCTGTTCTATTTTACCATCAATCAGCAGATCTGTTAACCTGCTTTTTTTCGATTCAATAGTGGAAATGTCTTTTTCCAGCTGTTTTACCCTTTTCAATTCGGTATCATCCTTCAGAATATCTTCAATCGTATTCAGCACCGATTGAAGAACATCATCAAAACTATCGGCCAGAAGTCGAAATGCTTCCAGAAAAGCGTTTTCAATAATCGCTTCATCTACCGCCTTGCAGTTTGGACAATTATCAATCCCGTTTTTTGTAGCATTCATACACTGCCAGACAGGTTTTTTCGTTGTAGTCGTCTGATGTCTTGTCCTTCTGGATAATTTATGACCACAATACCCACATTCCAGCATACTGCTGAATGTGAACTGTCTTGTATAACGCTCTCTGTTTCCGGTTGTTTGCATCAGCTTGGGTTTGGCACGCTTCAATCGAATCTCTTCTGCTTTGTCCCAGATTTCTCTTGATACGATTGCTTCATGGTGATCCCGGATATAATATTGATTTTCCTCTCCCATATTGGCAAGTCTCCTCTTTGAAATCGGGTCAACTGTGAAAGTCTTTCCAAGAAGCACGTCACCCTTATACTTCTCATTTTTAATCATTCCCATAACTCCATGATCATGCCATTCCACTGTGCCACGCTTATTTTTAATTCCAAGTTCTACCAGCCGTTTGGCAATCGTACCACAGCCATTCCCTTGCAAATACATATCATATATGAGTCTGACTGTTTCTGCTTCTGTCTCATTTACAGTGATTGTCTTTGTGTCCTGATGATAATCATACCCAAAACAGCCATTAAAGCCTACCAGTTCTCCACGTTTCATTTTCATCTGTAATCCCATTTTCACGTTACTGGAAAGGGATTCTACTTCTTCCTGTGCCAGTGAACTTAAAATTGTCAGAAGCATTTCTCCGTTCATATCCAGCGTATTGATATTTTCTTTTTCAAACATGATAGCAATATTCTTATCCCGGAGCATACGCACATATTTGATAGTATCCGGTGTATTTCTGGAAAATCTGGAAATTGATTTGGTAAGGATCATATCAATCTCGCCGTTCAGACACTTCCGGATCATTTCCTGAAATCCTTCACGCTTGTCTATCTTTGTTCCGGTAATTGCTTCATCTGCAAATATTCCTGCCATCGCCCATTCTTTATTCTTCCGAATTTTTTCTTCATAATAAAGTTTCTGGGATTCAAAACTTCCTAACTGCTCATCACCATCGGTAGATACCCTGCAATAAGCAGCCACCCTTATGCGGTCAATCTGGACTGCATAATTATTATTTCTTCCACGGCTGTTTGGTGCCGTTTTTGTTGCCTGTAAGACCTGTACTTCTCTCATGCTCATAATCTTCCTCCATTTCTTTTACCTGCCACTTTCTTTTCTGAATATTTGTGGCTGTTTTCTTTGCCTGTGCTGTCATTCTATCTGAATTTTTAAATGTGAACGACTGTTGAATTACTTTATGTTCCATTATTTTTTACCTCGTCTTTCTATATCATAATCAAGCGATTGCTTTCACCGGATCGTCACTTCGCTCCCCGGATACCAGATAACTGTCCATCAGCTTACGTCTGATTTTTTCAAATTCTTTTTCAGACAGCAGATTCATACGGTACAGCTTTGCAATCAGTGTTATTTTCTTTGCATATTCCAGTTCCTTTCTCATGGTACACTCCCCCTTTCTTTCAGATTCTTCAGCACCACCTCCTTACAGTGAGTTATCACTTTCTGTTTTTTTGGTACTTCTTTGTTATCTGTTACTTTTCAGATACAGGCAGCGTGATTTGGCTTCCACTCATATGATCTTTGGCTTCCACTCATATGATCTGACGTTGGCGTTACTGCCAGCCTCTATCAGAGTATTTCTGAATGCTGGCAGCTTCTTCGCAAACTTACCAGCCGTTTCCGGAGTATCTTCGACGCTCGCCTGTAATATACTTACAGGGTCATGGCATTTGTGGAATCAGATCATACAGCTCATGTAATTTTCAAGGTACAAAAGAATTTTTTTGAATGTTCCTTCACTATTACAACTAAGAAGTGACGAAATGTTGTTTTCAAAAAATCCTTTCACTAATAAAGCCCGGCAGAGGGATTTTACCAACCTCATTTTGCAATAATTCACAAAAAATTTTATCTCTGCCAAAGCATTCGCTTTCGTGCGAATCTTTATTGTACTGTTATTTTAATTCGCCTCAATGCGAATGTCAAGCATTTTATTCGCTTCAATGCGAATCTTTCTGTTTACATTCATTGTTTTTGGTAGTAAAATAGATTTATCAAAAAGAAAGCAGGAAATCTGATATGACGATCGGTGATAAAATAAAAAAAATCCGGACATTCCGGCATATGACGCAGGCAGAACTTGGTGCTGCCCTCGGTTGGGGTGATAAAGGTGCAAACCGCCTAGCCCAATACGAAACAAATTACAGGGTTCCCCGTAAAGATCTTGTAACTGAAATGGCTAAGATTCTGGATGTAAATCCACTGGCACTACACGAACCGACTACTATGGATGCATCTGAACTTATAGAAATCCTATTCTGGATTGATGAATTTAACCCAGCAGCTATTAATCTCTTTCAGTTAGAAACCTATCCGGGTGAAAAATGCAATTCCAGTGAGGATACCGCTGTCCGTTATCATGATTCTGATAACTGGCCGGCTCATCCACCTGTTGGTATGTGGTTCAATTATGGAGTTCTCAATGATTTTATGAAAGAATGGGTTCTCAGAAAAGAAGAATTGAAATCCGGTAAAATTACCAGAGATGAGTATTTTGAGTGGAAAATTAACTGGCCACAGACCTGTGATGGGTGTGGGAAATATGAGCCGAAAAGGCAATGGCGATCTGCAAATGCAGAACTTAGTGAAACTTAGCAAAACTTAAATTTATTATGTTTTTTCTCTTTAGCCAAAGAAAAAAGCACTGAAAACCATTAGTCCAACGGTTTTCAGTGCTTTTTTCATATTGCTCTATTGAATTTTCCTCATTCCACCTATACAAGTGAAACTTAGAGAAACTTAAATTAAATCTCTTTCAGACAATTCAATTTGGATATTCTCCAACTGTGGATTATTTCTCAGTGGGCCAGTTTCCAGCTTACTGCCTGCTGCCTTGCATCCACAAATCTCTTATAAATGCCTTCCTGCTTCATTAGTTGCTCATGTGTTCCCTGCTGTACAATTCTTCCTTTGTCAACAACCACAATCTGGTCTGCATGTCTGACCGTTTTTAATCTGTGGGCAATCATAATAATCGTTTTTTCCTTTGTAAGTGCATCTACTGCATCCATCAGCTCCTTTTCATTCTCTGGATCAACATTTGCCGTTGCTTCATCCAATATGACGATTGGCGCATCCTTCATAATCGCTCTGGCTATCGAAATACGCTGTTTCTCACCACCGGAAAGTGTGGCTCCTCCTTCTCCGATCACTGTGTCATATCCATTCGGAAGTTTGCTGATGAAATCATGACAACATGCTTTCTTCGCCGCTTCCACCACTTCCTCATGACTTGCATCCTGGCGTCCGAATTTAATATTATTCTCAATGGTGTCTGCGAACAAATACACCGACTGAAATACAAATGAAAAATTACGCATCAGACTGTTCATGCTGTAGTCTTTTACATTCACACCTCCAAGTGTCACTTCCCCGGAATCCACATCCCAGAATCTGGCAATCAGATTGCAAAGTGTTGATTTTCCTCCACCAGATGGTCCAACGATTGCTGTCGTCGTTTTCTGCGGAATAGAGAGCGATATATCATCAATGATCTTCCGTTTGTCATAAGAAAACGAAACATTAGAAAGTCTAATATCGTAATTTTCCGGCTGTATTTCTTTACCGTCGATATCCATGGTATCCAGCTCCAATATTGCATTTGCTTTATCTACACATACGCTTACCACATGTAAAAGAGATGAATAATTTCCTGCACATTCCAGACTGGCATAAAGCATAAATGCTGAGATTGTCATACCAATTGCATAGACCGCACTCATAGTTCCATTAATATAAAAATATGCACTGCATGCTACGATTACTGCACCTGTGGTTTTTGTTATGACGCTTTGCAGAAAATGATAAGGGACAAACAACATCTCCATCTTTGTATTAATCTTTTCGCATGCTTCATTTGCATCATTTAATCTTTTTGCCTGTTTTCCAAGCAGGTTGTATGATTTTACTTCTGATATTCCCTGCAGATACTCCATGATCTGATTTACAAGCTCTGTATCGCATACCACTTTTTGCTCTGAATCGTTTTTCCCTGCATTCTGCATCACAGCATTTACACCAAAGAAAATAAGCACTCCTGCTGCAGCTGTCAGTCCAATTCTCCAGTCAAAAAGAAACAGCATAAGAATGATCATGGATGTTTCCAGAATTCCCTGCATGGTCAGCATAACCACTCTCGCAGCTACATCGCCAAGTGTTTCCATTGTATTCGTCGTAATAGAAGAAATTTCCCCGATGCTGTTGGCATTAAAATATCCCATCGGCAGATAACGCAGATGCTCTGCAATCTTGATTCTCATAAAAGCACTCGCATTATATCCGCCTTCTGTCTGAAGCACTGTAGAGTATCTCTTACAGATGACATCAACTACAATTGCAATCACCATGATTGCAATTGAACCACCAATATATTTTCCTATTGGTTTTCCACTCATCAAACCAATCAATATGTACATAATAGCCGGTATCTTCATTGCTGAAGCGAGAGCCTCTATAAGTCCGATCACTATCGACAGTTTAAATTTATTACCATTTTCCCTGCCTGAAAAACGAAAGAATTTTGCCAGAATTCCAAACATATCATTCTCCCTCCTTCACCGTATCTTTTACAGAAATATGGGCATCCCACATTTCCTTATAAAGCGGGCATGACATCAGTAGTTCCTCATGTGTACCATGTGCTGTTACATTTCCATCATTTACGACAAAGATCTGATCACTGTCCTTAACGGTAGAAAGCCTGTGTGCGATTACGATCAGTGTCTTCCCTGCTACCAGTTTTGCAATAGAATTCTGCAGAATCACCTCACTTTCCGGATCCGTATAAGCAGTTGCCTCATCAAGAATTACAATCGGAGCATCCTTCAGCATTGCCCTTGCAATGGAGATACGCTGCCTCTCTCCTCCTGACAGATGTCCTCCTGCACCTCCTACAACCGTATCAAATCCGTTCTCAAGCTGCATGATAAATTCATAGCATCCGCTTTTCTTTGTCACCTCGATGATCTGTTCATCTGTAGCCTCCGGATTTCCCTGTCTAATATTTTCACGTACCGTTTCATTGAACAGATAATTATCCTGTGCAACATATGCAATTTTCCGATTAAAATCTGCACGCGACATTTCTTTGACATCAACTCCACCGATTTTAATACTTCCGGAATCCACATCCCACAAGGACGCAATCAGCTTTGCGATGGTTGACTTGCCGCTTCCGGAAGGTCCTACGATTGCATTTACCGTTCCTGCTTTTAGCTCCATAGTTACTCCATGCAGAATCTCTTTGTCGTGATAACCAAACCTGACATTTTCAAGTGTAACGGAGTTATCTTTTGGAACACTTTTACTTTTCTCTGGACGTTCAAGCTCCGGCTGTTCCAGAATTCCTGCCACTTCACCAACAATCACTCCGATCTTGCCAAGATCATCTGTATAGGAACCCACTGTGATCAACGGTCCAACGATTCCAAGTGATAAAATAATGCAGATGACAAAATCTGAAATCGCAAGTGTTCCATTGGCTACATAATGTGCCCCAAACGGCAATACCGTAAGAAGCGTATAAGGTGTGACCACCATCATCAGTCCATGAAAGATCGAGCACCGTTTCATCCAGGAAATAAAGGAATCTGCAAATTCAAAAGCCGCCTTTGTAAATTTGGCATAAGAACTTTCTGTCTTTCCAAATGCCTTGATCACTTCGATTCCGTCAATATATTCCACTGCCGCATCATTCAGATCTTTTGTTGTCTGAACCGTTCTCTCGAAGCTTGGTTTATAATCCAGCATCATTCCAAAATAGGAAAGAAATCCCACTATAACCGGCACCAATGACCAGAGTGCCAGTCTCCAGTCTGTCAGGAAGAAATAAATCAAAATCACAATCGGTGCCAGCAGATTGGACGTGAATTCCGGGACAATATGCGCCAGTGTTGTCTCGATACTGTCGATTCTTTCCACCATAATATTTTTAAATGTACCGGAAGGTGTGTCTTTCACATAGCCAAGAGGTACCCGCGCCAGCTTGTCACAGCAGGATTTTCTTATATTTGCAAGTACTGCAAACGTTGCTTTATGTGACAATGCTGTCGAAAGTGAATGAAGCAGTTCTGCAATGATAAACGATAATGCAATCAGAACCGCTTTTGCAAGATATATTTCAAACTCCTTTTCACCATTTAAAAACAGCTTTACTATATCTGCAATAATAAAATACGGCAAAATCTTAAAAATCACATTTCCGATTGCAAGTAACACACTCCATACATAGGCAATTCTTTTTTGTCCGGCCCATGTCAGGATCCAGCTGACTGCCGACTTCTTTTTTTCTTTCACATTCGTTCACTCCTTACTTTGGTTTTATTGTTGTTTCTTTCATTAGTTTATTCTAACTCATATATAATAAAATAGGTGGCTTACTGGCATTAGCCACTTGACTTACATTAGTTATACCGGGAATTCAATATTCCACAATCGTTCCCAGCCACCTGTATTGAATTCTTTCAGCTGATGCACATTTTTCTTTGCAGTCTCCCTGTCTATATCATGCTCAATGATCTGAAATACTGATGAAAAAAATCCCGTATAGATCATATGCATAAGGCTTTCCTCTACAATCGGTATTTTCACACCGTTCTCTTTCATCTTTTCCATATATTTCAGGCTGGACTTCATTTCCCGTTCTACCATATTGTGTATGAATAGTTCAAATTTTCCACTGTCTCCACATTTCAACAATAATCTGAAATTATCATAATGATCATAAATATAATCAACCATCTGCTCCATTCCGTCACTGGATGTATACGACATATTCCTTGTCTGATCACTGGCCGAAAGCTTTTCAAACTCCTCAACGATCTGATCATAAATCTGATAAATGTGTTCCATATAGGGGTCTGTCAGTGCATCAAAAAGTGCCTCTTTCGTCGGATAATATTTGTAAAATGCACCAGTAGTAAGTCCGGCATCTTTTACAATGTTTCTTAAAGATGCTCCGGTCAGACCATCTTTCAGGAAATGTTTTCTGGCTGTATTTAATATATTTTTTTGTGTATCTTCTGCTTTTGTCGACATTCTTTTCGTATCCTCTAAAGTTCTTTCCAAAAATATAACAGTGCTATATAGCACTGTTATATTTTAACTCATTACAGGAATTTGTCAAGTCTGCTGTTTCGATTTTTTATTTTCCCGTGTATTCAATTTTCACTTAGCAGATGCATCTGTAGTTTGATTTTGCCGTCGTCACACCACATGATTCTCTTCAGCATCTTTCCTTTTGACCAATATAAACTTTTCATTGCTATATATAAGAACGGAACCATGATTTTGCGTGTTGCCTTTCCAATTTGTACAAACTGTCCACCATCAAAAAATACATGCTTTAACGGTATTTTTGCCTATGTCAGAAATGCCATGGCAAGATCTGCACCAATCGAAGATGCAACTACAAGTTCTATTTCTTTGATTCCATGTTTAAGCCTCCTCTTTGACTTTTTCAAAATCTACTGTCTGTTCCTTCATAGAACTTTTTACCACCTTAAAACCATACTGCAAAAGTTCCTTTTTGAATGTAAGGAACGAATGATCTATAGGCACTCCGGCAATGTTTTCAATTTCAGCAAAAGTCAACTTGAAATCGTCTGTTTTATTTTTATTGATCCACTTCCATAAAGGATTATATTTGCTCATAATTATCATTCATCTACTTTCCAAAACTATTTACAATATCCTTTACCATCAGTCAGATTTACTCCACTTGCCACAACACTTTCCCTGGATAAAATATTTTCTTATCTTCTCCATTCCTTCTGCATCCATCTGATACTGATCTGCAATAGTTCCATTTTCAAAATGAATGACATCAGTGCAACACTCTATAATCAGTTCCAAATCATGTGTGATCACATAAACCGAAATTCCGGTATCCCACACTTCTCTTAGAACCTCTGCAACCTCCAGCATATGCTTATGATCAAGACCACTGGTTGGTTCATCCAAAAACAGCACAGAGCGCCCGGAGGCAATTGCAGATGCGATAGCCGCCCGCTGCTTCTGACCTCCGGAAAGTGACATTGGATGACGGTCTTTGACTTTTATCAGATCCAGCATATCAAGAAATTTGTCTGCTTCTTTCTCATTTTCTTCTTTCATGCTAATCATAACTTCATCCTGTATTGTCTCTGTAAAAAGCTGATGATTCACTTCCTGCATAACCATATAACAGGCTTTCAGCCTTTCTTTTGGTCTGTAAGTTTTTCCATTCCAGATGATTGTGCCACATTGTTTTTCCAAACCACAGAAACAACGGGAAAAAGTAGATTTTCCAGCTCCATTATTGCCCGTAATTGCGACAATCCGATTTGCCGGAATCTCACATTCTCTGATATATAAAATCTGTGGACCATTCTTATATGCAAAATTAAAATCATGAAGCTCCATTGTAGTTCTTTCTGATATCAACATCTCTGGCATAAGGAGATTTTCCAGAACATAAGCCCGCAGTCCCATCTCTCCCCGCTTTTCTTCTGTCAGATTTTCAAACTCTGTGGCTGAATAATCCTGAATAATCTGTCCCTCTTTCATATAAATAAACCGATCCGCCAGCCCACGCAGATAATACAGGCGATGCTCCGATATAATAATCGTTTTTCCCTGTTCCTTCCAGTGGGCGATTATTCTTCGCAGATCCATGATTGAAGCTGCATCCAGATTAGAAGAGGGTTCGTCCAGGACAAAAATATCCGGTTTCATAATAGAAACCCCTGCACAGGCAATCTTCTGCTTCTCTCCACCTGAAAGCTGAAAAATATTGCGTCCAATCAATTTTTTCAGATGCAGCTCCTGAATTGTAGCCTGCAATCGATCTTTGATTTCTTCCTTTGGCATTCCAAGATTTTCACATCCAAAAGTAATCTCGCTTGTTGTATCTACATTAAAAAACTGTGACCGTGGATTTTGAAAAACACTTCCAACAATTTTTGCTGTATCATACAGTGGCTGCTGCGAAACATTTATCCCATTTATCCATATCTCACCAGTTAATTTTCCTTCATAATAATGTGGAATCAACCCATTGATCATTCGAGTGAGTGTTGTTTTTCCACAACCGCTCTCCCCACATAGCACAATAACCTGACCATCTTCTATCTCCAGATCAATATCCCGGTTTCCCACAGAATATTCATTATTTTCTCCATATGTAAATGTTGCATGATCTATTTTTATCATAATGTACTACCTCAAAAAACAATATACTGATGCAAAAAGAACAATATAAAGCATGCAAAGCAAACAACAATGGCAATAAAATCCTGTACATGAAAGCCAATCTCGCAGACATTGGTTCTTCTGACCGGTGCACCAAGTCCCCTTGTTAGAGCTGCTGCAGACAGCTCATCACCAATTTTTATTACGGATACCATCAATGGTATCAGCCGGTATTCAATCATAAGGAATGGATTTTTACCACCAAAACGGATATTTCTCATTTTCATTGCATCCCGGATTGCCTGATATTCTTCCTTGATTGTAGGAAAGAAACGGAAAATAACTGACAACGGTATTATGATTTTTTCTGTGACATGCATCCGCTCCATTGCACTGATAAACTCACTTACAGATGTAGAAGAAATCAGATATGCGCCTGTCATAATTCCCGGTGCAAAACGCGTCATAATTGATGTTGCTGCCAATATCAGAAAAGAAATCATACCACTCCAAACATTCAATGCCAGCCGCTCCAGTACAAAGCATACCGCATAGAGAACTGCATATTTACCGGCTGTTTTGAATTTGTGCTCTGACAAAATCAATGCAAATGGTATAAGGCTTAGTATTGGTTTCACTATATTCATGATTCCATCATTGCTGGTACTGAACATCAATGTTGTAATCGTTATAAGCATAAACAATTTTGTTCTAGGATCTAAAACAATTCCATTTCTGCTGTCAACAGTAGCAGACAATATCTCATCCATTACACGATTCCTGCTTTTACAAAGTGTTTTTTGAGCAACGCTTTTCCAATCATTCCTCCAATGATTGCGCAGATAAAGATACCTGCAATCACAAGAACAATGCTCCACATAGGCATGACAGCCATTACTTTATCTGCATACTCTTTACCAAAACTGGCTGCGAAGCTGGCTCTTGAATCTTCTACCATGAAGTACATTGGAATATATGTACCAACCATCCAGAGACTGAATACTGCATATCCAATCAGGCTCCTTTTAGCACTTTTATAATTGCCAAATTTCAGAATCAAATCTCCCAGCAGCCCAAAGATAAGCCCCAAAGGTACACCCCAATATCCCATTCCGGTAAGTCCCATCAAAAGGCCACTCAGAATTGCCATCAGCGTTACCATACCAAACTTCTTTACCCTTGTCAGGAATAACATAAATGGAATTCCTGTGATCAGTGTCCACAATGCACCAAGAATCGGAAGAAATATCGGAACAAAGCCAATCGGAATTGCCACACAACATCCGAGTACAAAATAAAGGACTGTGAAAAGTCCCAGATTAATCAGGTCCTTCGCCTGTAATTTGTTATTCATACAGAATACCTCCCTTGTATAATTAGCTCTATCTAACCACTCCATAAAATACCATATATTTTGTTATATCTCTACAACCAAATATCATTTTAGCTCCAAACAGCATTGGGTTTTATTGTTGACTCTGCTCTCTTCAAATCCTATAATATTATCTGTTACAGGGCAAAAGTACTTATATCAGGGAGATCTTCTATGAAAATTAACGACGTGATCAAAAAATGTATCAAAATACCAGGTATATCCATAAAACAGGCTGAATATAGTATGGAGCTTATATTAAATACGAAGGAAGGTAAAGGTTCGATGACCTTTTTTTCACTTTTTCCCGGTCTGTCTCTGGCATATATTTTTATAAATTCTCCAACCTGGACGGCTCCCGACCTTCGATCAGACAGCTCCATTACAAAAGGTCCATTGCTTCTTAACTATTGTGTGACAGGTCGTTGTGAAATGATCCTGAACAACAAAAATTTTGTCTACATCAAAGACAGAGAACTTTCTCTCACAGAATGCTTCGCCCAAAAAGAATATGTTTATCCAAAGCGCATCTATGAGGGGCTTGAATTCTTTATTGATATAGATACATTTACTTTAGAAAATACATGGGTACAAAATGAATTTAGCATTGATTTCAGAAAAATCTCAGAGATGTTTTGTCCTCATGGAAGCACTTATATATCGACAGCGACCCACGAAGCTGAGGAAATTCTCAAAAAACTATGGGAATTATATGATTTTCCGGCCTCTTTTGCAGTCATTCAAATGAAAATATATACGCTCGCTTTATTCTCAGTACTACAAAATTTGGAGGCTATCCCTAAGTCTCAGGCCTGCACTTTCTTTACTGAATCTCAGGTTAATATTGCTAAAAAGGTCGAAAATATCATCACCTCAGACCTAAGGCTGCATCATCCTGCATGGGAATTGGCTGAATATTTTTCTATCAGCGAAACCAGTCTAAAAAATTATTTTCGCGGTGTTTACGGACAGAATATTTCTGTCTATCTGCGTGAAATGCGTATGAATAAAGCAGGCGAACTGCTTGCCTCAACACGACTGTCTGTAGCTGAGATTGCAGCACAGGTCGGATATCTGAATCAGAGCAAATTCGCCTCTGTGTTTAAAAAGCATTTTGGTGTATCACCTTTGGAATATCGCCGCACCAGACATTTAGACTCCTAAACTCTCCATTTTGTTGCCTCTCTTCTTTCAACAATAAAATGACGATAAATCCCATCCTGTCTCACAAGTTCTTCATGTATTCCCTGCTGTACGGTTTTCCATTCTCCAGAGCGAAAATCCGTTCAGCTTTCTGTACTGTTTTTAGGCGGTGTGCAATCATAATAACAGCTTTATCATTTGTCAGGTACCACCCACTGGTCATTAAAATAACAAATTACATATAATCAAACTTCTTCCGAAGATATATTCTGAGTAGCATGATATCCATATTAATGAGTATAAATAGCAAAATCAAATTCACCGGCAGATATTTTCTAGTTACATCTCCAAGCACTGTTATTCCTGAAAGACTTCCGATTAAAAACATCTGTGAAATTTCATCCCACATTTTTTTGTATCGTTTTATTGCTTCGACAATCATTACTATCATAATTGCCAATATAAAAATTATAGCTACGATTGCCAAAATCCTGATAACCCAGGCTTCTCCCCCCGTATAAGCTATTTTCTGATTGAACCCATTATCATAAGTCGGATATACCAACCATTCACAAAATCGAACATACCATGTGAATGGAATCCTAAAAAAATCTATGAAATCATGCTGAAAAGCACCATTCTGTATGATTGCAAACAGGATTACTGTAATGTATCCTATTCCCCAGAAATATTCTGCATCCCTCATTTTTTCGGTTCTGGCCTTTACTTCTTTTTTCGTTTTACGGATTTCCATCTCTGCACGTTTCTTTTCATTACGGGCTTTTGCTTCTGCCTGTTCCATCTTTTTCTCTGCTTCTTTCTGTTTCTTCTGTGCATCATCTACTGCTTCAACAGATGATTTGTTCACCTGTATTTGTAGTTTAGAGTTCTGGTCCCGAACGTCTCTTATTTCTTCTTCGAGCTGCTCCTGCTCGCTCCTGCTCATTAATCCATTTCTGTTCCTCAGATCGTCGTTGCTCTGCTGAAGCGATTGATTCAGCTTCTGCGTTTCGGACAATTCGGTTGTCAGACACTGAATTTCTACGGTTGATTTCCGAACTTCTTCTCGCAATCTCTGCC
>OGZI01002422.1_pt1 | contig 15257 bp, 6 predicted proteins | sample 1576711 | NCBI WGS metagenome assembly OGZI01 (sample SAMEA3541482, study PRJEB24748) | human gut metagenome | biome: human gut; feature: human-associated habitat; material: faeces | place: China | collected 2012
TGTACGCCAGGCGTATTCATCTGACCTCCACTGAAAGTGGTGTCGGGGTTAATCTTGGTAACCTTTATGCCCGCGATGGCGATATCATACTGAGCAGTGCCGGAAAACTGGTCCTGAAGAACAGCCTTGCCGGCGGCAATACCACCGTAACCGGAACGGATGTCTCACTTTCAGGGGATAACAAAGCCGGAGGAAATCTCAGCGTTACCGGGACAACGGGACTGACACTGAATCAGCCCCGTCTGGTGACGGATAAAAATCTGGTGCTGTCTTCATCCGGGCAGATTGTACAGAACGGTGGTGAACTGACTGCCGGACAGAACGCCATGCTCAGTGCACAGCACCTGAACCAGACTTCCGGGACCGTGAATGCAGCTGAAAATGTCACCCTTACCACCACCAATGATACCACACTGAAAGGCCGCAGCATTGCCGGGAAAACACTCACTGTCAGTTCCGGCAGCCTGAACAACGGTGGGACACTGGTTGCCGGGCGCGATGCCACGGTGAAAACCGGGACATTCAGTAATACCGGTACCGTCCAGGGGAATGGCCTGAAAGTTACCGCCACTGACCTGACCAGCACCGGCAGTATTAAAAGTGGCAGCACACTCGATATCAGCGCCCGCAATGCCACACTGTCCGGTGATGCCGGTGCAAAAGACAGTGCCCGCGTTACCGTCAGCGGTACACTCGAAAACCGCGGCAGACTTGTCAGCGATGACGTGCTGACGCTCAGTGCCACGCAGATAAACAACAGCGGTACCCTCTCCGGGGCAAAGGAACTTGTGGCTTCTGCAGACACACTGACCACCACAGAAAAATCGGTCACAAACAGTGACGGTAACCTCATGCTGGACAGCGCGTCTTCCACACTGGCGGGTGAAACCAGTGCGGGTGGCACGGTGTCTGTAAAAGGCAACAGTCTGAAGACCACGACCACTGCGCAGACGCAGGGCAACAGTGTCAGCGTGGATGTGCAGAACGCACAGCTTGACGGAACACAGGCTGCCAGAGACATCCTTACCCTGAACGCCAGTGAAAAGCTCACCCACAGCGGGAAAAGCAGCGCCCCGTCGCTCAGCCTCAGTGCGCCGGAACTGACCAGCAGCGGTGTGCTTGTTGGTTCCGCCCTGAATACACAGTCACAGACCCTGACCAACAGCGGTCTGTTGCAGGGGGAGGCCTCACTCACCGTTAACACACAGAGGCTTGATAATCAGCAGAACGGCACGCTGTACAGTGCTGCAGACCTGACGCTGGATATACCGGACATCCGCAACAGCGGGCTTATCACCGGTGATAATGGTTTAATGTTAAATGCTGTCTCCCTCAGCAATCCGGGAAAAATCATCGCTGACACGCTGAGCGTCAGGGCGACCACGCTGGATGGTGACGGCCTGTTGCAGGGCGCCGGTGCACTGGCGCTTGCTGGCGACACCCTCTCACAGGGTAGTCACGGACGCTGGCTGACGGCGGACGACCTCTCCCTCCGGGGCAAAACACTGAATACCGCAGGGACCACGCAGGGACAGAATATCACCGTGCAGGCGGACAGATGGGCGAACAGTGGTTCCGTGCTGGCAACCGGTAACCTTACTGCTTCGGCAACCGGTCAGTTGACCAGTACCGGCGATATCATGAGCCAGGGTGACACCACGCTGAAAGCAGCCACCATGGACAACCGGGGCAGTCTGCTTTCGGCCGGCACGCTCTCCCTTGATGGAAACTCACTGGATAACAGCGGCACTGTCCAGGGTGACCATGTCACGATTCGCCAGAACAGTGTCACCAACAGTGGCACGCTCACCGGGATCGCCGCGCTGACGCTTGCCGCCCGTATGGTATCCCCTCAACCTGCGCTGATGAATAACGGAGGTTCATTGCTGACCAGCGGCGATCTGACAATCACCGCAGGCAGTCTGGTAAACAGCGGGGCGATCCAGGCGGCTGACAGCCTGACTGCACGTCTGACGGGTGAGCTCGTCAGCACAGCGGGCAGCAAAGTCACCTCGAACGGTGAAATGGCGCTCAGTGCACTGAATTTAAGCAACAGCGGACAATGGATTGCAAAAAATCTGACCCTGAAGGCGAACTCACTGACCAGTGCGGGTGACATCACCGGTGTGGATACTCTCACGCTCACGGTGAATCAGACGCTGAACAATCAGGCGAACGGAAAACTGCTCAGTGCAGGTGTGCTGACGCTGAAGGCAGACAGTGTCACAAACGACGGGCAATTACAGGGAAATGCCACCACCATCACGGCAGGACAACTCACAAACGGCGGGCATCTGCAGGGCGAAACGCTGACGCTGGCCGCCTCCGGTGGCGTGAACAACCGTTTCGGTGGTGTTCTGATGAGCCGGAATGCACTGAATGTCAGTACTGCGACCCTGAGTAACCAGGGCACGATACAGGGTGGTGGCGGGGTTTCCCTGAACGCCACAGACCGTCTGCAGAACGACGGCAAAATCCTCTCCGGCAGTAACCTCACGCTGACGGCGCAGGTGCTGGCGAATACCGGCAGTGGACTGGTACAGGCTGCCACCCTGCTGCTGGATGTGGTGAATACTGTCAACGGCGGACGCGTACTTGCCACCGGCAGTGCCGACGTTAAAGGAACCACGCTGAATAATACCGGTACGCTTCAGGGTGCGGACCTGCTGGTGAATTACCACACATTCAGCAACAGCGGTACCCTGCTGGGAACCTCCGGGCTTGGCGTCAAGGGCAGTTCACTGCTGCAACATGGTACAGGGCGGCTGTACAGTGCAGGCAACCTGCTGCTTGACGCTCAGGACTTCAGTGGTCAGGGGCAGGTGGTGGCCACCGGTGATGTCACACTGAAACTGATTGCTGCCCTCACGAATCATGGTACCCTGGCCGCAGGGAAAACCCTTTCCGTCACGTCGCAAAATGCCATCACCAACGGCGGTGTGATGCAGGGTGATGCCATGGTGCTCGGTGCCGGAGAGGCATTCACCAACAATGGAATGCTGACTGCCGGTAAAGGCAACAGTGTTTTCAGCGCACAGCGTCTTTTCCTTAACGCACCGGGTTCACTTCAGGCCGGTGGCGATGTGAGTCTGAACAGCCGGAGTGATATCACCATCAGTGGTTTTACCGGCACGGCAGGCAGTCTGACAATGAATGTGGCCGGTACCCTGCTGAACAGTGCGCTGATTTATGCGGGGAATAACCTGAAGCTGTTTACAGACCGTCTGCATAACCAGCATGGTGATATCCTGGCCGGCAACAGTCTGTGGGTACAGAAGGATGCTTCCGGCGGTGCAAACACAGAGATTATCAATACCTCCGGGAATATTGAGACGCATCAGGGCGATATTGTTGTAAGGACCGGGCATCTTCTGAACCAGCGGGAGGGATTTTCTGCCACAACAACAACCCGGACTAACCCCTCATCCATTCAGGGAATGGGAAATGCTCTGGTTGATATTCCCCTTTCCCTTCTTCCTGACGGCAGCTATGGCTATTTCACCCGTGAAGTTGAAAATCAGCACGGTACGCCCTGCAACGGGCACGGGGCATGCAATATCACAATGGATACGCTTTATTATTACGCTCCGTTTGCTGACAGTGCCACACAGCGCTTTCTCAGCAGCCAGAACATCACAACAGTAACCGGTGCTGATAATCCGGCAGGCCGCATTGCGTCAGGGCGTAATCTTTCTGCTGAGGCTGAACGACTGGAAAACCGGGCGTCATTTATCCTGGCGAATGGGGATATCGCACTTTCGGGCAGAGAGTTAAGCAATCAGAGCTGGCAGACGGGGACAGAGAATGAATATCTGGTATACCGCTACGACCCGAAAACGTTTTACGGTAGCTATGCCACAGGCTCTCTGGATAAACTGCCCCTGCTGTCACCGGAATTTGAAAACAATACCATCAGATTTTCACTGGATGGCCGGGAAAAAGATTACACGCCCGGTAAGACGTATTATTCCGTTATTCAGGCGGGCGGGGATGTTAAGACCCGTTTTACCAGCAGTATCAATAACGGAACAACCACTGCACATGCAGGTAGTGTCAGTCCGGTGGTCTCTGCACCGGTACTGAATACGTTAAGTCAGCAGACCGGCGGAGACAGTCTGACACAGACAGCGCTGCAGCAGTATGAGCCGGTGGTGGTTGGCTCTCCGCAATGGCACGATGAACTGGCAGGTGCCCTGAAAAATATTGCCGGAGGTTCGCCACTGACCGGTCAGACCGGTATCAGTGATGACTGGCCACTGCCTTCCGGCAACAATGGATACCTGGTTCCGTCCACGGACCCGGACAGTCCGTATCTGATTACGGTGAACCCGAAACTGGATGGTCTCGGACAGGTGGACAGCCATTTGTTTGCCGGACTGTATGAGCTTCTTGGAGCGAAACCGGGTCAGGCGCCACGTGAAACGGCTCCGTCGTATACCGATGAAAAACAGTTTCTGGGCTCATCGTATTTTCTTGACCGCCTCGGGCTGAAACCGGAAAAAGATTATCGTTTCCTGGGGGATGCGGTCTTTGATACCCGGTATGTCAGTAACGCGGTGCTGAGCCGGACGGGTTCACGTTATCTCAACGGACTGGGTTCAGACACGGAACAGATGCGGTATCTGATGGATAACGCGGCCAGACAACAGAAAGGACTGGGATTAGAGTTTGGTGTGGCGCTGACAGCTGAACAGATTGCTCAGCTTGACGGCAGCATACTGTGGTGGGAGTCAGCCACCATCAACGGACAGACAGTCATGGTCCCGAAACTGTATCTGTCGCCGGAAGATATCACCCTGCATAACGGCAGCGTTATCAGCGGGAACAACGTGCAACTTGCGGGCGGCAATATCACCAACAGCGGCGGCAGCATCAACGCACAGAACGACCTCTCGCTCGACAGTTCCGGCTATATCGACAACCTGAATGCGGGGCTGATAAGCGCGGGCGGTAGCCTGGACCTGAGCGCCATCGGGGATATCAGCAATATCAGCTCAGTCATCAGCGGTAAAACCGTACAACTGGAAAGCGTGAGTGGCAACATCAGCAATATCACCCGGCGTCAGCAATGGAATGCGGGCAGTGACAGCCAATATGGTGGTGTGCATCTCAGCGGTACGGACACCGGTCCGGTTGCGACCATTAAAGGCACTGATTCACTTTCGCTGGATGCAGGGAAAAACATTGATATTACCGGGGCAACGGTCTCGTCCGGTGGAGACCTTGGAATGTCTGCGGGTAATGATATCAACATTGCCGCAAACCTGATAAGTGGGAGCAAAAGTCAGTCCGGTTTCTGGCACACTGATGACAACAGTGCATCATCCACCACCTCACAGGGCAGCAGCATCAGCGCCGGCGGTAACCTGGCGATGGCTGCAGGCCATAATCTGGATGTCACGGCATCCTCTGTTTCTGCCGGGCACAGCGCCCTGCTTTCTGCAGGTAACGACCTGAGTCTGAATGCAGTCAGGGAAAGCAAAAACAGTCGCAACGGCAGGTCAGAAAGTCATGAAAGCCACGCAGCAGTGTCCACGGTGACGGCGGGCGATAACCTCCTCCTTGTTGCCGGTCGTGATGTTGCCAGTCAGGCTGCCGGTGTGGCTGCGGAAAATAACGTGGTCATCCGGGGCGGACGTGATGTGAACCTGGTGGCAGAGTCTGCCGGTGCAGGCGACAGCTATACGTCGAAGAAAAAGAAAGAGATTAACGAGACAGTCCGTCAGCAGGGAACGGAAATCGCCAGCGGTGGTGACACCACCGTCAACGCAGGACGGGATATCACCGCTGTTGCGTCATCCGTTACCGCAACCGGCAATATCAGCGTGAATGCCGGTCGTGATGTTGCCCTGACCACGGCGACAGAAAGTGACTATCACTATCTGGAAACGAAGAAAAAAAGCGGAGGTTTTCTCAGTAAGAAAACCACCCGCACCATCAGTGAGGACAGTGCCACCCGTGAAGCAGGCTCCCTGCTGTCGGGGAACCGCGTGACCGTTAACGCCGGTGATAACCTGACGGTAGAGGGTTCGGATGTGGTGGCTGACCAGGATGTGTCACTGGCGGCGGGTAACCATGTTGATGTTCTTGCTGCCACCAGTACAGATACGTCCTGGCGCTTTAAGGAAACGAAGAAATCCGGTCTGATGGGTACCGGCGGTATTGGTTTCACCATTGGCAGCAGTAAGACAACGCACGACCGGCGCGAGGCCGGGACAACGCAGAGTCAGAGTGCCAGCACCATCGGCTCCACTGCCGGTAATGTCAGTATTACCGCGGGCAAACAGGCTCATATCAGCGGTTCGGATGTGATTGCGAACCGGGATATCAGCATTACCGGTGACAGTGTGGTGGTTGACCCGGGGCATGACCGTCGTACTGTGGACGAAAAATTTGAGCAGAAGAAAAGCGGGCTGACGGTTGCCCTTTCCGGCACGGTGGGCAGTGCCATCAATAATGCGGTTACCAGTGCACAGGAGACGAAGGAGAGCAGTGACAGCCGTCTGAAAGCCCTGCAGGCCACAAAGACAGCGCTGTCTGGTGTGCAGGCCGGACAGGCTGCGACAATGGCCTCCGCAACCGGTGACCCGAATGCGACGGGAGTCAGCCTGTCGCTCACCACCCAGAAATCGAAATCACAGCAACATTCTGAAAGTGACACAGTATCCGGCAGTACGCTGAATGCCGGGAATAATCTGTCTGTTGTCGCAACCGGTAAAAACAGGGGCGATAACCGCGGAGATATTGTGATTGCCGGAAGCCAGCTTAAGGTCGGTGGTAACACAAGCCTGGATGCCGCGAATGATATTCTGTTGAGTGGCGCTGCAAACACACAAAAAACAACGGGCAGGAACAGCAGCAGTGGCGGTGGCGTGGGTGTCAGTATCGGTGCCGGTGGTAACGGTGCCGGTATCAGCGTCTTTGCCGGCGTTAATGCGGCAAAAGGCAGCGAGAAAGGTAACGGTACTGAGTGGACTGAAACCACAACAGACAGCGGTAAAACCGTCACCATCAACAGTGGTCGGGATACGGTACTGAACGGTGCTCAGGTCAACGGCAACAGGATTATCGCCGATGTGGGCCACGACCTGCTGATAAGCAGCCAGCAGGACACCAGTAAGTACGACAGTAAACAGACCAGCGTGGCTGCCGGCGGCAGTTTTACCTTTGGCTCCATGACCGGCTCAGGTTACATCGCTGCCTCCCGGGATAAGATGAAGAGCCGCTTTGACTCCGTTGCTGAACAAACCGGAATGTTTGCCGGTGACGGCGGCTTCGACATTACAGTGGGCAGACATACCCAACTGGATGGTGCGGTGATTGCCTCCACTGCCACACCGGATAAAAACCACCTGGATACCGGAACGCTGGGGTTCAGTGACCTTCACAACGAAGCGGATTATAAAGTCAGTCACAGTGGAATCAGTCTGAGCGGTGGTGGCAGCTTCGGGGATAAATTTCAGGGTAACATGCCGGGTGGCATGATATCCGCCGGAGGTCACAGCGGACATGCGGAAGGAACGACTCAGGCCGCAGTGGCTGAAGGCACTATCACCATCCGGGACAGGGACAATCAGAAGCAGAATCTGGCGAACCTGAGCCGTGACCCTGCGCACGCTAATGACAGTATCAGCCCGATATTTGACAAGGAGAAAGAGCAGAGGCGTCTGCAGACAGTGGGGCTTATCAGTGACATAGGCAGTCAGGTGGCGGATATTGCGCGTACACAGGGAGAACTGAATGCGTTGAAGGCCGCGAAGGAAGCAACCGGCGAAACACTTCCTGCTAATGCAACAGAGAAACAACGTCAGGAATATCTTGCGAAACTGCGTGACACGCAGGCTTACAGGAATGAAATGGCGAAGTATGGTACCGGCAGTGAAATTCAGCGGGGTATCCAGGCCGCGACAGCCGCGCTTCAGGGACTGGCGGGTGGTAATTTAGCGGGTGCTCTGGCCGGAGCTTCTGCACCGGAACTGGCGCATCTGCTGAAATCAACAGAAAAAGACCCGGCAGTAAACGCCATTGCTCACGCCATTCTGGGCGGTACAGTAGCGGCAATGCAGGGTAATAATGTTGCTGCTGGTGCAGCAGGCGCAGCAACGGGAGAGCTGGCAGAGCGATTGCCGGAATGCTGTATCCGGGAGTGAAGCAGTCAGACCTCAGTGAAGAGCAGAAGCAGACGATAAGTACGCTGGCAACTGTGTCAGCAGGGCTGGCCGGCGGTCTAACCGGAAACAGCACCGCATCAGCAGCAGTGGGAGCACAGAGCGGGAAGAATGCTGTTGAGAATAACTACCTGAGCGTGTCTGAAAAGACAGAACTTGAGATAGCAAAACAGACGCTTAAAAACAGTAAAGATCCGGCAGAGCGTGAAAAGGCACAGCAGAAATATGATGCATTGCTTGAAAAAGATATTGCCAGTGATAAGGAGGTTATTGCTGCCTGTAGTAATGGTAATGCGAGTAGTTCAGCGTGTGCCAGCGCAAGACTGAAAGTTATTGCGTCGAAAGAAGGGTACGAAGATGGCCCTTATAACTCGAAATACAGCCAGCAATACGCTGATGCGTATGGTCAGATAGTCAATCTCCTCGATATCACCAGTGTTGATGCACAGAATCAGCAGCAGGTGAAAAACGCCATGATTAACTATTTCATGGTCACCAAAGGGGTGGATCGTCAGACCGCAGAAAGCTACACCGAAACAACGCAGGGCTTGGAGATCATTGCGGCTTCGGTAACGCCTCTTATAGGGCAAGCTGCATCAAATAAATTAAGCTACCTTGGTATTGGGAAAAAGATATCCTTTGATGGTGATTTTTATACTGTAGATGGAATGAAATTCAGCAAAAGTTATTATGAGAAATTATGGGAGCAAGGCAGACCTGCGCCATTCGTGCAAGCAAGAGAAGTGTTGAATAGCAATCCAAAAATTGAGCCGGATCCTAGAGGCGCACCTGGCTACTTAAGATATGAAGGTGCAGGTCTTGAAATGATCTATAACCCGAAAACGGGACAAGTTGGTCATATTCAACCAGTCAAGGTTAAATAAAAAGAGGAAGTAAATGGATATTTGGCCTGAATTTCAACGAGATCTTGAGATGTATCGAGATGTTGTTTTATCAATAAAACGTAACCTTCGGTTGTATGAGGAGTGTATTGAATCGTTAGTTCATCAGATCGGAAGCACCAATTTTGATAATGCGCAGCCTCTATTTGATGACCTCTTTCGTATGCAATCTGAACTTGCTACTATGTTATACAAATATGAATATAAGCCAGGAAAAAGGATACAAGATTTAATATATCATCTGGACAGGGATGATTTTTACTCAAGAAAATATTGGCATAAAAAATTCAGTGATGGATTGGCATGGCCTGAATAATAGAAGTAGAAATCCCGCCCTCAGTTAGCGCTGAGGAATCCCTAGTAATGGGCGGGTAAAAAAGACAGGCATAGAGTTTTGTGATCTACTGATTTGTGCAACCAATTCAATGAGATCGCTTCTATGCCTGCTCGACAAGTATGTCAGAATTTTTTCCACGATGCGTTAGCACCGTTTCACAAATACCGACAAAATGCTTTGCTGGATGCCACCATCGCTCTCATCAATGGCGCATCACTGACGTTGACCAGCATCGGGCGTTATTTACCCGGCTTGGCTCGGGTCAAAAATAAAATCAAACGCGTTGACCGACTGCTCGGTAATGAATCTCTTCACCGCGATATCCCACTGATTTTCAATAATATTATTGCCATGCTGACTAGCCAGCTATCTCTTTGTGTCATCGCCGTTGACTGGAGTGGATATTCATCTCAGGAGCATCATGTGCTCCGCGCCAGCCTGCTCTGCGATGGATGCTCGCTTCCCCTGTTAAGCTGGGTAGTCCCGTCAGAAAAACAGCAGAACTCGCAGATACAAAAAAACTTCCCAGATGCCCTTGCCGAGGCTGTAAACCCTGTGGCCAGAGTCATAATAGTTACCGATGCGGGTGTTCTTACCCCCTTATTTCCAGACAGGGGCTGTATCTTAAGTTAACATTACCCGCTGACGTCGATATTCTCGCGGAGAGCGATAACCCAACGCACTATGCGGATGGTTTTCATTGTAATGCTCGATCGCCACTGCAAGGTTTATATTGCCTGTTCATCGATCATCAATCTCGTGAACTGTGAGACGAAACAGCGTACACTGTTTGAACGTATCTACTTTTCCCAATACTGGGCGAAGGGAGATGTTATTGCGAAGCGCGCTCCAATTAGTCAGTGGGAACCTTATTCGGAAGAGTCACTGCTTGTCATCATCGTCACCAGCGTCTGTCGTATTAAAGTCGCGATGCTAAAACCTGAACCTCCCAGAGATCCCCATATCCCGCTAATGGGGGATTTTAACTAAAACTTAGCGCTATCGCTGCATATTGTAACTATCCCGCATCACGTATGCATAAATTATGACGCCATACGGGGAACAAATACACAGAGGAAGAAAAAGATTAGATTGGTTTTAAGGGATTTTTTATCATAAATGGCGCTGCTAAAATTATGAGATTATCGAAGATAAAATTCTTGATCATACATAAAAGGCCTCCTGAATTAAATCAAGAGGCGTATAGTTTTTATATTACTGATGTATGTTTAATGATCTCACTGATTTTCACTTTCCTGTCCTGCGATCTTGAAAGAGTGGCAGCATCAGCAGTAGCAATCGCCGACATGGCCGCCTCACCATTGAGAAGGTCAATATAATCTTCTTCAGGTTTTGCACCACTGAGGATATTATGGAGGAATAACGTCTCCTTTCTTATTAAACTGGCAAGCCATAATGGTGTTTTTTTTCCAGGATGACCATATGCTATAGCGCCATCCATTTCTGAGGTCATATTGCCTTTCCGACGATCATCATCTTCTTCTTGTGTTTCATGGACCAAAAAATGCTTTGTCTGACCGCCAATCCTAAGTGACCCTGCTGTTTCTTGCATATCAATTTTAATAGAGCCTTTAGTTCCATTGATGATGACATAATGTTCTGGCCAGTTAAATGCACTCCCCCACTCTAAGGTTGCTAGTTTTCCTGACGGGAATTCCAAGGTCATAAATAACATATCATCTTCATTGCCAAACCCTAGACCAGAATGAGCTAAATTTCCACCAATCATAGTAACCGTCTCTGGTATTTCTCCAAGTAAATGCTGAACACAATCTAACTCATGTATATGATGATATAGATGTCCACCAGATTGTTCTTTCATCTTTTTCCAGGAAAGTCTCTCCTGTTTGTTTTCCCAGCCATTTCTCTTGGTATGACATGATAATATTTCGCCGATAACACCTTCTTTAATTAACTTCCGTGCATATTGAACTCCATTGAAAAAATTCATAATATGCCCAGCCATAAAGGTCACACCAGCTTCTTTACACGCTTTGACCATATCCACACAATCTTCATAACTTAATGCAATTGGTTTTTCACAAAAAACATGCTTCTTATTCTTTGCTGCTTTAATTACTGGATCTTTATGCAGATAATTTGGGGTGGCTACGATCACACAATCGACTAATTTACTTGAAACTAAAGCATCCAAGCTTGACATATTGATACATTGCAATTCACGGGCAATAGTTTCTCCATTTTCAGGATCGTATACACATGTAATTTTTGCATTATCATGCATATTCATAAAACGAGCTAATTCAGCGCCAAAGTATCCAACACCAACAACGCCATAATTAATCATAAAGCCTCCAATTATTTAGCCACGGATAGTTTATAAATTTTACCTGGAATATCAAAACCAACTAACAAAATTAATAAGGCAGAGAATGCAACCGTAACAATGAATAATGAAACACCTAAGCCATAATATCTAGAAATGTATGTAGCTAATACAGGTGCGGCCATTCCTCCAGTTGCCCCTAAGTTATAAATAAGACCGGTCCCTAATCCTCTTAATTTTGTTGGAAAGTAATCATATATAAATTTTGGAACCAACCCTGCAATACCTAAATTTGTAAACATTAATCCAAAGAGACATAATCCTATAAGAGAAGAGTTTTTCACAGAAATAAAAAAAAGAGGACAAAGGAAAATAAATGAAGTTATTAGACCAACTACAAATGTTTTTTTTACACCAATCTTATCACCAACAAAACCAAAAAATATTGTACCTGTCAGTGTACCTAAACCTGCTATTGTCATCAGAGTTGAAATAACCACTGTATTAACTCCATTATCTGCTAGGTAGGAAGGAAGTAGTCCGTTTATCGGCCAGTTTGCACCAAATAGACAAAAACAGACGAGGAAAACGATCATAGAGATTGAAAGATGTGGTTTTCTGAAGACAGACAAAAATGTTGATTTATCCTTATATTTATCTTCAATCCACTCCTGACTTTCTGGAGCACTTTTTCTGATCCAAAGAACTAGTAAAACTGGTAACAGGCCTATAAAAAAAGAGTTTCTCCATCCATATACTTCAGCAAACTGAGGGATTATTTGTGCCGCAATAATATTTCCAACAGAAAAACCACTTACCAAAAAAGCACTAGCTTTAGATTGAAGATTTTTAGGCCAACTTTCTACTGCATAAGTTGAAGCACATGCATATTCACCAGACATCCCTAAGCCAACAATAAAACGGCAAACTGCGAGCATATATAAGTTTGTAGCAATACCGCTAAGGCCTGTTCCGACTGAGTAAATGATAATTGCCCACATCATCATTGGCTTACGCCCATATTTATCAGCCATGGCACCAAAAAAACCGCCCCCAATAGGTCTGGCTATGAAGGCCACTGTCCCTATTAAAGTGGCCTGAATATCCGTAATGCCAAGATCTGCTTTTATAATATGAAGAATGTAAAATATCATCATAAAATCAAAGCCATCAAATACATATCCAAGCCATGCAGAAAAAAGAGCTTTCCGTTGTGGTGGATTAACTTGTTTATACCATACTGTTGCCATATTTGTTTCCTGTGTTATTCTAATACAGCCCTTAAAGTAAATATTAGGGAGCCTCAACAATATCCAGCAATAATTATATTGTCTTCAAATACGCCAGTACTATTAATTGTTATCAATACCTAATCAGTACAATCTTTTTCTCCATTTCTTCTTAACATATTTCACGCTATGAAAGATAAAACTTATACCCCCCTTCAGTTTTGGGTCACCATCAAAAAAAATGTTCGCCAGATATTCCACCACTGGCACAGTTCAACCCTGCTTCAAAAATTGACTTATTCATTGTGCTCATTTTCGTAGTCCGTTCAGGTTGAATAAAACTCCCTTAGTCAAATGAGGAAAGACTGAGAGGTTATTACTTTAGCTTACGTTATAGCTGTTTTCCTTTGCAGTATTTCTTTGCTTTTCTGTATACCTTTATACCTGTTATACCAGATCAAAAAACAAGCAATCCACATAACAAAACGCGTTTTGTTACTGATGTCACAAATTGAGCATATTTTTGTATCTGATAGTTTGTTACAAACACCACAACCAAGATGCCTATTTCGTTTCAGCATCAACTGTTAAATTATCTGGTTGCCAACGAGAATACTGAGCTTTTTTGTCCCTAAGACTGACCGTCAACGCAACAATCTTTGACTGTTTGACATTGTCATGCCCGCAGGCCAGCGGATCTAAAGACATCAGACTGCTTGCATCAGCCAGTTGCGTATCTGGCTATGTCCCTTAATTGGTAAGGGTTCGAGGAACTCAACATTAACGCATTTTTCAGCGCATCACCGACAGTGTATATGAACGATTGCACTCTGACGATGGTTGATTTATTTGGTTGCATAGGGGCTAGCTAGTCTGGTACCGGAGGCTGGATCTGAAGTACTGACCCTAGGAATAACGCCGGGCTGACTCATATTCTGACCCATTGTCAGCCCGCGTGTTTACTGCTCTAGCTCATTTCCTGTTGTCAGGCATTCAATTCCCAACTGCAGGTTATGGCCCGGTGAGCGAACACCTGACGGCAGGTATCACTCACCCGGAGAAGGTAAATCCCTCAAGGGGCAGCAACTCTGCCAGTCGCTCCTCCGGCCACTCCGGCAGACGTGTCAGGACGTCTGTCAGCCAGGCATGTGGCTCCAGACCGTTGCGTTTCGCGGTTTCCAGCAAGCTCATTATTTGCGCAGCGCGTTCTCCCGCCATACGACAGCCGTCAGAGCAGTGCGTCAGCGGGCGGCAGTTTTACCTGGGGTGCTGGCAGAGGTGGTTATGGCAGCGCCAGCCGCGATAATATCCACAGCAACTATGATTCCGTTAATGAGCAGAGCGGTATTTTCGCAGGCCGGGGTTATTTTGATATCACTGTGGGGAATCACACTCAGCTCGATGGTGCGGTGATTGCTTCGACAGCACCTGCCGACAGGAACTCGCTGGACACCGGTACTCTGGGCTGGTCGGATATCCATAACCAGGCAGACTATAAAGCCAGCTATACCGGAATCAGTTTATCGGGTGGCTCAGGGATGTCAGCCAGCCAGATGGTGGCCTCAAATGCAATAGCCGGTGCGGCGAACGCACTTACCGGTATGTCCGGCAGCAGTGGACATGCTGAAGGTACCACGTCATCCGCCATCAGCGGCGGAAATCTCATTATCCGTGATAAGGAGAGTCAGAAGCAGGATATTGCCGGGCTCAGCCGGGACCCGGAAAACGCCAACGGCAGCATTGCACCGATATTTGACAAGGAGAAAGAACAGAAGCGTCTGCAGGAAGCGCAGGTTATCAGCCAGATTAGCGGTCAGATGAGTAATATCGTAATGACGTATGGCGAAACTGAAGCGATGAAAGCAGCCTGGAAAGAGCATCCTGGCATGAGCGATGCACAGTTGCGGGAGACTCCGGAATACAGAGAGGTCATGAAAGGCTACGGTACGGGCAGTTCGCCGCAGATGGTGGTACAGGCCATCACGGGCGTGCTGGGCGGACTGAATGCAGGGAACCCGGGGCAGGTATTGGCGGGCGGTCTGAATCCGGCAGTGGCACAGCTTATAAAACAGTCCACCGGCGATAACCGGGAAGCAAACCTGATGGCTCTCGCAGTCTGGGGTGCACTTGCCGCACAACTGGGCGGAAACAATGCGGCTTCCGGTGCTGCTGGGGCATTCAGTGGTGAACTTGCAGCCTGGTATATCATTGATAACTACTACGGTGGTCGTACCGATAACCTGAGTGAACAGGAACGTCAGCAAATCAGCATGCTGGCCACCATTGCCTCTGGTATTGCGGGGGGACTTGCAG
>OGZI01002428.1_pt1 | contig 15241 bp, 10 predicted proteins | sample 1576711 | NCBI WGS metagenome assembly OGZI01 (sample SAMEA3541482, study PRJEB24748) | human gut metagenome | biome: human gut; feature: human-associated habitat; material: faeces | place: China | collected 2012
CATTTTAATGTCCAGCTTGGAGGCTTTTTTCAGAAGGGCCTGTACGGGAGCGCCGTATTTTCCCACGATATTGGTGAAATAACGTCTGGCATCGTCAATCCAGTCTCTTTCAAAATCCACTTCGTCGTTAAACAGCTTGCCGTCCAGGGCTCCGAAGGAACCGAAGGCATCTGCGGAGAACAGGACACCATCAGTCACGTCGAAAGTCACCATAGCCTCTGGCCAGTGCACCATGGGTGCATTCACGAAGGTAACGGTATGACGGCCGAAGCTCTGGGTATCTCCTTCCTTTACTTCCAGCTGTGTATAGTTATCAATATCAAAGCCGAACTGGCGCATGAGCATAAAGGCCTTGGGGGTGCTGATAATGGTAACCTTGGGGAAACGGAGCAGGATTTCTTCGATGGAAGCACCGTGATCCGGCTCCATGTGGTTAATTACCAGATAGTCCAGCTGCCTTCCCTGCAACAGATAATCCATGTTTTCCAGAAGCTGTCTGCATGCGGACCAGTCCACGGTATCAAAAAGGACCGTCTTTTCATCAAGCAGCAGATACGCATTATAAGAAACACCTCTGGGAATGGGATGAATATTTTCAAACAGGGTAAGCCTGTGGTCATTGGCACCCACCCAGTATAAATCTTCCGTTACATTTCTGACACAATACATTTCTATTTCCTCCTTCCGGCCTCAGCCTACATAAACATATCTTTACTTTCCGCACATTCCGGACAAACCCAGTCTTCCGGCAGCTTTTCAAATAAGGTCCCCGGAGCGATATCCGCATCCGCATCCCCGACAGCAGGATTGTATTCATAACCACAGCCTCCGCAAGTATAAACTTTTCCGATCGGAGCCGGCTTGGGAGGCAGCGGCCGTTTCATTTTTACCATGAGCGGCGCCGGTTTCTTGGCTTCCCCGTTATCCAGGGCGGCCGTGAGCAGCGGCAGGATTTCCATCACATCTCCCACAATGCCGTAATCACAGTTTTTAAAAATAGGGGCGTTTGCATTTTTATTGATCGCCACGATCGTGGAAGCGTCCCGGATTCCTTTCAGATGCTGTACGGCTCCGGAAATTCCGCAGGCGATATACAGGTTCCCGGTAAATTTCTGTCCGGACATTCCCACATACCGGTTCAAAGGCACATATTTCAGAGTCTCCGCAACCGGCCTTGACGAACCCACAGCCGCGCCTGCCTGCACAGCCAGGGCTTCAATCAGCTTCATATTTTCCCGGCTTCCGATGCCTTTTCCTGCCGAGACAACTCTCTCAGCCTGGGAAATGGGAGTGTCAAGCGGTATACCCACGCTGAAATCATATCCATCCTTTTGCAGGGCGGCGACAAGCGCTTCCACCCGTTCTTTGGCGCTGCCTTCCTTCAAAATCTGTTTCTTGCGGTAGCCTGTTACAGGAGCCGCTTTTTTCGTGATTTTGGCAGGACCGCCTGCATCCTTCGGCATCTTTCCGATGAGATGGGAAGCGATGACCACTCTCTGGATTTCATTGGTTCCTTCATAAATGGTGGTGATTTTGGCATCCCTGTATGCCCGTTCCACTTCCATGCCTTTCAGATAGCCGCTTCCGCCGAAAATCTGGAGGGCGTCGTTTGTGACCTCAAGGGCAATATCGGAAGCATACTGCTTGGCCATGGCCGCCTCCATACCATAAGGCTCATGGTTTTCCTTCAGCTCCGCGGCACTGTATATCAGCAGCCGGGCACAGCGCAGCTTGGTTGCCATATCGGCAAGCTTAAAGGAAACCGCCTGCTGCTGGCATATGGGCTTTCCGAACTGGACACGTTCTTTGGAATATTCCAATGCATGCTCAAATGCTCCCTGGGCGATTCCCAGCGCCTGGGAGGCAATGCCGATACGTCCGCCGTCCAGAGTTGCCATAGCGATTTTAAAGCCTTCCCCTTCTTTTCCCAGAAGGTTCTCTTTGGGAACCTTGACATCATTGAATATCAGTTCCGCAGTAGAGGAGGACCGGATACCCATTTTATCATAATGATCACCAAATTCAAAGCCTTCCCAGCCTTTTTCCACAATAAATGCAGAAATTCCTCTGGTGCCGATATCCGGCGTTGTCACCGCAAACACCACATAGGTATCCGCCTTCGGCGCATTCGTTATGAATATTTTGCCACCATTGAGAAGATAATAATCACCTTTCAGTACCGCAGTTGTTTCCGTGCCTCCCGCATCCGAGCCTGCGTTGGGTTCCGTGAGGCCGAAAGCGCCGATTTTTTCGCCCTTTGCCAGAGGAATCAGATATTTCTTTTTCTGTGCTTCATTCCCGAAGGCAAAAATAGGCCAGGAGCCTAACGATACATGGGCGGAAAGAATAACGCCGGTACCGCCGTCCACTCTGGAAAGCTCCTCCACCGCGATGGCATAGCTGAGGACATCAAGCCCTGCCCCGCCGTACTCCTTCGGATAGGGAATCCCCATAAGTCCCATTTCTCCCAGCTTTTTTACCGCTTCCGCCGGAAATTCATTGTTCTGATCCAGCATAAAAGCGATTGGTTTCACTTCGCTTTCTGCAAATCCCCTCATTTTCTGTCTGAATGCTTCATGCTCCTGTGTTGTTTGATAAAGCATATTTGTTACCCCCTTTTTATAAAATGGATTATAAGTGACTCTATACATTTACTGCCTGCTGTGCGGCAGATATATGTCTGATTGTCTGTGATTCCTGCTGTTTTTTCCCTTTTTCGAGGCAGTAATACTTGACAAATTTTATCCACTTTTGCATCTTAAAAAAAATCAATCCCCAAACAATACCCAATAAAGGCTCCGGGAACGGAATTCCCGGTCTATTGCCAGCTGTACCTTGGCCAGCTGTCCGTGCACATTGCAGGGACTCCCGTTTTTGTCCCTCCATTCGCACTGGTAATCCGCAGTCATACAGGCCGCCAGACGGGCGTTAGCCTCCACCGCATTCACCAAATCATACAGGCTGACTCCATGCAGATCCGTGTCCAGCTGACAGCCGCCGTTCACTCCGCGGATAATACGGATAATCCCGGCTTTTTCCAGCTTTTTCATGATCTTATATGTGAACTTATGGGGCAGCGATTCTTTCTCCGCTATCTCCCCCACCGTCAGGCAGGAGCCCGGGGCCAAAGCCCTTAAAATACGGAGCGCATAATCGGTTTCACGAGTGATGAGCAATGGCGCGCCTCCTCTTCTTTGTCTCTTTCTTTAACTATAATAAAGTGGAGTAAAATTGTCAAGATTAATCCAGAAAATAAGCCCGGATATATATATAAATATACCCAAGGCTTATTTAACCTTCCTTTTATTGAATTTTATTCTCTTTTTATTATAATTATATCTTCTATAGCTATTAGAATTACTTCTTTTTCAGAAGCAGCCTTCACCTTGGCATGTTCAAAAACTGCCGTCTCTTTATCCGTATCAAATGCGATGGTAATGGTCTGTCCTTTTTTCACCTTTAAAAGAAAGCTGTCCGGTATTCCTTTTATCAGCAAATAGTTAAATCCCGGTGCAGCGCTTTCAAATACGCCGTCCTTGTATATTCCGTTAACCGCTGTTTCCGTTTCGCAGTCAAACCCGCTCATTTCAGCAAAAGTATCAGCCGCTCTGACTAAAAAGAAATTTCCGCTCACAGAATAGGTTTTAGGCACATATTTTTGGGCCAGATGTACGGAGGTAGGGCGCATTTCGTTTATAGAATCCGGTACCTCTACTCCATTCACATAATATGCATGCGGAGTTCCCGGTAACATATCAGGCGTATAGCAGCAGCTCATCCCGCCGCAGGCCTCCACCTTACAGATATTGGTAAGAAAGCCTTCATAGGAGTCTTTCAGCATACCCAAATCATGGCGGATTCGGGCATATAATGCCTTGGCTTCCGCAGTCCAGATACTCCAGCCATGCCCTGCGTTCAGAGAAGGCCCCCAATCCCTTGATTCATACTGTGTTTCCCAAAAACGGATACTGGAATTCTTCATTCTGCAGTCTGTGCCGTCCATTTCCAATACTCTGTGTGCCCTGAGAATTTTTTCGCCCATCTCAAGATATTCTGCTTTAGGCACGGCTTCCAGATATGTCCGCAAAAGTGTGATAACGGAACAGCTCATGGAACCGTCTTCCGTACATGGTTCCCCTTCTGTCGGAAATTGAAATGCGCGTCTGCATACATGGTCCGCTATCTGCTCCGCCGCTGTATACATTTGCTGCGCATTCGCATCGTCTCTTTCCCGCAGCAGCTTCCCCAGCTCTAGGAATCCGCAGACAGCAGGATGCACTGTGGAATAGTCGATCTTATGTCCCGGCGTATTTTCATTCACTATCATACCGTCCTCAAAATGATCCTTCAGAATATGCTTAGCCAGAGCCACCGCATCCTCAAGAACCTCCTCATCCCCTGTCAGCCTCACATAGTCCGCCAGCTCTTCCAGCAAAAATATTTCATGCTGCATATAATTCATTTCCTGGTACAAATGATAGGGGCTGAATTTTCTCCCCATATATTCGGATTCCTTTTTATATACAGTCCCATAAAACGGCTTATCCTCATGGGATTTATTCAGCGCCCAATTAAGGATATAACGCTCTGCGCTTTCCATCAAACTGCTGTCTTTTCCGAACAGAATACAGTTTTTCATCATGGCCCAGGCGGCAAAACCACCAAACTCTCCTGTTCTGCAGGAATAATGAGCCGTCGGATCACCGAATTTCACACCTTCATAAGTAACTCCGTCAGGCTTTCGTCTGTCTTTGCTGATCACACGGTAAAAAGCGCCGCAGTCATCCTGAAAATACTCCTTATAAAAATGATTTACTTTATTGTAAAGCTCCTTCCAGCCTTCCTGGCATAAAACCCTGCTGCTATGTTCCCTTCCGTTTTCCCCTGCTGTTTTTATTATATAAATTCCATTCTGCTCAAGCACCAGGCTGTCCGTTTTCTCCATTTCTGCCGTATTGCCATCAGGCATAATAAGAACCGGAGAGGAAGAGCTGCTGCCCCGATTCAGCATTTTCATAGGAATCCTGCTGCCTGCAGGGCCTCCTGATACTTCCGGAACCGCGATTTCTATCCCCAGCTGTCCGGCGATTTTCTCCATACATACTTCAAGGCTCTCTGCAAAAATGAATGAAAATGAAGTATGATCCACCGCAGGAAGCCTTTCACCATCCGCACATATTACATCGTCGGCCTGGAGCAGAATCTGAAAGCCTGTCATCTTATGGCCGTCATAGCTGTATTGAATCCGCCAGGCCGCAAACTCTTCATTAATTGTCATACCCAGATGACGTCCGTCAGCCGCGGCAAAAATAAAATAAGCATATCTGTACTTATCATCCGTATAGATCACCTTAGGCATACACTGGCTCTTCCAGTCCATCACGGTGGGCATATCCAGAAAATTCAGGTTCATCTGCACACCTGTTCTTGGTCCGCAATCTTTTTCCGTTTTCACTGCAATATGTATTCTGTCTTCCTCAAATTCATACTGTATCCTGCTGGCGCCGGTAGCTGAAATCCCTTTGAACCCTTTTTCCGTATTCTCAATCTTTGCAAAAGGGATTTCATCCTCCCGGCTCTGAGTCCCGTGAATAAAAATGGTCCCCAGTTTTTTATCATAAGCTTCCGCCTTCCAGTTTGCCCCGGGATTCAGCCTGTCGTATAAGCCGGCAATTTCCCCTGTTGCTTCGTTATATTCAATGGTATAAGAATTCTTTTCTATTTTTCTGTATTCGTTCTGCATAGCCTCTCCTATCTGCATACTCTTCGCTTCAAAAAATTCTTTGACAGCGGAATTCACAGGCCTCTATTCCTTGATTGCCCCTATCATCACACCTTGCACGAAATATTTCTGTAAAAATGGATACACACAGATAATGGCGAGTATGCCCACTATAATAGTAGAGTACCGCAGCTGAATGACCTGCATGCTCCGGTTCAGCCCAAACTGCGTATTTCCGGCCGCCGCATCGGACATATTTATCAGAAGCTTCTGAAGATATATCTGCAATGGCTGTTTCTGCGGCGAAGGCAGGAATAATACTGCATTAAAGTAGGCATTCCAGTGCCCGACCGCCGAAAATAAGGCCAACACTGCAAGAATAGGCTTGGATAAGGGAATAATTATTTTCCACAACACCTGAAAATCATTTGCCCCGTCTAATTTTGCAGACTCAATCAAACCTTCCGGCAAGCCCTGGAAATAGGTCCGTGCAATGATCAGATTCCAGGCGTTAACCGCAACAGGCAGTATCATAGACCATCTGGAATCATACAGACCCAGCTTATTTACTATGATAAATAATGGTATCATCCCTCCGCTGAAAAACATGGTAAAGCTGATAAAAAACATAAGCTGCTTTCTCATAATCAAAGATTTTCTCGACAGCGGATAAGCGCCCAATACGGTCAGCACCATATTTACTAAAGTGCCTGTCACCGTATACCATATGGTATTTCCGTAATGTACCCATAATTCATCATTCTGAAATACCATTTTATAGGAATCCAGATTAAATCCTTTGGGCAAAAACCATACCTCCTGCTTCAGCACACTCATAGGATCGCTGACCGACATGCTGAACACGTAGACAAAGGGATACAAGGTTATTAAAATGACTATAAACATACATATATAAATGAGAATCAGTCCTGCATAAGCGCCTTTTGATTTTTTTCTGATACCTGCCATTTTCTCCCCCCTACCATAAACTGATTTCACTGACACGGTTGCTTATCTTATTAACTGTAAATAACAGGGCAAAATTAATTACGGAATTAAACAGCCCCACAGATGCGCTGAAGCTGAACTGGCTCCCCAGAATACCTCTTCTGTAGACATATGTAGATATGACATCCGCCGTTTCATAGGTTGCCGGAGAATACATCAAAATAATTTTCTCAAAGCCAACGTTCATAATATTTCCAACGTTCATTATCAGAAGAATGATAATCGTGGGCATAATGGCCGGAAGCGTAACATGCAGCATTTGTTTGAATTTTCCTGCTCCGTCAATCTGGGCCGCTTCGTATAGCTGCGGATCCACAGAAGACAATGCCGCGAGATAGATGATGGAATCCCACCCGAAGTTCTGCCAGATATTGGAACCGATATATAATGTCCGGAACCATCCCGGCTCCGACATGAAATTAATGGCATCCTTCCCCATGCTTTTCAGCAGGACATTTACCACACCGTCAATCGGCGAAAGAAAATTGAACAAAAGGCCTACTACGACAACGACAGAAATAAAATGCGGCAGATAACTGATTGTCTGAGTCACCCGTTTAAACGGCCCGTCCTTTATTTCATTTAATAACAGGGCAAAAATGATGGGAATGGGAAATCCTATTATCAGACTGTATATACTGATCAGCAATGTATTTTTTATCAGTCTTCCGAAATATACGGAACTGAAAAATTCCCTGAACCATCTGAACCCCACCCATTCACTATGTAAGAATCCCTTTCCTACTGAATAATCCTCAAATGCCATAATATTTCCGAACATCGGTATATAACAGAAAACAATAAAATAAAGCAGTACCGGAAACAGCATCAACAGGAGGCAGCGATTCTTTTTTATTTGATTCAACCATGATGAACCAACGGAATGTTTCTTTTTATCTATCATGAACTTCCCCTTTTCTGCTTATATAAGGGTCCCTGTGGAAGCAGACCCTTTTTTGAAGTTACGATTGTTTATACCTGTCATACTGTGCCTGCTTGATTTCCAATACTTCGTCAAGCCCCATCGCATCCAGCTGATTCAGGAAAGCGTCATATTTATCCAGGGATTCCGTGCCCATGATAAACTTCTGAATCATTTCCTTGGTATAGGTTTTCATATCCGCCTGAAGGAAAAGCAGACGATCCGCTTCGTCGGCTGTTGCCAGCATATTGGGAAAATCCTCTATAATGCAGGGCATAAGCTCTTCACAGGCCTTGAGGGTTCCCGGTGTCATACTTTGTGACATAAATTCTTTTGTCTGATTGTCAAAGAGGCTGGGGAACGCCCCCAGGCTTCTTAATGCAGAAAATGCGTCGAGTCCCTCCGGGTTATTGGTAACCCAATCTGTAAATTTGGGTCTGCCGTTTTCATCATAGTCAAAGGTTTTCCCTTCTATTCCAAAGTGGGTGAGTATAACCCCTTCATCGCTTGCCCATATGTAGTCAATCCAACGGATCGCTGCCGCCGGATCCTTACAGTCCTTCGATAATGCAAACTGCATTCCTGTAGGAGCTCTTTTTACCAGCTTGGGCTGTCCGCCGTCAGGACCTACCGGAGGCTTTACCAAAACATATTCCGCACCGGGCACAAGCTTATTCCATCTTTCATCCACACCCGCAAAATGCACGCTTATACCGACAATATCCTTGCTGATCATGGCATCTACTTTGGCTTCATCCCCATTCGTAGAATATTGAGGATCAATCAGCCCTTCACTGTAAAGCTTATGGAGAAAGGCAATCAGCTCCTTATACTCCGGAGAAGAATAGAGATATTGAACCTTTCCGGCATCATCTGCATAAAACTCACCCACACCGGCAGTCAGTCCGAAACCGGATGCCAGATAATTATAGGCCGCGCCATCATTTAAAGTAAAAGGAATCTCATCGGCAATGCCGTTTCCGTTAGGATCCTGTTCCTTAAAGGCCTTCATTACCGTATACCAGTCATCTATGGTTTCCGGGATTTCCAGATTCAGTTTATCCAGCCAGTCTTTACGGATGATGAGCGATTTCGGGGCCACCTCATTTCCTTCAATAAATACTTCCGCCAGATTATAGATTTCCCCGTCCGGCGCGGTCAGAACCTTCCTGATTATTGGATATTTTTCAAACATATTCATGATATTGGGCGCATTTTTCTCTATCAGATCCTTCAGAGGAAGAATCACCCCATCCTCTGCATACTTCACTACGTCCCCATTCCATAACGGAGGAACAGCTAAAATATCCGGCAGATTGCTCCCTGCTGCAATTCTTGTCTGCATCGCGGCATTATATTGATCAGAGGGCATCACTTCCCAATTAATTTTAATTCCGGTACGCTTCTCCACTTCCTGCCAGACTTCCAGATTCTGTGAATAACTGGCCGGTGTGTACCAATTATCCACTCCGGCATAGGTAAGCTCCAGGCTTCCCGGTTCTACAATAGGAAGTGTGTTTTCTTCAGGTATTACAGCTTCTCCGACGCTGCTGTCCTCCTGTGCCGCTTCCGTACCGGACGCACCGGCTGCCGCCCCCGAGTTTGTCTCCGTATTCTTACCGCATCCTGCCAGCAGGGACAATGTGAGTATGACTGCTGTACAAACAGCGATGTTCTTTCTTTGCATGTAACCCTCTCCTTATTTTCCTATATGATATACTTATTTTTCTGTGACCGCAGCTTCCCGGGTACTGCTTTATAAGATATACTGTTTGTTTTGCCGTATATCCGTTTCGATGTAATTACAAGTAAACTTTATATTTTATGATTCCATTTCGCAACATTTAATTCTTTACACAGCCTTCAAAAACTTATTTTTTAACAAACAATTCTTTCTCGAGCATATATTTTTATACATATCGACCTATTTCAGGCGTGTGTTTACCGAAATAAAAGCAAAATGCCATGAAACATGCACCATATCCCTCTATTCGGGGCAGGTGGGTTTCATGGCATAAAAACACTCCTGTTTATCCTATATTTTTCGGAACTGGGTGGGCGTTATCCCTTCATATTTTTTAAATATCCGCCTGAAGGTCGTATCACTGTCATATCCCACACGGATTCCTATATCCTGGATACTCGTCTGACTTTCTGACAGCAAGATCATTTTTGCTTTTTCAATTCTGGCACGATTCATATAATCAAGAAAATTGGTTCCTGTCTTTTCTTTAAACAATCTGCTCACATACGAATCGGATAGAGAAAAAGCATTCGCAACAAAATTCAGGGACAGATCGCTGTTGCAGAGATTTTCATCCACAAACTGATAAAGGGCCTCTTTCATCACTTCACTGCTGCTGTCCCTGTGTGCATTCACGTAGTCACACAGCTTACGGAATATATTATAAAAAATGCTCAGATATTCTTCCAGGGCATTGCATTGATCCAGGCTTTCCACATCCGCATCAATCAAACCGGCAATATCCAGCCTGACCGTACACTTCAGACAGGTGAGCTCCACATTATGGAAAAAATTCCTCATCTGATAGTATGAAACCTGTTCATTCTCCAGGTTCTTCTGAAGAAGTTCATTGAAAATCAGGACACTTTTTTCATATTCACCCGCCAGCAGACAATTCCGAAGGGCATATTCATTTTCAATCGGATAAAAGTAAAAGTTCTCTTTCTTTACTTCATTATAAAAAGTAATGCCGCATTCCCGGTTTACCATCCTGAAATTTCTTGCCTGCTTAGCCTGTGTATAAACAGCAGGCAGCTGTACGATACTCCTGCAGCTTTCCCCCACGCCAAAAAAATATTTTTCTGCTTTTTCATTCAGCATATCTGCCATACTTTTATAAAATGCGGCGGCCTCCTCTTCCTCTTCATAATTCAGAATCACTACATAATCATTCTGGTATACCAACGTCCGGAAATGAATTCTATATTCCCCCAATATCTCAACAATTTCCTTATTCAGACGATTCCCTGCCTTAAGGCTGCAAAGCAGGCAATTATAAACCGGCAAACCAAACTCAATTCCAAGCATTCCCGCCGTATGAAGAATCTTACTCTCTTCCGGCTTGTAATTTTCCTTAAGCAGCCATGTCAAAAAAGCGCTTATTAATATTGGCCTTTGCTCCTCAATTTGTATATCCAGATTCTTCCGCCCATCCAATATGGTTCCCACCGCATTTTCCAGCCAGAAAAACTCATTTCTGTTTACCTCCTCAGATGGAACCTTGTCCTTAATTAATTTCATCAGATTCTGGACAGGACGGTAATTTCGGATCGCCATATAATAAGAAAGGAAAAATCCCGCCAAAGCAAAGACGCCTGCTAAAGTCAGCAGAATCACCTGCATATTTTTCGCCCGCGCATAGACTGAGTCCTCCGAAACCAGAGTATAATAATGAAAACCCGTTTTCTCTGATTCCTGTGTAAAACCAGTCATTTTCGTTTTATTCCGGCCAAGCTCCTCCATATCAAAGCCTAACAGTTCTTCTTTTGTATATGGAGTCCTGTTAAGCAGTATCTCTCCGTCATATTCCATATAAAACCAGTTATTATCCTCCGGCATAGCCAGATCCAACAGCTGTTCCAGTTCATTTATCTGAACAAAAAAATAGAGATTGCAGATAGATTGGCCTCTCAGCTCCTTCACCGGATAACAGCACAGGATTCCTTCCCTCTTACGGCCATAATTATCTACAGCCAGAGTATGATACTCCGGTTTTTTCAGTTCAGCGGCCAATTTATGATAATCCTCCTGCTGCATCAGCGCATTTTTGAAGGACACCTCCGTAAACCATTGATAATCCACAATTCCTCTGTCAGTTGTGGAAATGAACTGATCACTTACCAGGAAAAAATAAAACAGATGGTCTATGGCCGCATCCTGACAGGAAAATCCCCTTAATTCTTCTGCAAAATTGGTAAAATCCACTCTGTCAAAACGTGATTTTTCAAGATCCTCCATATATATCATCGATGTCACCCAGGAACGTTTCTGCATTGTAATATTAAATTCCTGCATAGAAATAAAGATATTGTCAATTCGATCTACTGTTGTGCTGAACATCCTTCTGTAATATTCCGCTCCCTGCTCTTTTAACAAATTCGTTATAAGCCCGAATCCTACAGAAACCACCAAAATCAGAGGCAGCATATAAAACAGAAAAAAAGAAAGCACCAGCTTCTTCTTAAAAGAAATTTTATCTCCCCACATATTCCTCCCCCTCTTACACCCTCTTCTTATCAAAGTGTAACAGCTGTACCCGTCTTTTTCAATAGAACATACCGTTCTTCCTGACAACGGGAATGGAAATAATTTGGCTTATTAGCTGGCTATTTTCAACAGGATCCTTTAAAATAACTGAATACAGATAACTCTTTTATGCGATATATTCCGGAAGGGAGGAAGAATGAAAGATTATATTCAACAGAATAAGGAATCCTGGGAGTTCAATGTCTACGATTTCTGGGTAAAAAATGCGGGGACTCCGGAGGAGCGTGCCGCCAAAGACACTGAGGATCCCATTAAAATGCTGAAAAAGTATGCAGCATATTTTGATTCCTATGAAGGTGTCCGAGTCGCCAACATCTGCGGTTCCTGCGGTAAAAAGGCGATTCCGCTGGCTCTTCTCGGTGCAAAGGTTACCGTCTTCGATATTTCCTCGGAAAACCGGCAGTATGCCATGGAAACAGCGGCAGCCGCACATACTTCCATCGATTTTGTTGTGGGAGATGTACTGGAAATCGACATGGACCGGTACGGCGGCCAATTTGACGTGGTATTCATGGAAGGCGGAATTCTCCACTTTTTCCATGATATCCGTGAATTTATGGATGTCATGTATTCCCTGCTCCGTCCCGGCGGACGCATGATATGCAGCGATTTCCATCCCTTTCAAAAAATAGCGGATATTCTGGAATTCCAGCAGCCTGTAACTTCCTACTTTTCCACAGATATCATAAAAGGGGAAATGGCTCACGCCAGATTCTATCCGGAGGAAATCCGCCGGCAAATTCCTTTATGTGAATACCGGAAATATACCATCAGTGAAATCATCAATGCTGTTATAGAGAGCGGCTTTACCTTAAAGTGCTTCGATGAACATCCTGCCTGGACGGATCCCGGCCTGCCGGGCGAATTTACCGTAATTGCCATAAAAGAATAAGCCAGTACGGCCAGGGGCTGTCCTGGTACTATTCGGAGGATAAACCTTATGCGTTCAGAAAAAGAAATGATGGATATTATCATGAACAAAGCACTTTCGGATGAACGGATCCGGGCCGTAACCATGGAGGGCTCCAGGGCGAATCCCAATGCCGTGCATGACAGCTACTCAGATTTTGACATCAGTTATTATGTGACGGACATCCGGGAGTTTACAGGGGACAAATCCTGGATAAACGAGCTGGGCGATATTCTGATTGCCCAGTTCCCCACGGACTGGTACTCCCATCCTTATGATTACGGAAGCCGTGATCCCTTCGCCTTCCTGATCCAGTTTGCCGATGGCAGCCGCATCGATCTGACCTTGGCGGACGTGACCAATATTTCGCAGGAAGCTGAAAATAAAGAACCGCGGATTGTGCTGCTGAATAAGGATAACTTTCCATCCCTGCTGCCGCTTCGGACAGAGGACGCCTTCTTCCTCCGGCCTCCGGAAGAAAAGGAATTCCTGGATACCTGCAACGAATTCCGCTGGCTGAGCCTGTATATTTCCAAAGGCGTATGCCGGGAAGAGTTGTACTACGCCAAGCATGCCTACGACGTACTGATCATGCCCATGTTTCTTAAAATGCTGAACTGGAGAATAGGAACAGAGCATGGCTTCCGGGTTACCACCGGTTCCTCATGCAAATACCTGAAGCGGTTTCTGAGCACGGAAGAAATGGAAAGATTCCAGGGCATCTTTCCCGACGGCAGCTATGAAAATATCTGCCGCTGCCTGTTTCTCATGTATGATTATTTCCACGAATCAGCCGGCCGCGTTGCCGGACATTTTCACTTTTATTATGACAGGATGGAAATCCAGAGAGTACGACAGTTTCTTGAGGACAGATTCCATGAAAAGGGATTTTTCATCTGAAGGAGGTAAATATGCGTATTACTAACGGTTCCGATCCGGTATTTGACAAGCTGGTCACCGGAAAAGACAAATATCTTTTTAATCTGCTGTATCGGATCCGGGAGGATCCCGGTTCCTTCCTGGCCACAGACGACAGTACCTGCATCATCGCCCGGAGCAATCCGAATACGCCGGTCTGGATCTGGCTGAAGCATCCGCCGGTTCCTCCGGTCCGTCAGGAAATCGCCGCTTATCTGAGCCAATGCCTTGCTGAGAGCAGCTGCGTGAATATTTCTTCCTGCCCTGCTTATTCTGAAGAACTGCTGAGAGAAGCTGCCGCACAGAATCATGGGGAATACCTGGTGAATAAGCTCCTGAATTCCTATGCCTGCCTGTCCGTCAGGCCAGTTAAGACCTGCGGGCGGATCAGGATACCAGATCCTTCACTGAAAGAAGCCATGGCCCGGCTTATCACCGTGATGTATCTGGATGCAGGCCTGGGTGAATTAAGCCGGGAGGAAGCCCTTGACTTCGCGGAGGAAAAAACCGCTTCCGACAGACTGTTTCTATGGGAAAATGAACAGGGCGAAATAGTATCCATGGTCAATATCGCCCACTGCACACCGGAGTACGCCCGGTTAAACGCGGTAGTAACCGACCGCAGTCACCGCTGTAAAGGCTATGGGGCCATGCTGGTATCCCAGGTCTCCCAAAGGCTGCTGCAGGCAGGACAGATCCCCGTCCTTTATGCCGATGCCGGCTACATGCCTTCCAATGCCCTTTATCGAAAAATCGGTTATACCGAACAGGGACAGGTGGCGGAACAGCGCATTATCTGCAGGTAAACCAATGGTAGAATTGCTTATTCTCCAGATAATCGGTATCCTTCCGGCGCTTCCTATTATATCCTTAAGGCATCAACTACGACAGAAAGGGCTTCATAATGAATAACGAAAAAATGGGGAATTTTATTTCCGAAATGAGAAGGTCCCAAAATCTGACACAAAAAGAACTGGCTGCAAAACTGGAAATAACAGATAAGGCAATCTCCAAATGGGAACGGGGAATCAGCTGTCCTGATATTTCTCTTCTGATCCCTCTTGCCCGGATATTAGGTGTGACAACAAGCGAACTGCTGAATGGGGAGAAATGCGCCGCGCCCGAAAAATCAAAAGATGTTTTAGTGGAAGAAACCCTGCTGTATTCTGACCGAAGCGCCGCACAAAAGGCTGACCGTATGAAAGGAATACTGTTCACCTTTTTCTCTTCTTCTGTCATCCTGGCCGCAGTGATATGCTTTATCTGTGATTTCTGCATAGCCGGACAGCTGACGTGGTCACTCCTGGTTGCCGCATCCCTTCTGTTTGGCTGGCTGTTATTGCTTTCGCTGTTTAAAGCCCGTAAGAACATCGTCCGGAAATTACTTCTGATGCTGACCCTGACCGTAATTCCTTACCTTGCGGTACTAAGCAGGCTTTTGGCATTGCCTGCCGTCTATAAGATGGGGGC
>OGZI01002430.1_pt1 | contig 15235 bp, 9 predicted proteins | sample 1576711 | NCBI WGS metagenome assembly OGZI01 (sample SAMEA3541482, study PRJEB24748) | human gut metagenome | biome: human gut; feature: human-associated habitat; material: faeces | place: China | collected 2012
GGAACAGTTTGTTGACCCGAACGAACCGATTCGTCTGAATAAATTCCTGGCTAATGCCGGTGTTTGTTCACGTCGCGAGGCTGATGAATTTATCACAGCAGGTGTGGTTTCTGTAAACGGTGAAGTAGTAACGGAATTGGGTACAAAGATCAAGCGTTCGGATGTGGTTAAGTTCCATGACGAACCGGTAAGCATCGAACGTAAGGTATATGTATTGTTGAATAAGCCGAAAGATACGGTTACTACATCGGATGATCCACAGGAACGCCGTACAGTAATGGATTTAGTGAAAGGCGCTTGCAACGAACGTATCTATCCTGTAGGACGTCTTGACCGTAACACGACTGGTGTACTCTTGCTGACGAATGACGGTGATCTGGCTTCCAAGCTGACACACCCGAAATTCCTGAAGAAGAAAATTTATCATGTTCATCTGGACAAGAACCTGACAAAAGCGGATATGGATCAGATTGCAGCCGGCATCCAGTTGGAAGACGGTGAAATCCATGCAGACGCTATCAGCTATACCGATGATTTCAAGAAAGACCAGGTAGGTATCGAAATTCACTCCGGAAAGAACCGTATCGTTCGCCGTATTTTCGAATCACTGGGTTATAAAGTAGTAAAACTCGACCGTGTGTTCTTCGCCGGACTGACCAAAAAAGGTCTGCGTCGCGGAGACTGGCGTTACCTGTCGGAAGCAGAAGTAAACTACCTCCGCATGGGATCGTTTGAATAATAAGTCAATAAATAACAACTTGACAGAGGACGAGGAAAGAGAGCGGGAAAAATGAATCCTGCAATTGAAACCTCGTCTTCTTGTATCTAAAAAGAAAAAGTTAAATGGAAAAGATTGGTAGAACAAAAATTGTTGATCTGTTGAAGCGCGAAGATATTGGCGCTATGGTCAATGTGAAAGGATGGGTTCGCACCCGCAGAGGTAGCAAACAAGTAAACTTTATCGCACTGAATGACGGTTCTACAATAAATAATTTGCAGGTCGTAGTAGATTTGGCTAATTTCGATGAAGAGATGCTGAAACTGATTACTACCGGCGCTTGTATCAGCGTGAACGGAGAAATGGTAGAGTCAGTAGGTTCCGGTCAGAAAGTGGAAGTACAGGCTCGCGAAATCGAAGTGCTGGGTACTTGCGATAATACATATCCATTGCAGAAGAAAGGGCACTCCATGGAGTTTCTGCGCGAGATAGCTCACTTGCGTCCGCGTACGAATACGTTTGGTGCTGTGTTCCGCATCCGTCACAACATGGCGATTGCTATTCACAAGTTCTTCCATGAAAAGGGCTTCTTCTATTTCCATACGCCGATCATTACGGCTTCCGATTGTGAAGGTGCCGGACAAATGTTTCAGGTGACTACCATGAACCTGTATGACTTGAAGAAAGACGAGAGAGGTTCTATCTCTTATGAAGATGATTTCTTCGGTAAGCAGGCGAGTTTGACCGTTTCCGGTCAGCTGGAAGGTGAGTTGGCTGCTACTGCTTTGGGATCTATTTACACATTCGGTCCTACGTTCCGTGCCGAAAACTCCAATACTCCCCGCCACTTGGCAGAGTTCTGGATGGTTGAGCCGGAAGTTGCTTTCAACGATATTACAGACAACATGGACTTGGCAGAAGAGTTCATCAAATATTGTGTGAAATGGGCGTTGGATAACTGTGCGGATGATGTGAAGTTCCTGAACGATATGTTCGACAAAGGTTTGATTGAACGTCTGCAAGGTGTATTGAAAGATGATTTCGTACGTCTGCCTTATACAGATGGTATCAAGATTCTGGAAGAAGCTGTTGCGAAAGGTCATAAGTTCGAATTCCCGGTTTACTGGGGTGTGGACTTGGCTTCTGAACACGAACGCTTCCTGGTAGAAGAACACTTCAAACGTCCGGTGATTTTGACTGACTATCCGAAGGAAATCAAGGCCTTCTATATGAAGCAGAACGAAGACGGTAAGACTGTACGTGCCATGGATGTTCTTTTCCCGAAGATTGGTGAAATTATCGGTGGTTCCGAACGTGAAGCGGACTATGACAAGCTGATGACCCGTATTGAAGAAATGCACATCCCAATGAAAGATATGTGGTGGTATCTGGATACCCGTAAGTTCGGTACTTGTCCTCACTCCGGTTTCGGATTAGGATTCGAACGTCTGTTATTGTTTGTAACAGGTATGGCGAATATCCGTGACGTGATACCGTTCCCGCGTACGCCAAGAAATGCTGATTTCTAATATTTCGGTATATTTATGTAAAACTCGCATAATCTTTAGGTTATGCGAGTTTTTTTATGCTCTGAATCGCTGTATTTTCAAAATAAATCTTTATATTTGAAAATACGCATTCAAGAGTGTTAACTAAAATAATACAACAATGAAAAAGCTCTATTTTTTTACCATGCTTTCAATAATGTTGTTAGCGGTAACAGGTGCGATGGCCCAAAAGAAAACTAAATTCAAGGCGGCCGATTTAAAAGGTATTTGGCAGCTCTGCCATTATGTGTCGGAATCTCCCGATGTTCCGGGAGCATTGAAACCCAGTAATACATTTAAAGTGTTGAGTGATGACGGACGGATCGTGAACTTTACCATTATCCCCGGCTCGGATGCCATTATTACAGGATATGGAATGTGGAAACAACTGACGGATGATTCTTATAAAGAAAGTATCGAGAAGAACATTCATCTTCCGATGCTGGATAATCAGGATAATATTTTGGAATTCGAGATCAAAGATAACGATTATCTCCATCTGAAATACTTTATCAAGAACGATTTGAATGGAAATGAGTTGAATGCCTGGTATTATGAAACCTGGAAAAGAGTAGAAATGCCGGCTAAATTTCCGGAGGATATTGTGAGATAAAGGGAAGATACCTTTATTGTGAGACACGGATTTTGCAAAATACTGCATGGTTGCCTGGCTATGCCTGACAACGACTTATTTTGTGAAATCCGTGCCTGTTTTTATGAAAAAGATAAAAACAAAGATCTTTTGGACAAAATCAAAGTCCGTAGAAATAGAAACGAAAATGAAAAAATAGATTTGCAAAGGTTGTGTCTGCGACTTACTCTAACTTTGTTGCCAGTAATAGAATACAGTAACAAAATAAAGTAGAACAATGAAAAACAAACTTTTACTGGCGGTAGGGAGTATTGCTCTCCTGACTGCTTGTGATGCTTCAAAAGAAAATGAAATGGAATGGTTCGACCATGCAGTGAAAACATCCGGACATCAGTTGCTCTATATGGCAGAACAATTGAAGAATGAACCGGATACCGCCTGTTTTCCCCGTTCTATCAAAGAAGGAAAGTATAGACTGGAGCACCCAACCGACTGGACGAGTGGTTTTTATCCCGGCTCCATGTGGCTGGCATACGAGTTGACAGGTGATGAAGTTCTGGCAAAAGAAGCACGCAAATATACGGACCGTCTGCAGGATATGCAATATTATACGGGTAATCACGATTTGGGCTTTATGATGTTTTGCAGTTATGGGCAGGGCATCCGTTTAAAACCCGAGCCAACGGACCGTTTGATTCTGATTAACTCGTCAGAAAGCTTGTGTTCCCGTTTTCGTCCGGAAGTCGGACTGATCCGTTCGTGGGATTTCGGTGAGTGGAGCTATCCGGTGATTATTGATAATATGATGAATCTTGAAATGCTGTTCTGGGCTTCGGAGCAAACCAATAATCCGAAATATCGCGAAATAGCCATCTCTCATGCCGACAAAACGTTGAAGAACCACTTCCGGAAAGATATGACTTCCTATCATGTGGTGAGCTACCTGGCAGATAGCGGTGAGGTGGAGTCAAAAGGAACCTTTCAGGGATATGCCGATTCTTCCGCCTGGGCGCGTGGACAGGCTTGGGGAGTATATGGATATACTATGTGTTATCGCTTCACCAAGCAGCAGAACTATTTGGATGCCGCTCATAAAATAGCGCGGTTTATTATCGATCATCGTCCGGCTGAAAATGACTATATACCTTATTGGGATTATGATGCTCCCAAGATACCGAATGAACCACGCGATGCTTCTGCGGCTGCCATAACAGCTTCTGCATTGCTGGAGTTGAGTGGTTATGGCGACAAGAAACAAGGGGAAGAATATTTTCGTTATGCGGAGCATATCCTGAAGCAGTTATCCTCTGATGATTATTTGGCCAAGGAAGGAGAAAATCATGGTTTCATCCTGTTACATTCGGTTGGTAGTTTCCCGCACGACAGTGAAATTGATACTCCGCTCAATTATGCTGATTATTATTATCTGGAAGCCTTGAAGCGCTATAAAGATCTGAAAGAAAAATCAGAAAATCAGTCTTACTAACTTGGAGGAAGACCGTTGAAGATAATCGTATTCGTTTTGAAGCCAATACCGGTCCTTTATATGAGTTAAAAAAAAGGATTCATTTATCAGATTGAATTGAAAATACTTATCTTTACGATAAATTCTTCAATATTAGCTCATGAAAGACCGACATTTGCTATTTAAGTACATATTCGGATTAACCGTTTACATCTTATTTTTTCCTTTGGCTGTATCGGCTACCGACAGCTTCATCCATTTTAAACGATTATCCGTGGATGACGGACTATCGCAAAATACTGTGCTAGCTCTGACACAAGATCATAATAATAAGATTTGGGTAGGTACCATAGACGGACTGAACTGGTATGAAGGTTCTCGCTTCGTTTCGTATTATAAAGCGCCGGATGATACGACCAGTCTGGCGAACAATCATGTCTATTCACTTCATACCGATTCGAAGGGTACGGTATGGGTAGGTACGCAGGTCGGTTTATCCCGTTATAATATTGTAGGAAATAATTTCACCAATTATTCGTCACCGGACAATCAGCCGATGCAAGTATTGGCTATCGGAGAACCGGAGGAAGGTGACCGGCTTTTGCTTGCTACCAATATCGGTCTGATGGTTTTTGATAAAAAGACCGGGCGGATGAAAGTGCAGCCAGAACTTGCCGGGAAAGTGATCTATTCTGTTTGCCGGATGAATGACGGCTTCCTATTGGGTACTTCGGAAGGTGTCTATTTCTATTATGTACGTAACGGAAACGTGATCCGGCTTCTTCTTCAATTGAAAGGAGAAACGATCTCTGATATGCTTTATGACGATAAAACCGGGAATTGTTGGCTGGCTTCATTGACAAACGGGGTGTATTGTGTGGATAATAACTTTCAAATAAAACATCATTATAACAAGCAAAATACTCCTGTTTATTTCCTTACAAACTCGGTCAGAACACTGTCCAGAGATGATAAAGGAAGGGTTTGGATAGGAACCATGGAAGGTTTGCTTATCCTTGAACCGGAGACGGAAACTTTCCGGATCTGTCGTTTTTCTCCTGAAGATCCGACTACATTGGGGCATAATTCCATCCGCTCTATTTTGAAAGACAATCAAGGGGGGATGTGGATCGGCACATTTTACGGTGGGCTTAATTATTATCATCCCCTCGCTCCGGCATTCGGACGTTTGCAACATTCCGCCTGGAGGAATTCGTTAAGTGATAACACGGTGAGTTGTATTGCCGAAGACCCGGATAATGGAAATCTCTGGATCGGCACGAACGACGGCGGATTAAATTATTATAATCGGAAAACCGGAGTCTTTTCATATTACCGGACGGGTACTTCCGCCAACGCTTTAAAGTCGGACAATATAAAATGTATATGGACGGACAAGGATGGAAGTGTCTATATCGGTACTCACAGAGGGGGAATGAGCCGCCTGCATCATAAGAGTGGCAGGATAGAAACATATTCCTTTCCCCATTCTACTACCCTGACTAACAGTTGTTACTCCTTATTAGACGGAACAGATGGAACGCTTTGGGTAGGCGGTATGAGCGGACTTTACCTTTTCGACAAACAGACCGGAGAACTTTCGCAGCATCCATTAGCTAAAAAGCATAAAAAGTTGGAGAATGTATTGATATATACGTTGTTCCGCGATTCGAAAGGAAGAATATGGATTGGTACGGAAGAGAGTCTGTTTTTGTATGCCGGCGGGAAACTGGAAGAATTGCATCTTTCTTCTTCGGCTTATCTGCATGGGTTGATACAAGCTTTCTGTGTACAGGAAGATAGCCGTCATGAAATCTGGATCGGCTCTTCCACAGGACTATATTGTTATAAGGAAGGAGCACCGACAGCTTGGAAACACTATACGATGATAGACGGTTTGCCGAACGACTTTATTTATAGCATACTGGAAGATGAACGGGGACGTTTATGGTTGACAACTAACAAGGGGCTGGCTTGTTTCAACACGGAAGAGGGTACTTTCCTCAACTATACGAAGCAGGACGGATTGCCTCACGATCAGTTTAATTATTTCGGAGCTTGCAAAGCTCACGATGGTACCTTCTTCCTGGGGTCTCTTGGTGGCATTGCCTATTTCAAACCTTATGAATTGGGTGATAATCCATATTCTCCGGATGCGGTGGTAACAGGAGCTGTTGTCTTAAATCAGGTGATTACGGATATGAAAAGTGAACGGGTACACTATTTTCAGGACGAGCAAGGGCGGATGCTGGGTATGTCGTTTCCTTCCGATCAGAAACTTTTTAATATCCGGTTTGCCGTTATCAACTATTTGGCTGGCAAGCGGAATCAGTTTGTTTACAAATTGGAAGGCTTTGAAACCGAGTGGAACTACTCCCGTCATGTTTCCTTTGCACGGGCGAGTTATTCTAATCTTCCGCCCGGTGAGTATGTGTTCAAGGTGAAGGCATGTAACAACAATGGAAAGTGGAGTGAAGCAACCACTGAATTTTTTGTGCACATCACTCCGATGTGGTATCAAACCTGGTGGGCAAAGACGCTTTTCATCTTCTTTTTTGTAGGGCTCCTCGTTTTTGTGATCTATTTTTTTATTGCCCGTGCCAAAATGAAGATGCAAGTCCGGATTGAACAGATAGAACGAAACAAGATAGAAGAAATCAGTCAGGAGAAAGTACGTTTTTACATGAATATGTCTCATGAGTTGCGTACTCCGCTGAGTTTGATATTGGCTCCGTTGGAGGAACTTTTGGAACAGAGTAATCTGAAAGGTACTCCAGTACAGCAGAAACTGGATTACGTCTATAAGAACGGGCGGAAGTTATTGCACATTGTCAACCAGTTGCTGGATTTCCGTAAAGCCGAAGCAGGTGCAATGCCTCTTCATGTTGCGCAGGTGAATGTAGAAGAACTGTTGCAAGATGCTTTTGCTCTGTTTAAAGAAAATGCGCAAAAGCGTACTATCAGCTTTCATATAAAATCCGATTTAGAAGGACGGTTGTTTCCGGCAGATAAGACGTATGTGGAGACAATCTTGATGAACCTGCTGTCTAACGCCTTTAAGTTTACACCGGACGGTGGAAGCATCTCGCTTTCCTTATGGACAGAGGGAGATACCTATGGTTTCACGGTAAGAGATAGCGGAATCGGTATGTCTCCAGAGCAGCTAACCCGTATTTTCGAACGTTTCTATCAGGTAGACGGTCAGCGAAAGGGAACGGGTATCGGACTGTCATTGGTGAAGATGCTTGTAGAGAAACATCACGGCACTATTACCGTAGCAAGCGAGCCTGCTCAATATACAGAATTTAAAGTCACTCTACCTGCTGACATAACTGCCTTCACGGAGAAAGAACGTGAATTACCGGTGCATGAAGTCGAAACATCTGCTTCTTTCCGGGAGCTTCCGGTGGCTGATGAGTATTTCTCTGGTGATGCGTCAGTTATAGTTTCAGAAGAACTATCGGATGACGATCAGATAGAAGCTGGTAGTGAGGAAGGACGTCCTACTATCCTGTTGGTAGATGACAATAAAGAAATGGTAGATTACCTAAAAGATAATTTCCGGCAGAACTATGTGACGCTTACCGCCGGAAACGGGGAAGAAGCATTGGCTATCATGAAAGAACACCGTGTAGACATTGTTCTTTCCGACGTGATGATGCCGGGAATTGACGGCATCAAACTTTGTCAGTTTATTAAGCGAAATCTGCAAACCTGCCATATTCCCGTCCTTCTGTTGTCTGCCAAAGGAAGTGTCGATGCACAGACGGAAGGTATTCAGGCTGGAGCGGATGATTACATTGCCAAACCGTTCTCTATTCACTTATTGAAAGGAAAAATTGCTAATCAACTGAAAGCACGTCAGCGGTTGAAACACTATTATTCGAATACGATTGATATAGATACTGCTAAAATGACTTCGAATAATCTGGACGAGGAATTCATGAGCAAAGCTATTCAGGTGGTAGAAGAAAATATCAGTAATGAAGACTTCACCTCTGATGAGTTGGCGAGCCAGCTTTGTATGAGCCGTTCGTCACTTTATCTCAAGATGAATTCCATATCCGGTGAACCGCCGGCAAACTTTATCCGGCGTATTCGTTTTAATAAAGCATGTAAATTGTTGCTTGAAGGGCGCCACTCTATTTCAGAGATTAGTGGAATGGTCGGTTTCGGATCTTCTTCTTATTTTTCTACTAGTTTCAAGAGGTATGTAGGTTGTTTGCCATCGGATTATGTAAAACTGCATACTAAGTAACTGCCTTGCAGTTATGCATTTGTTCACCACTGAGGACGCGGAGGACACAGAGGTGAATCTTGTTCATGCCGGTACGGAAATGAATGAGATGACATGTATTCTAGGAATATTTGTACAGTATAAACAAGTTATATGACACCCGGGTCTCATTAGTGCTGACACCCGGGTGTCAGGTATATCAACACCCGGGTGTCAGTGCCATTGAGACCCGGGTGTCATACAACCTATTCATGTAGTCTGCAAATTATTTGAGTGCATGCTGTTTAGCTCGTAACCGTTCGAAAAGGAATTAAACAAAAACTAATAATCTTCATCTTTCTATCGGTTTCAGTCATTCCGTTTGGGGGCTATTTTACCCTTTTACCCTCTTTGTATCCTCCTGTAACGCTTGTTTTGGACGAATTTTAAGTTGAAATGAACGAAAACAAAGCCCCGTTAGACAGTATCAGAGAAGGAAGAAATGAATTGAAAGTCCTGTTTCGGACGGTTTACCTACATTTGCCTACAGAAAAAACAATTATTTGATATCATGAGAAAAATAGTATTGATTTCATTTGTAATCTTATCTGCGGCTGTACAAATGACACATGCGCAAAAGCAGGCAGTCATCAAACTGACGGAGACGACATTGATGCACGAAATGCGTGCCACTCCTTATCCCCTTGATAAAGCGGTGGTAAATGATCGCGCGGTTTCTTTTCAGTGGCCGCTTCGTTCGGATATGAATTCCCAAGATAGTCCGCTGGATGGATTCGAACACAAAGTAAAGAAGATAGATAAAACAAAGATTACCTATCGGTTACGTTATTCACAGGATGCCGGATTGAAGTCGGGAGTTGTTCAGGTGGAAACTCGCTGGCCGTTCTATAATCCGGAACAACCGCTTGCGCCGGGTGTATGGTACTGGCAGTTCGGTTATGTAGAAAACGGACAAGTGACATGGGGAAGCACACAGCAAGTCACCGTGGAAGATCGTCCGGGTAAATTCTGTCCGCCTTCATTGAAAACAGTGTTGGCGAAACTACCTGCTGACCATCCGCGCGTGTGGATCATGAAGAACGAATGGAAGGACTTTATAAATCACAGCAAACAAAAGGCAGAAAGACAATGGTATCTTGAACGTGCAGATCAAGTACTTCAGACTCCAATGAAATCAGTGAAAGATATTAATGTCTCGCAGGTGAAGAATCTGAAGAACGAGATGCAGATAAATTCATACCTCACTCGTGAGAGCCGTCGCATCATCGATGCGGAAGAGGGCAATACTGAAGCACTTATACGGGCCTGGTTACTGACGCAGGATACTAAATATGCTGACGAAGCTATCAAACGGGTATTTATCATGGCCGACTGGGATGAAGATAAGAATGTGAAAGGCGATTTTAATGCTTCCAGCTTATTGTCTCTCTGCTCTATGGCTTATGATTCTTTTTACGACCGGTTAAATACATCACAAAAGAAAGCATTACTGGAAGCCATCAAAAATAAAGGTGGTGAAATGTATGAGAACTTTAATAATCGGATGGAGAACCATATTGCCGACAATCATGTGTGGCAGATGACACTTCGTATTCTTACAATGGCAGCATTCAGTGTGTATGGCGATTTGCCGGAAGCCAATACATGGGTAGACTATTGTTATAACGTCTGGTTGGCACGTTTTCCCGGATTGAACAAAGACGGTGGCTGGCATAATGGCGATTCTTACTTTACGGTCAACACCCGTACATTAGTCGAAGTGCCTTACTATTATAGCAAACTGACTGGCTATGACTTTTTTTCCGATCCTTGGTATCAGGGAAATATCATGTATACCATCTTCCAGCAACCTCCTTTTTCCAAATCCGGAGGAAACGGAAGTTCACATCAGAATGTAGCACGGCCTAATAGTATTCGTATAAGATATTTAGATGCACTGGCACGTCTTACCGGAAATACTTATGCCGCTGACTTTGTACGCCGTACATTGAAAGTGGAACCGGAATATATGAAGAAAGCCTTATTGAGTAAGCCCGGTGATCTTGCTTGGTTCCGTCTGCAATGTGATAAACCTCTGCCGGAGGGCGAAGGGCTGACAGCACTCCCCGCAGGATATGTGTTTCCCGCAACAGGGCTTGCCTCTTTCCAGACTAATTGGGATAGAGTGGGTGGAAATGCCATGTGGAGTTTCCGTTCTAGTCCTTATGGTTCTACCTCTCATGCACTTGCTAATCAAAATGCATTCAATACTTTCTACGGTGGGCAGCCATTGTTTTATAGTAGCGGTCATCATATTGAATTTACTGATGTACATAGTATGCTGTGCCACCGTGCCACACGGGCTCACAATACTATTTTGGTGAACGGTATGGGACAGCGTATCGGGACGGAAGGATACGGGTGGATTCCCCGTTATTACGCTAGCGAGAAAATAGGTTATGTGTTGGGCGATGCTTCCAATGCTTATGGAAAAGTAATTTCACCGCTTTGGCTGACACGTGGCGAGCAGTCCGAAGTGCATTATACACCCGAAAATGGTTGGGATGAAAATCATGTGAAGACTTTCCGTCGGCATATAGTTAATTTAGGCAAAACCGGTCTGATTTTTATTTATGACGAACTGGTGGCAGACGAACCGGTGAACTGGAATTACCTGTTACATACAACAGCAAATCCTATGACAGTGAATAAATCGAATAATCGCTTTGTACATATTCAAGCCACGAATCGGGGAGGAGCATCGGACGCTTATCTTTTCTCTACCGGAACATTACAGACTGATACGACGAGCCGTTTTTTCTATCCGGCAGTCAACTGGCTACGTGCTGATGACAAAGGGGTGTTCAAGAAGTATCCTAATCACTGGCATTTCACCGCTACATCGGAAAAAGCACAAGTATATCGTTTTGCCACTATCATCAACACACATGCGCTGAAATATCCTGCCAAAGACCCCGAAATCCTGTCCGACGGACGTATCAAAGTGGGCGGATGGTTGATCAGTGTAAACCTGAAATCCGACGGTGCTCCTTCATTCTTTATCCGCAGCACCCAAGAGAAGGTGAATATCACTTATAAAGGTGAAGCTACTGTCATCAATGAGGATGGGTATGAAACGGTAATGAGGGATACAGTGCCCGAACTGGAAATCTGATAATGAACATGAAAGATATGGATATATGAGACACTCGACTTTTAATATGAGAACTATATGCTTGTTGGCTGTATTATCGGGCATAACTGTCTTGTCAGCACAGACTCCAGGTAAACCCCGTGTACAGACTTCTGCAGCTCCGGAGGAAACTACGGTCTACAAGCCCGACGGGAAAAAGCAAGAAACGGCAGTTGTGACTTCTTCAAAAAAGGAGGAGAATAAGCGGCAATCCGGCAAAGATAATGCAGGAAAGAAAGCGGCTGCCTTTGATGGTCAACGCTATCTGGCACTGAAAACTAATGTAGCATATGATGCTTGTGCTTTGCTGAACCTTGCTGTGGAAATGCAGGTGCATAAAAAGATTACGGTAGAGTTACCGTTGACTTGCAGTTTGTGGGACTTGGGAGATAAGCATGGGGTGCGTACGGTAGCATTGCAACCTGAAGCTCGCTGGTGGATAGGAAATGAGACAGGGCGGGGACACTTTGTCGGACTGCACGCCCATGTGGCATGGTTTAACGTGAAGTGGAACGATGACCGTTATCAAGATACTGATCGTCCGCTGTTGGGAGCCGGAATAAGCTACGGTTACAAACTCCCTCTTTCCAAACACTGGGGAGCGGAATTTAATCTGGGAGTGGGATATGCCAACATGAAGTATAACACCTATTATAATGTAGACAACGGCGCACTGTTGGATACGCGTGTCCGTCATTATTGGGGGATAACCCGTGTGGGAGCATCGTTGGTCTACCGCTTCTAACCTTAGATAGGAACATACATATAAATAAGATAACAATATGAGAAGAAATTTATATATACTGCCACAGTGCACTTTCCTGTTATTCATCATCTTGTTGGTGAATGGATGCAGCCTGCACGAAGAACCGGAAATGACTCCCGAAGGAGAACTGGGAGTGGACCCGACAGCTGTAACACTCAACCTTAATCTGGCAATGAATCTAAGTTTGGCAGAAAGAGCACCGGTAACCATCACCCGTGCGTCGGAAACCAACTATCTGCGTCGTTTCATCGTAGAAGCCTATCTGGATAGACAGGTGGCGGCACGGCAAACGGTATATGAAGAGGATTTTAATCGTGCCAGTCTGTCTGTTAGTATGAAGCTGCACGCCCGTAATTACCGCATCCTGGTGTGGGCCGATTATGTGAATGCGGAGACACCGGAACAGGGACTTGTTTACGATGCCAAGAATCTGGCTTTTATCCTTCCTGCCGGAAAGTATATAGGGAATAGCCGCTATAAAGATGTTTTTGCTGCTTCTACTATGGCAGACCTGACTTCTTTCCGCAATCATTGGGGAGCTGAAACAAGTCTTGACGTTGAACTGTATCGCCCCGTAGCACGCTATGAGCTGGTGGCTAAAGATGTGGCTACGTTTCTCAATAAACTGTCCACAGGCGGACTGAAAGGTGAAAGTTTTACCGCTCGTGTGAAGTACAGTGATTATTTGCCTACCGGCTACAATTTGTGGGACGATGTACCCAAGAACTCGCTCATGTACATGGAATATAAAGTGGCCTTTGAACCCCCTGCCGATGGTACGAAAGAACTGATACTGGGATTCGACTATGTGTTGACCGATGCCGGAGAAACCGTTTCCATCCCTGTAGAGCTCGAAATCTTGAATGAGAAGAATGAAGTGCTGGCACGTACAGCTTTCCGTATTCCTTGTGAACGGGGCAAAAACACAACGGTACGCGGTAACTTCCTGACTTCCGATGCCAATGGAGGAATAGGGATCGACCCCGATTATGACGGTGATCTGGAGGTAGACCTTGGAGAATTATAAAATAGACAAATCAATTAAGAATTGCTTAACCATAAAACAATTAAGATCATGAAAAAGAACTTATTTTATTCGCTAATGGCTTTGTTCGTAGTGCTTTTTGCATCCTGTGGACAAGAAGAAATCGTTTCGGACAACGGAACAGAAATCAATGCTCCTGTTACCATCTCTGTACAGGCTCCTGTAAATAACGTCTTTAGCCGTGCGGTTACCATCCCTGACGGTTATACGATGCAATGTATCATGCAATTACTGAATGCTGATGGCGATAAGATAGGCGATCAGGTAACTAAACCGGTTACAGACGGTAAGGTATCTTTCACTATTTCCGTAGATGAACAAAAAGAAGTGTCGAAAGCATTGTTTTGGGCTGAATACGTACCGGAAAGTGGTGCTGCTAATAAAGTATATAACACTGCTGATTTGAGAGCTGTAGGATATAATACTGCATCATTCGATTTGACAAATGATGCGTTGATGGCAGCCAGCGACGCTTTCTGCGGAAAATTGGAAACGATTGGCAATGCCAGTGTGACATTGAAGCGCCCGTTCGCTAATGTGAGCGTAAAACCGAAGAACCCGGAAGTAGCTGCGCAAGCTGATAAGCTGGAAATAACATACAACGCTTTGAGTGGATATGATATTTTAGAGGGTAAATGTACTGCTACGGCTCCTGTGACTTATACAAATGCAAGTTTTGCTTCTGCGGATGGCAATTGGTTCGCTAATTTCTTTTTTGCTCCTTCAAATGTAGGTAAATTTACAGAAGAAATAACCATGGCATTGAGTGGCGGATATAGTAAAGAGATTAAAATACCGGCAAATACATTACCTTTGGATGCTAATATGCAGATTATGGCTAAATTTGAAATCGGAGATGGCAACTTTGACATTGAAGTAGGAGTGGATCCGGATTATGAAGCGTTGGAAATGAAGGTTGGTAGTTATATCAATGCAGAAGGTAGAGTGGTACGTGATGCAGCAGATGCTGTCGGTATTGTTTTCAAAATGGAGGCTATCGGTAGTGATGTGCCGGCTAATTATCCTGTAGCACTTCAGGGCAAGACAATAGTCGGATATGCAGTAGCGATTGAGAATGTGGCGACTGGTCGTCAGACTCTTAATACGGAATTATTGACTACTTTGGCTGAAACAGCTGCAGGTATGACAAATGGAACACAGACTACGGACGTCTTATTAACAGGTCTTGGAGATGTTGCGTTTAAAACAACTTATGAGAAATGGGTGGGAGAACATGCTCTTGCTAGTGAGAATTTGAGTGCATGGTATATTCCTACATTGTCGCAATTGAGTGCGTTTATGGGTACATTGTTTACAATGAAAGAGGTGCCTGCTACTGGTAGTGAGGACTTTAAAAATATTCCGGAGTTTGAATTTGTCAATGGCAAAATGTTTGATAGAAAAATGTTCCTAATAATAAATAATGATAAGTATATTGCATTGAATTTCAGTAGTATATGCAATATATGTAATCAGTTAAAATCTTCTTATTTTTAGCTCTTTGAGTATGTCTTGTATAAGTTCGAAATAGGTGTTTTTTAAACGTACGATTAAAAAACGCTTTTTTGTTTCTAATACGTTCGTTTATAGTCTCTTACCAAAAGGTAATGAACAACCGCAGAGAATCTGTTGACAAGAAGAGCATAGTGCTTGTCAAACTTCCCATAAAATGCTCGCAAGTGATTGAACTACA
>OGZI01002464.1_pt1 | contig 15018 bp, 14 predicted proteins | sample 1576711 | NCBI WGS metagenome assembly OGZI01 (sample SAMEA3541482, study PRJEB24748) | human gut metagenome | biome: human gut; feature: human-associated habitat; material: faeces | place: China | collected 2012
ATTTTCTCTAACTAATTTCTCCAGTTTATCAAATTCTTTTAATTTATATTCTTCATAAGTAATATCATTATTAACTTCTTCCAAACCTTTTCTTTTTCTAATTTCATTTAAAAGTACATCTGCAAAGTCTTTATTATCAAAAATTCCATGTAAATAAGTGGCAATAATATTATTTCTATTTACAAAAATAGTTCTATCATCAGTAGTTAAATTTTTTTCATTTCCTTTTGGAATACCCTGATGAATTTCATAACCTTTGATTTCAAAATTATTCAATGCTTTTAAAAGTCCACTATCAACATTCAATTTTCCATTATATTGAACAAGAATTTTTTCATTTTCCATAATAGTTTCTAAATCTAAAAGACCTAAGGCATTTAACTCTTCTATATCTCCCTCGATGTGATAAGGGTCTTTTACCTTGTTTCCTAAAATTTGAAATCCTCCACAGATACCAAAAATAATAGTTTCTGTTCTAGCTCTTTTTATAATTTCTTCTGCAATTCCACTTTCTTTAAGCCATTTTAAATCATCTATAGTATTTTTAGAACCTGGAATAATTAGTAAATCTTCATTTCCTATTTGACTTCTTTCACTTACAAATTGTATTTCAACATCATCATAAATTGATAAGGCATCAATATCTGTTACATTTGAAATATGTTTTAATTGTTCATTCCACATTTTCTTTATATCAATTATTTCACGGTTATAAATATGCTTTGTCACTCCTGGCATTACATTTCCTCCTATTACTTTAATTCATTTTTATTATATTAAATATAATTATACCCTATTAAGACATAACAGAAAATATTACAATCATATAATCGCTGTGTTTCTACTAAGTTTCGCCTTTCCCTTTCGCTTTATATAGTCTTCAATATCAAAAGTTTTTTTCTTATCAAAATCTTCAAGGAGCTTGTAATTCTTATGCTTTGTAATATCAAATTTATCCAATAGAAAAGGTCTTACGCAACGAAGCTGAAAGATACATTTACCACCGTCCATTACAGTAATCTCATCTTGGCTCATCAGCTCTTTCCCTGTCTTTTGATAATTTAAACCAAAACTCTTTTGATTGCTTCTTGTTTCTGATATGTTATACTGGTCGTTAGTTTCTTTTCCAAGTGTTTCAGATAGTTCTTTAAGTGTTGTCTTTTCCTTTCCACCAAGAAACAAGGTACTATCACAGTTGCCTACGATTGTATCGGCATTGTCTTTATAGATTGCCTTTAACTGAGATTGTGCTTGAAGTATGATACTTGCTGATATTTCTCTTGAACGGATTGTTGCAATTAACTTCTCAAACTTAGGTATCAAACCGATATTCGCAAACTCATCAAGTAGACACCTTACATGAACTTGTAATCTACCACCATACACATCATCTGCTTTATCGCAAAGTAGATTAAATCGCTGAGAGTACATAATTGAAACCACAAAGTTAAAGGTATCATTGGTATCGGAGATAATAATAAAAAGTGCCATTTTTCTATCTCCCAGTGTATCAAGCTCAAGTTCATCTTCACTCATCAAGTCCCTTAGCTCCTGAATATCAAAGGGAGCTAGTCTTGCACCACATGAAATAAGAATAGACTTAGCTATTTTTCCTGTTGCTACTTGTCAAGGACTTTTTAATCAAAATCATCTTTTTTTTCGTCCGATTTTCTCCGAAATTCCCTCAACATTATCCTTTTTAGTTTATCTTGCATAGTTTCACTGCTTTTATCATTAAAATGGACAATCACCTCATAAGTGGTCTTTCCAATCTTCTTTATCGTCTTTGTTCCTGTAGTTTGTTCATTTCTTTTTTCTTGCATATTTTCTCCTTTCTTTGCAATAAAAAATGACGATTAGTGATTTTTTCCAATCGTCATTAGCCAATATTTATTCATTTCTTTGATGTTTTTAATTATCCGTATCTATTTCTTTGATCTTTTTCTCTATTTCTTCAATACTCGGCAAACTGCTCTTATATTCTGCTTCAAGTAATTTAGTAATCTCATATTTGCTTATACCTATAGGTTGCGATATTTGTTCTAATGAATATTCACAAACGACATCGTTTTTATCTTTGCAAATAAGAAGTCCAATCGTAGCATTATCTCTATCAGTTTTTAGCTCTCTATTCACTGCTGTTACATAGAAATTAAGCTGTCCTAAATGTTCCGGCTTAAACTTCTCCGCTTTCAGTTCTATAACAATGTAAGAATGGAGTTTCAAATTGTAAAACAGTAAATCAATATAAAAATCATCCCCATTTATATTTATGTGATATTCTTTGCCTATGTAGGCAAATCCCTCGCCAAGTTCAAGTAAAAAATCAGAAATCTTATCAACCAGTTCTTTTTGAAGTTCCCTTTCATCATATCCTTCACGAATTGTAAGAAAGTCAAAATGATATGGATCTTTTAATGTCTGTCTTGCAAGGTCTGATTGCAAAGCAGGTAACCTTTTTTCAAAGTTTGTTATAGATTTTCCTTCCCTGCCATATAATCCACTTTCAATTTGATGTACAAGTACATTCCTACTCCATCCGTTCTCAATAGTTTTATCAACATAATATATGGCTTCATCAATGGTCTTGCACTTATTTATTATCCTTTGATTATGTCCCCAAGGTATCTGTTTAATATGGTTGATAACTTTTTCATCAAATTGGGCTACAGGCTGTAGTCCTTTTGAATTGCTGTCGTTATTTTCTATTTCGGCTACACCTTGTAGCCCTTTTATATAAAATGAATACCATCTTCTGATATACTTAATATTTGTTTCAGAAAAACCTTTCATATCAGGAAATTCTTTTTGTAAATCTTTAGCTAACGATTTTATAAAGGCATCTCCCCATGAATGTTGTTCTTGATTTTTTACAATGTATTCTCCCAAAGTCCAATATAAATCTAACAACTCATAATTTACCTTTATTGCAGCTTTAAGTTGGCTACTTCTTACTTTCTCTTTTAACTCTGACAATAGCTTTTTATACTCACTATCACTTGTGATAGACAGCTCTTTATTATCCAAAGGTCATACCTCCTCACTCATAATAATATTTAATTATACTAAACCTATCAATATTTTTCATCTGCTAATTTCCTTCAAGTTGAGTTTTAAAGCTTAATTTTTATCTTAGGTATACTTTGATACCTCTTTTAGTCTTAACGCTCTAAAAATGCCTTTACACTTACCTTTATGATAGCTATAAATGTTCTCCCTTATCATAATCTTCAAGAGTCGGAATCTTTCGGGTCTTTTTCTGTGATAGTTTATCCTTGTCCTGTTCATACCAGTTAAGGATTGTTACATAGTGGTCTTGATAGGTCTTTCCGGTACTCTTGATATATCTTGACAGCTTTTCAATCATCATATCGGTATGACCTTGCAGCTTATCTTTCAGCTTTCGGTATTCTTCATCGGTTAATCGAATATTTTTATATTCTCCGTAAAAAGAAAAGGGAGTATCCTGTTCTACTCTCCCCTTATCTATACTAACCTTATCTAATCTACCCTTATCTATACTGGGTTGACCACTTGTCAACCTTTGGTCAACCAAATGACAACCAACCTCTTTGATATACATTCCGTTTTTAGTTTGGGATAGGCTCTGCACCTCATTTTCATAAAGGGTCGGCTTGTACCTATCTTTACGGATAAAGTTGTTGATTTTCCAATGGGTAATGACGATAATTCCTTGTTCAAAGACAATCACAAAGCCTTTGGCAATGAGTATTTTCAGGTCATCTTCATTCGCTCCGATAATTTTGATGATTTTCTTGGGGTTATTTACAAAGCCGTCGTCATCTGCTCGCATTGATAGATGGAAATACAGGCATTGGCTACTTAGTGGCATATCTAAAAATAAATCGCTATCTACTATCTTTAGTGAAAACATTCTTTTATCTGCCATTTTTCTCTCCTTTCGTTCCTCTTATGCACCGAAACAGTGCGTCTGCTTATCTTATTTACGATGTTATCCCATTTTGGGACTTCATCTTTCCTCATTCCTGTAATAGTTCTTTGTCTTTTCCTTTCGTTTTTCGTAGGCTTCTTGTTGCTCCTGATATTTCTTAATCTGTGCAATGACACTTGGTTTTTCTCCTCTCTTAATTGCCTTGTCAATCTCAATGGATAGGTCTATGCCATAATCCTCATTGACCGTTTTGACTGCATACTTGATATGGTTAATACTTTCGTATTCTTCTTTGATTGATTGAGATTGTCTGTTGAGTTTTGATATTTCACTTTCAAGGCTTTGGATTTCTTTTTTCCAGTCCTTTATCTTTATAGCCGATGAACCTGTTATCTTTTCAAGGATTGCCCTTGCTCTTTTGTACTTGTCTATCTCATCTTTATGAGAATTGTAAAAACTGTCTTTGAATAGAGATTTACTGTTCCATTCCTCAAAGATTTTCTTATTATCCTTGATGATGTCCGCATAGGCAAAGCATTTATTTAATCTTTCTATTCTTGTGGTTTTCGCCTTAATGTCTTGACTAATCTTCTTATTTTGAGATTGTAATGTACTTATCTTTTCTTGCAAATCTGCAATGGTCTGCAATTTGTTATCGGATAGATATATCCTTGCTTTTGAAAATCGTCTTAGGTCTGCTCCTATCTTTTTATTGCTTGCATAAGGGTTTAACTTTCTTGCTTTTTCTCCCTGTAAGTCATAATAAATACTGATGTACTCATAGAGATTAAAGAGTTCCGCTTTGTTCTCATATTCTTCTTTCTTCTCTTGCTTGTATTCATCATATTTTACTTGCAGACTTCCAAGTAAAGAGCCTATCCAAGATGTAAGTTTGGATAATTCTGCTTTCAATTTTCTAAACTCTAAATTCAAGGCAATGATTTTTCTGTTTTGATTTCCTCTTTCTGTCTGTATGCCTTTTTTCTCCATCTGGAAGCTTGCTGTTCCTAAATGAATTTGTGGGAGTTCTTCTCTGCCTTGTTCTTCAAAGGTGCGTGGATCAATTCTTTTATCTATGTTATTCCTTGCTAAATATTCGTTTGCTTTCTTTGAAAAGTTTTCTCTCCACTCTTTTGCTTTGTCAGGTTCGTTCCAATCGTTCAGATTTACTTTTCTTGATTTATAGTTTCCGCTTTTCAGTTTTATCTTTTCTCCATTCTCATCAAGGATATATTCTTTTCTGCATTTCGGTTTCCATTTTCCCTCACTATCCATTTCTCTTAGAGTAAGCAAGATATGGGCATGAGGTTGTTCTTCATGATCGCTTGCCGGCGGATTATGAATATTACAGTCCGCTATCATACCTTTAGAGGTAAAGTTTTCTTCTATAAATTCACTAATGAGCCTTATTCTATCTTCTTCATTTAATTCTCTTGGAAGTGTAAAAAGTAGATTTCTTGCAAGTTGTGAGTTTTTACTTTTTTCGATTTTCTCAACTTCATTCCATAGGTATTCTCTGTTTGAAAACTCTTTTGGGATATGTTCCGGCAGAAATATTTTTGAAAATGCAAGGTCTGTTTTTTTAGAATAATCATGGACTTTTCCATAGTATTCATCTTGTAATTTATCTCTTGCATTATATGCAGCTTTTGCAATCACGCTTGCTCCTTTTGACCTTGTAACAATATCTACATGGGTATGCAAACTTTTGATTTCCATTGTCTTTTTCTCCTTTATCTGTTTTTAGTTTTTGAATTTTACTATCCTAATGTTCAGGTCGTATCTTCGCTCCCTTTTTCAAAGGGCGCAAAGATACACCGTTTGACTACGGTGCTTTGCGTTCCTGCGGAAAGCTATACGCTCCGCTAAGGAAACAAAAACGCTAAAGCATTTTTATTTGTTCAAGGGGGCTACTCCCCCTTAGACCCCTGTGAACTTTGCTTTTTGTAGATTTTTCAAATCCACAAAAAAGCAAAGTGTTAAAATGTTTCTCACTTTGCTCTATCTCAATTTCTAATACATTTTTGTCTTTTCTTATTCTTCCTCTGTCAGTTCTTCAAAATCATCATTTGCGTTTTCTTCTCCAAGATTTGAATTTTCTTCTAAGGAGATTTCTTTTTCTTTTAAATGAATTTCTGTAAGTTCTTTTAGCTTTTCTCTATTTCGATTATCGGAAAGTACATAATCTAAAAAGGCATAGATTAAATCATTATCTGTATTTTCTTCTGCTCCGGTTATCTGTTTTTCAAATTTCTCAAACACGCCTCCTTTTTCTACTTTTCGTTTCGTGTCCGCCTTTCTTTTTAGCTGTGATTTCTTTTGTCTTAGTTGCTTGATTTTGTTTTCCGCCTGTTCTTTTTTCTTAGTTTCTTTTTCCAACTGGCTCATTACATTTTCTAACTCTTTCATTTTTCATTCCTCCATTTCAATATTGTTGTGTTCCAAACAAAGAAAGGCTAAGCACCTTTCTTTGATACTTAACCTTTCCCATCTCTTTAGAATTTATCTTCTAAAAGTTTTCTTAGTTTTTCTAAAATCTTATCCCTCCTTTTCCCAATTGCTTGATAGCTTACTTTTTCTTTTTTGCCAATCGACCTGAGACTTTCTTCTTTGTAGAAAATGGCTTCTATCAGCTCTCTTTCTTTTTTTGTGAGTGTAGCTAATGCCTTGTTTAATTCTTCGATCTGCATTTTGACCTCTACAATTTTTTCTAAGTCTATTCTTTCATCTATGATGTTATCTACAAAGTGTCCGTCATAATCCATTGCTGAAAATGGAATCACGTCATACTTCCAATCCTTTCTCTGAAGATATTTTTCATGCTCGGTTATCTTCCAATAGGCTTTATATACTTCTTCACTTACCTTAACCGCTTTTCCTTTGACATAAAGGTAGTAATCCTTTTTATCCATTGTGTATTCCTCCTTTTCTGCTCTCTGTTTTTGCTTTTTGAGAATAAAAAAGGAGGACTTCTACACTTTGGCGTAAAATGTCCTCTTAGGTTAAAAACTAATACTTTATATGATTTTCTACTTTGTTGGTTTTGATAAAATGATATTGCTATGTGTAAGCAATTACAAACATAAAAAAGGATAAATATATCTTATGTGAATAACAGAATTTAGTGTTTCCATTATTTATCCCTCCATTACTTAGCTACATATTTTTTCCTCCTAATTTTATTAGAAAATTTTGGGGCATTTCATAACAAATATCTTATCTCTGTTTACTTAGTAACCTTATTCCATACATTCCAAGTATTACGGAAATTATACACATTAATAAAATCGGTACTGCATCAATTTTTCCATTAATAACTGAATTTTGAAGATAATAGAGAGGTGATATATGAGCAACAAGTTTCATCCAATCCGCCATATATTCAACCGGAAACAAAATCCCGGAAAATAATCCTAATGGAAAGATAATTCCTGTTGATATTATCCATATATAGCCTTCATTTTTCATTATAGCCGATAATAAAATATATAGCCCTGTTGAAATAAACAATGTGACGGTAAACAAAATACCAACATTAAAAATATCTGATTGTCCCAAATCAAACCCGGCAAATTTATAGAACAAGAGTATTAGAAAATTCGCAATCTCATATACAAATACGATTGCTAAACTTTTGCCTAAGATATATGAGCTAAGTTTTGTTTTGGAATTTTTAACTCTTAAAATAATTCCATTTCCTTTTTCACTAATCAAAACTGTGGCAAGCAAACTGGCTGCTGTCAATAGTTTAAACAATATAATGCCTACGGAGTAACTGATTTTAGGTTTTTCATTAAAGACTTCATTTGTTGAATCGCCGTTTTCAATCATAGGTATTAACGGATTATTAGAAATACTGCTGTAATATTGCAGGACATTCCCTTCTTTGTCTGTCTTTAGCACTAAAGTTCCTTGCGACAGCCCGAGAAAATAATCCTTTTCATCTGCTTCAAGCTTTATCATTTTAATATTTGCTACACTTGGTGCCTTTTCTCCAATATATCCCACAACAGGAACATCGGAATAGGCAAGAGTCATACTTACAAGTATAATCATTATGATAGGCATAATCACCATAGAAGAAATAAAACCTTTGGTATTCCTTAAAATTTTGAAAGTAAGTTTAAATGCTTGCCCCATTTTTCACCCTCCTTCCTATTAAGGAAACAAATATTACAACAAATACAAAAATCATCAATATCCATATCCATAAATCATTTCCCCAGTTTATATGAACTAAGTTTTTGAATATCAACCTGTTTGCCATTGTTAGAGGCGATGAGTACATGAGTACATTCATAAACTTCGTATTGGACAAAACAGAAGTCAGACTTAAAGCCCCTCCAAAATATCCCGTCAGCATAACAATCATCAAAATGGTGTTTGAAAGCATCGCCCTATTCGCAGCCAAAAGACCTACAAACAGCCCTAAAATGATACTCATAATTGGAACGGTAATAAAAATGTATAAAGATTCCGTTAAAAAACTGATATTAAACAGTATATAAAAACCTAATACATTAAAACCAATCAATATAAGCGAAAAAACATAATGTGTAATGAATTTGATTATTATAAAATTACCTTTGTCAACTACTCTATTCCACACATGAAGTTTTCTTTCCTCAAAAATACTAAGTCCTGCCAAAATCGCACACATCATCAGCATGAAATTAAGTTCACTAACCGCAAACTGTACTTTTGAATTCAACAATACCCCATTGTACATGATAACTTCTTTTGCAGTATTTACCTTCATAATGCTTTGAATATGCTGCGATAAATAGTTCTTCGTTCCTTCGCTCATAATAAAAGTAAGAAGCTGCGGTAAACACATGATGATGAAGTATACCGGATTTTTAATAATCGCTTTTATTTCTTTTTTCAGCATCTCATTCACCTTCTTTACGTAAAACCTTTAAAAAAACATCCGATAAATCCGCCTTTTTAGTTTCTGTATCAGACATTTCTTCAATAAGCTTTTTCGTTTCTCCTTCCAAAACAAGCTTTCCTTTATCTAAAAATACTATTCTGTCGCAAAGATATTCAACTTCATCCAAATAATGAGAGGTATAGATGATATTTAATCCGTTATTTTTCAACTCTTTAAGATATTCTAATATTTCCTTTCTGGAAATCGGATCAATGCCAACACAAACTTCATCACAAATCAAAAGTTTAGGATTATGGACAAGCCCTGTTATCAGATTTAATTTTCTTTTCATTCCACCAGATAAATCTCTTGCTTTAGTCGATAACTTTTCCTTCAATCCCACTTTTTCAATTAATAAAGTGCTTCTTTCTTTTGCTTTTCTTTTATCCATTTTATATACAGAAGCAAAAAACAACATATTATCCATCACCGAAAGCTCAGGATATATGGCGAGCTCTTGCGGAACATAGCCAATATCCCAAATTTTTAAATCTACATAATTAAGCTCTCCGTCAAAGGATACATTTCGTGTTATGCAATTGATTAGTGTGCTTTTACCGGCACCATTAACTCCTAATATCCCATAAGCATTTCCATTTTCAAATTCATAGGAAAAATCTATGAGAGCAAGAAACTTTTTATATCTCTTTGTTATATGTTTGAGTTCAATCATAAGCATACTCCTCCTGTTTAAAAATGCTTTTTGCAGAATTTTTTGGAAATGTAAGTTCCTATAAATGAAACTACCACAATAGCTATTGCAATTATTATCATCATAGGTATCGTCTTAAGTTCTTGCATTTTCATTGCATAGTCCTTCCCATACATTTGCTTAATAACCTCTAATTGCTGTTCTTTCGTAATGATATAAGGTATTACAGTTCCGCCTATATAATGAGAAAGCATGGCTACAACAAAGGATAAGCTCAAGCCTTTAAATCTATTTTTTGTTTTCACTAATATGAACTCAGCGATGATTCCTGCAACAACCATCATTCCAATATAATAAGGCATAATTCCACCTAATCCCCATATTACACAGTAAATTAATATAGCCCATTTCTTTTGAACCTTAGCCCCTGTCAATATAAATGGCAGTGCTAAAAATAAGCTTTGTACAATTGGCGAAATTAAAATTGTATACGGTGTAAATAAGAAAGGCATTGGTATCAAATACATAAATGCAATTCCTAACACTGAAAACGCTGCTACTAATACTAACTCTTTAATTCTTAATTTATTATCCATTTTATTCCTCCTGTAATTAAAAACGTGTAAACCAACATATACATCGCAGATAATATATAATCTGTAATTTTAAAATTGACATCTGTCAACAATGTTCTTTCTTTGCCTATTATCATTCCCTTTGTTTCAATCCCTAAAGATAAATTTTCCGCACTTCTTATTAAACTGAAAACAACAGGTACAATGATAAATCTCCAAATTGCCGCCGGATTTTTATTTTTAATCAGCTTTCTGGTTTTAAGGCTCATATAAGCTATGGAAAAATCGTTCCTCATTACCGGAAACAATCTTATAAAGGAAATAATCGGTATAAGGATATAATCTGTCAACTTTACTTTTTCTAAGGCTTCTATAATTGTTATAAGCTTTGTACCCGCTGTTAAATTCTTTATGGCATAACCGCATAACATACCTCTCACAATAAAAATTTCAACAAAAGCTTGGTAGTATAATGGACAAATTAGCTTCAGTTTGCTTAATATAAAATAAGTAACTGCCATTTTTATTGAAAGCACATAGTTTTTATTAAACAAAAATACAATAGCTACTATCCCCATTAAATATATTGAACTTTGATTTGACGGATAAAAGAATATTGCATTGGCAACTGTAAAAAACACAATCAAATTTATAATAGGATTAACTTTTGAATAGTTTGTTTTTTTCTTTTCTATGGAATTTTTATTTTTCACATTTCTTACGGATTTAAGCTTATCTATCATTTCACTAAAATCATTTTGGTCAACAAGCCTTCTGTGTGCGGTTACTTTTCCACCTTCCAAAAGAATATATTCATCGGCAACTTTTGATAAAAGCTCTAAATCATGTGAAATTAAAATAACAAACTTTCCTTCGTCTTTCATCTTCTTTATTAATTCACAAATACAGTTCATTCTTTTAAAGTCTAACCCGCTGGTAGGCTCATCCAAGATTACAATTTTCTTATTGCTTATATATGCCAAAAGGACTGCCAATCTTAAAACTTGACCTCCGGAAAGCTTTGATGGATGACGATTTTCTAAGCCATCAATATCCAGCATTCCAAGAAAATTATGAATTTCTAAATCACTTAATTTTTTGTTTTGAAGAAGGATTTCATCTTTTACTGAAGCAGTAACCATCTGATGATAACTATCTTGCATACAAAAATATGAATTATTTACTCTCTCTTTTTTTGAAAGAATCTTATTATCAATGGCAAAAACAGCTTTTTTATTATCAATCAGTCCTGCAATTAACTTACCTAATGTACTTTTACCTGAACCATTACTTCCAATAATTGCTGTTACTTTATTGGATTTTATTGATAAAGATATATTATTTAAAATTTCTTTATCCTTAATACGATAATTAAGATTTAAAATTTCTAACGTATTATTTATTTTTTTATCAAAATGTTCTTGATTGTTTGAGAAAATTATATTTTCACTTCTAACTTCAAATCCGCCCTCATTTATCAAAGTTCCATCCTGCATTACATAAACCTTATCACATACATCTTTCAGATAACCGACCCTATGTTCTGCAATGACGATTGTTACATTATTGTTTTTAAGTTCATTAATATGTTTTTTTAATTCATCTATTTCGTTAATATCTAAATTTGCAGTCGGCTCATCCATAACTATTATTTTAGGAGCTTTAATATAAGAACTTAAAACACTGAGTGTTTGTGCCTCACCACTTGATAAATTCAAAATATTTTCGTGTAATAGAACTTCAGCATATCTATCTTTTAGTAAAGTAAATTTATCTTCTATTTCTACTTTGCTTTTTCCAATGCATTTTGAAGAGTATTTGCACTCATCATTAGCATTAGAAAATAAAAATCCATTTTTAGGATTTTGTAAAATACTGCCAACATACTTTGAGTTAAGCCCGGCAAAACTATCTTTGTAATCATAGAAATCTGTTTTGAAACTACCTGTAACTGTACCTTGAAACGCACTGGGACAAAGTCCATTTATAACTCTGAGCAATGTAGTTTTCCCACAACCACTAAGTCCTGTTAAAACTACACATTCACCTGTTTGTATTTTTAAATTTATATCCTTCAAAGTCGGATTTATTTCTCCCTCATAAGTGAAAGAAAAATCATCAAACTCTATCACTTTCCCATCTCCTTTCTCAATGAATATTTTTTAATTTATATTCATTGAAGTAATTATAACACCTACTCCCCACAAAGTCAATGAATATAACAGATACTAAATTCATTGACTTTATATTATATACTTGCTAAAATATAAATATAATTTCTCAAGGAGGTGAACTAATGCCCGCTAACTTTACAAAAGAAGAAAAAGCTGCCTTAATAGAAAAATTCTACACGCAAGGATATATTCTCCTAAAAAAATTCGGCTATAAAAAATTAAAAATTATTGACATTGCCGCCTCTGTTGGAGTCGGTACAGGGACTTTCTATAATTTTTTTAAAAGCAAAGATGAGTTTATTATTTGGCTTATAAAAAGAAGAAAGGATGAAACAGCAGAACAATTCTTGTTACTGTCTAAAGAATATCCAAACGGAATTCCGATGACAGTTTTTGAGCAATTTTTATTTGATACAATTTCACATAACAATATTTACAGATGCCTTACTCAAGAAGACTACAATATACTACAAGAAAAATATGGACTTCTTGATAACCGAAATGAAAAAATAGAAGAGAATGCTAAATTTATGATGAGTAAATTAGCAACAACCAAATCTATTGATGATTTTTTTCTGTTCTCAGAAGCGTATACAATCATTATTATCGGTACTTCTGACTTAAACAAATTAAATCCTAAAATTATCAATAAGGTTGTTAAACAACTTATTCATTCTGTCTGTCAATTTTTATACTAATTATATATATGCTCCAATTAAAAAAAGAAGCCTATCTTAAGGTTTCTTTTTCTTTATACTCATTTACTAATATTCCAGTTCTTTTCAAAACTTTTAACTTTTCCTGTTTCTTCTGTTCTCTCCTTGCCTTATACCTTTCCTCATATTCCTGTTGTTTCCCACTTGCTTTACGCTTCAGATAATTTTGGTGAAGCCTGTCTTTTCTTGCCCTTTCTTTTTCTTCATCCTCCCTTAATTTCTGCATTTCTTCTTCGGATAATTCTTCTTTCGGCGGTTCATAGTTACCGATAAAGTTGAAGTAGATTTCGACTTTCTGATTGGCGGTTTGACTGCCTTTTCGATCTCGTTCGTGGACTAAGATTTTTTCTACAAACTCGTTAATGATGGTCGGTGTCAGTTCGTCAAAGTTATCATAGCGTTCGATCAACCGGATAAACTTCTTGGCTCTGTCGGTTTCTTTTTCGTATCGTTTGATGGCTTTTTCCAACCCATCAATTTCTTTGCTAAGTTCTCTTTGCTCGGCTTCATACTGATTGTTTAAGATTTCATATCGGGTATTCGGTATCTTCTCCAGTATCATATCTTCATATATCCGACACATTAAGCGTTCCAGTTCCTGAAGCCTGTTTTTACTATCTGCAAGCCTTGTCCGTTTCTTTTCGATTTCCATTTTCTCGCTCTCTTCCATTTCGTTTTGAATGGAATGGAGAAAGGCTTCGTTATCTTCATCAAGGCTTTTCTTAATGTCTTGTAAGGTGCTTTGAATGAGATTTAAGACCACTTCCGCTTTTATCCTGTGAGCAGATGGGCAAAGTGTTCCACAAGGTACTTTTGTGTAGGCACTGCAAGTATAATAGGGGATATTTTTGTAGTTGCTCGTTCTATGCACATACATTTTACTGCCACAATCGGCACAATACATTAGTCCTGTAAGGGGATGGTACTCGCCCCAACCATCGGGATACCGTTTGACATTTCCTCGTATTCTCTGCACATTATCAAAGGTTTCTTGGTCAATAATCGGCTTGTGGGTGTTTTCAAAGATGAGCCACTTATCTTCGGATACATATTTGCTTTTCTTGTCTTTGAAATGCTTCCTTGTTTTGAAGTTGACCGTATGCCCTAAGTATTCTTGTTTTTTTAAGATACTTGCAATCGTGGAACTGCACCAACGATAAGGATATTCAAAGTTCTTGCTTTGATATAGTCCATATCCTAATTTCTGTTGATGATAGGCGGGTATATCTACTTTTTCACTCTCTAATATCTTTGCTATTCGATACGGACCATTTCCTTGCATAGTCAAGTTAAATATTCTCCTTACTATCTCGGCTGCTTTTTCATCTACAATCCACTTATCTTTGTCTTTTTCATCTTTGATATAGCCATAAGGCGGAGAACTTGCCGTATGCTTTCCACTTTCTCCTTTTGATTTGAAAGTCGATTGAATTTTTCTTGAGGTATCTCTTGCATACCACTCATTCATGATATTTCTAAAAGGGGTAAAATCATCTTCTCTGTAAAAACTGTCTACATTATCGTTGATAGCGATTAGTCTTACGCCCTTTTGTCTTAGTATTTCCATACATTGACCAACTTTGAGATAATCTCTGCCAAGTCTACTCATATCTTTTACGATGATACAACCGATATTGCCTTGATTAACTCCGTTCATCATTGCCATAAATCCCGGTCTGTCAAACTGTGTTCCACTTATTCCGTCATCTGTAAAATGGATGATGTTGGATAGATTATTTTTACTTGCATATTCTTCAAGGATTTTCTTTTGATTGACGATTGAGTTACTTTCTCCTTGAAGTTCGTCATCACGACTTAATCTCTCATAGAGTGCTGTTATCTTTTCAAAATCCCTCATTTTTACCCCCTTTCTCTTAATTTCTTAAATAAAAAAGAATTAAGAAGTACATATTTCACTAAAATAGTGATTAAGTGTTCTCCTTAATTCTATTACTCCGGCGGCCAGCTTATATTTCTTATACTGGCGCACCGCAAAGTGGTTTGGCTTCTCGGCTTCCAGTGCATCAAACATCAGGTCTACGGGGTTTTTGAACT
>OGZI01002469.1_pt1 | contig 14999 bp, 10 predicted proteins | sample 1576711 | NCBI WGS metagenome assembly OGZI01 (sample SAMEA3541482, study PRJEB24748) | human gut metagenome | biome: human gut; feature: human-associated habitat; material: faeces | place: China | collected 2012
GGTACGCAGCGTATTTTTCGGCGAAGAGGGAATTTGTAAAACCCTCTCACCGCAGGCGATGGCGATTGATATGTCCACGATTCACCCGCTGCAAACCGACGCGCTGATACGCGACATGGCTGAGCTTGGCTTCAGCCTGATGGACGTGCCCGTCGGGCGCACCTCAGACCATGCCATCGCCGGCACGCTGCTCGGGGCGCTGTTTGGCCTGGTGCCAGCGGCCGCGCAGCGGGTGGAACCACTGTTCTACGCGCTGGCGCAAATTCCGACGCTCGGTTGGATCCCGCTATTGATGGTGCTGTTCGGGATTGATAACGGCCTCAAGCTGGCGGTTATCGTGAAAACCACTGTGGTGCCGATGACCATCAACACTCAGCAGGCGGTAGCCAGCGTGCCGCAGACCCTGAGCGAAGCCGGCAGGGTGATGAACTTCTCCCGCTGGCAGCGGCTGCGCTGGCTGGTGATCCCGGCAAGCCTGCCGGGCTGGTTTACCGGTCTGCGTCTGGCGCTTTCGCAGGCCTGGGTATCGCTTATCGTTGTCGAGCTGTTGGCTTCTTCCGAAGGTATTGGCTACCTGATGGTCTGGGGCCGCCAGCTGTTTCAACTGGATATCGTCTTTGTCACCATCGCGGTGGTTGGCCTGAGCGGCATGCTGATGGAGTGGGCGGCGAATCGGGCCTGTTCCCGACTGGTGTTCTGGCCGCAGCCAGCCGCCGGACGCCTGGCGTGGAAACCGCAGGCCAGCTGGCGGGCGTTACCGCTGCCGATAGTCCTGCTGGCGCTGTGGCAGCTGGCCAGCCAGTGGGGCTGGATTGATAGCGGATTATTCTCTTCGCCGCTGGCGGTGGCGGCACGTTTTGTTCAGGGGATCCTGAGCGGAGAGCTGAGCGCCGCGATGCTGGCCAGTCTGGGGAGAGCGGTTGTCGGCGGCGCGCTGGGGATTGCCGGCGGTTTGCTCTGCGGACTGCTGCTGGCGCTGCGCCCACGCGCCGGACAAATTTTTACCCCCACGCTTAACGTGCTGCGCCATATTGCTCTGTTTGCCTGGCTGCCGCTGCTGACGGCATGGGTGGGTAACGATAACGGCGGCAAAATCGTCTTTATCGCGCTGGCGTCGTTCTTTCCTATGTTCTTCAGCACTCTGCAGGCGGTGCTTCAGCGAAACCCGCAACTCGATGAAGTCGCCAGGGTGCTGCGGCTGGGCGAATTCGCGCGCCTGCGCCGGGTCATTCTTCCCGGTGCCGCGCCGGGGATCTTTGCCGGTCTGCGGCTGGCGCTGATTTACGCCTGGCTTGGCAATATCGGCGCGGAATATTTCATGTCCTCCGGCGTCGGGATCGGTAGCCTGATGATCAATGCCCAGCAGCTGCTGGATATGCCCACTATTCTCTGCGGCATGGTGCTGGTCGGTATCACCGGCGCGGCGCTGGATAAAGCCGGACGTTTACTGGAAATGCGCGCCACCCGCTGGCGTCAACAGGAGCAGTTATGACCTCTTCAACTCTGGTCTCTTTTCGCCATGTGCGTAAATCCTGGCAACAGGTGACGGCGCTACAGAATTTCAACCTGGATATCGCCGCCGGTGAACTGGTCGCGCTGGTGGGCAGCAGCGGCTGCGGTAAATCGACGCTGCTACGGATGCTGGTGGGCCTTGAGTCTGCCACCCAGGGGGATATTTGTATTAACGGCGAGCCGGTCACCGGCGTGGGCAAAGAGCGCGGCATTGTGTTTCAGGAGCCGCGCCTGTTCCCGTGGCTTAACGTGCTCGACAACGTGATGCTCGGCCTGGCAGATGAAAAGCTCACCCGGGCGACGAAGCGCCAGCGGGCACTGGAGATGCTGGCGCGCGTGCAGCTCAGCGAGTTCGCCAGCGCGCTGCCCGCGCAGCTTTCCGGCGGCATGGCCCAGCGGGTGGCTATTGCCCGCGGTCTGGTGGCCCGCCCGCAGATCCTGATGCTCGATGAGCCTTTCGGCGCGCTGGATGCCCTGACGCGTCACACCCTGCAGCAGGAACTTTTACAGATCCACCAAAGCGCGGGAACCACCACGTTACTGGTGACGCACGATGTTGAAGAGGCCGTCGCCCTGGCCGATCGCGTCGTCGTGCTCTCCCCCCGTCCGGGGCGGATACGAGAAATCGTGAACCTGGCGCTGCCTCATCCGCGCCAGCGTGATGATGACTCGTTTACCGCCGCCTTCCGCCACATTCGCAACCTGATTACTTCTGTCTGATTTTATTATTTAAGGAGCAACATATGGGACATCCTTCCGTTTACCCGACCGGCGCCACCCTTTACGATCCGCAGCGCGCCTGGAGCGGCTACACCCTTTTCCAGGCCACCGAACACGGCGCGGTACTGGTGGATATGAATGGTCACGTGGTGCGGGAATGGCCTGAACTGCATGGGTTTCCCAACAAAATTCTGCCCGGCGGTGCCATCCTTGGCCACAGCGGCGAGCGCGACCCGCGCTATGGCATGCAGGATATGCTCGATCTGATCCAGGTGGACTGGGAGGGCAACGTGACCTGGAAATTCGACCACTACGAACAGGTCAGCGACCCTGGCAATGAAACGCGTTGGATGGCGCGCGCTCATCACGACTATCAGCGAGCGGGTAACCCCGTCGGCTACTACGCGCCGGGGCTGGAGCCGCAGGTCGATGGCGGCAATACCCTGATCCTCGCCCACACCAATCTGGTGAATGAAGCGATCTCCGACAAGCTGCTGCTGGACGACACCATTATTGAAGTCGACTGGCAGGGCAATGTGGTCTGGGAGTGGCGCTGCAGCGACCATTTTCATGAGCTGGGCTTCGACGATGCGGCGCGCACCGCGCTGTACAATAACCCGAATATGCGCGCCAGCGGCGGCGGAATGGGAGACTGGATGCATATCAACTCGATGTCGGCGCTGGGGCCGAATAAATGGTATGACGCCGGCGATGCGCGCTTCCATCCCGACAACATTATCTGGGACGCCCGCGAATCCAATATTATCGCCATTATCGATAAGCAGAGCGGCAAAATTGTCTGGCAGCTCGGCCCGGACTACAGCAAACCGGAGCTGAAGCACATCGGCTGGATCATCGGCCAGCATCATGCGCATATGATCCCGCAGGGGCTGCCGGGGGCGGGCAATATCCTGATTTTCGACAACGGAGGTTGGGCCGGATACGGTGCGCCTAACCCGGCATCGGCGGATGGGGTGAAAAACGCCTGGCGCGATTATTCTCGGATCCTTGAGATCAACCCGCTGACCCTCGATATTGAGTGGCGCTACTCGCCTTATGAAGCGGACCTGCCGCAACCGACTGATTCATACCGCTTCTACAGTCCGTATATCAGCAATATGCAGCGCCTGGAAAATGGCAATACGTTGATTAACGAAGGTTCGAACGGCCGCATTTTTGAAGTGACCCGCGATCACGACATTGTCTGGGAATACATTTCGCCGTTCTGGGGTAAGACGCTGAATAATAATATGGTTTACCGCGCCTACCGCATTCCTTACGCGTGGATCCCGCAGCTTGCGCAACCGCAGGAGACGCCGATTGCGGCAGTTGATGTCCGCACTCTGCGTCAGCCGGGCGCGGCGGCGGCGGGCCCGGCGCAGAGCGTGGTGCGCGTGGCGGGCGTACAGCCGTACAGTAAAAGCGCCGATGCGCTGTGCGTCGCAACCGATAACGATACTCTGCGCCGCAGTCCGAAGCTGTTCCGCGTTGCGGAAAGCGCATTCCGGCCGATAAGCGCGGCGAGTGAACTGGAGGGTGAACGACCCATGCTGCTGTTCGTTGGCGCGGAGCGCTGTGTGCACTGCCGTAAACTCTGGCAGCTACTGGCCCATGAAAAACTCAGCCAGCGGATTGCTCAGTTTGAAACGCGCTATCTGGATGCCGACCTGCATCAGGAACTGGCCAGCGACCTCGGCGTACGCAGCCTGCCGACGCTGCTGTTGATAACATCGGGGCAGCCGATATCGCGCGCACCGACGCAATACTCAGTGGCAAGTCTGCTCAACTGGTTGAACAGTGTCAGTCTGTGATGCTGCCCGGGTAAGAGGATAACTGTGGCGCTGCGGCTTGCAGCGCCAGTTTCTCCCTCTCTCCCTCTCTGGCTACAGCAGAAAGCGCACTTTTCTGGCAGTATAGCCGACTGATACCAGGTCCAACCCTCTGAAAGCGAAGCATCAGAAGATCTCATCTGCTGGGTTTTTGTCATGATGCTCAACGTATTCGGCAATCATGCCATCCGGATGCCGAACCAGCATGTTCCAGCCGGTGGGCACGGCCTTCACCGGATTGATAATCGTTGCTCCGGTGGAAGGCAGATGTTTCTCCCAGGCGGTAATGTCGTTGACCAGGAAAGTGGCCTCGGTGGCGCGAAACGGAGCCAGGCTTTGCTCGGTTCCGCCAATTAAAAGCACGGAACCCACCTGCGCCAGTTTGAGATCGTATTCGGGATAGTCGAAACGCAACCTTGCCTTCTGCGCGATGAGATTTTCGTAGAACGAAACGGTCTCTTCAAAGCGGGCAATCAGCACGCATCGACGGATCAGGATATTGAGGACTTTCATTATATCTCCTTCGCCATTTTCTCAGAGATAGCGTAGCAGCACTGAGGTGGAATGTAAGGCTCAAGTAGCAGAAGAGCGTGACGTATAGTTGTGGCCTGCGTATAAGAAGATATCGGCAATGACCTTGTGCGCTGGATAAGAAAAGTTGCAGTTAAAAAATATTTATTTTGTAATGATGCTGTGGTGTGATTGCTGAGCATACGATTAGCGGGATGATTAAGAGGGGCTAGATGGAAAGTTTAATTTCTTCGATATGGAATTTTGATGGACTGATAAATAGCGCGTTAATTTTTGTTACTTTTGGTTTATTAGGAGTGTTTATCTGGAAACGGGCAGGATCCGCATATTCTTTATTGAACCGGCTATGGGAGTTCTGCCTGGGAGGGAAAACGTTTCACGACGGTAAAATAAATGCATATTTCAATGAGAGAAATGATGTTGAACGTTTTAATGTTTTATTTAATGTCGGCGCAAGAAATAAAGAAGAGATCAAGTCACTGATTAACTGGACGAAAAAGAAAAATATAGATATTCGTCATGTCACAGCCGCGAAAGGATGGTTTGAAATATCAACGCTTAAGGCAATAAAACCATTATTTATCGCTAATGTTGGTGTATTTGTCTCTTGTGTGTTAACTATGCTGCTATTATCAAATTTTATGTTGCTGGCATTGAAGCCATCCGCACTAGTACGATTAGGCGACGACAAGTCATGGGTTTGGATTAATGATCATATTGCTGAGAGTTCGATCTGGACCAATAATTACCTTCCCCTGAACTGGACTGAGTGGAAGCTCGATAAAAAACAGTGTGAAAGTGAAGATTTCGATAAAACGGTTTTCTCAGAAAAAGCGGGGATAAGTGTGCGCTCGGTTGACAGGATTTGTGAGAACTTTTCAAGTGGTTCGTTGAGTGATACTATAAATAATATTATTAAAAATCAAAAACTGGCATGGGTTTTGGCTATTTACCCCTTCATCTTTACGATTATTTGCTTTTTTAGCTTGTTACGCAGAGGTGCTGCTTCTAAACTTTATAATGAAGTACATAACTCACAAAATTAATATTTATATAAATTCATTTCCGTCTGGCATTACTGTTTGCATCGATCGGAATTAAATGACAGGTCCGAGTACAGAAGCTGTCACCGGCCGCTACCGGTTGCCTGCTGCCTGCAGGCAACCTCAGCTACATTCGCAATGTATCAATGACCGCTCTCAGCGCGGGCGACACATTGCGGTGCGGGTAATAGAGAAATGAACCTTCCAGACGCTGGCTATAACGCTGGAGCACCCGGATAAGTGTGCCCTGGGCTAGATCGTCGGTAATCAGCTCTTCCGGGACATAGGCCAGCCCCAGACCGAGCCTCGCCGCTTTGGCCTCCATATAGCTATCGGCGAAAGCCCACTGTCCCTGAGGCGGGTGGGTGATTTTTTTGCCATCCACATTAAGTTCCCAGGCGTAAAGGCTGCCGTCGCCGAACTGATAAGCGATGCAGGGGTGGGCGACTAAATCGGCGGGCGTTTGTGGAAAGCCGTAGCGGCGAAAATGTTCCGGGGGACCGACAACAGCCATCTCCATATCGGGCGAAATGCGTACCGCAATCATGCCACTCCCGACTTCCGGGCCCAGACGCACGCCCGCATCGAATCGCTCCGCAATAATATCGACAAACCGGCTTTCGCTGATCAGTTCCAGTCTGATATCGGGATAGCGGTGTTTAAATACTGCCAGCTTCGGCAGCAGGACTTTATCAATGGCATGCTGGCTGGCATTGATGCGTACCGTACCGGAGGGCGTTTGACGATAGTGGGCCAGCGTGGCGAGTCCCATATCTAAGGCGTCGAAACCGGATTCGACATTGTGATAGAGCTGCTCACCCGCCTGAGTGAGCGACAACCGGCGGGTGGTGCGCACCAGAAGCTGAACGCCCAGCCGCTCTTCGAGTTCGCGAACCGCACGGCTTACCCCGGACTGCGCCAGGCCAAGTCGTTGCGCTGCGGCGGTAAAACTGCCTTCCCGCACCACCTGCATAAACAGATAAAGGTCATTATAGTTTTCCCGTTTCGCCATTCTCCTACCTCGTCATCCACATGCCATTTAGAACAATATGGTATTAATTTTAGCATTTTTTACCTACTAATCAGAACCATTACTGCTGGCTACACTAAGCGCACGACAATAAAGCAAAGCTGCATTGTCTACTGGAGACTTGCATTGATCACGTTTATTTAGGGGAATTTTGATGACGGTTTTCACCAAAAAACTGACAGCCGCGATACCCGCCATGCTGCTTTGCGCCTCATTAACTGGAGTGACAACGATGAGCTATGCTGAGACAATTAACCCGAATGCGCCTGTTTCACTGATTGAAAAATGGGATAAAACGTTTGCTGAGAGTTTGAAAGTGGATCACCGTAAGGTGACCTTCCAGAACCGCTACGGGATAACCTTAGTTGGCGATCTCTACCTGCCGAAGGATCGCGGTGAACGCAAACTGGCAGCTATTGCCGTGAGCGGTCCCTTCGGCGCGGTAAAAGAGCAGTCCAGCGGCCTGTATGCCCAGACGCTGGCCGAACAGGGGTTTGTCACCCTGGCGTTTGACCCATCCTATACGGGCGAAAGCGGTGGCTACCCACGCAACGTGGCCTCACCGGATATCAATACCGAGGATTTCAGTGCCGCGGTGGACTTTCTGGGCCTGCAAAAAGAGGTGGATCGCAACCGTATCGGTTTGCTCGGCATTTGTGGCTGGGGCGGTATGGCCCTGAACGACGCGGCGATGGATACACGCGTCAAAGCGGTGGCGACCAGCGTCATGTATGACATGAGCCGCGCGATGGGTCATGGGGTAGGCGATGGCAAAGACCGCTACACGACAGCCGACCGCCGAGCGGTACTGCAGTACTTGAACGCGCAGCGCTGGAAGGATGCGGCAAACGGCACTTCCGCCCCCGGTGGGCATGACATATATGTTGATGATAAAGGCAACGTCAGCGCTGCCGATCGTATTTTGCCGGAAACCTTGCCCGCCAACCCCAACCCGGTCCTGAAAGAGTTCTTCGATTATTACCGTATGCCGCGAGGTTTCCATGCGCGTTCGGTTAATTCAACCGGGGCTTGGAATGCGACGATGCCGCTGTCGTTTATGAATATGCCGCTGCTGAGTTACGCCAGCGAAGTGACTATTCCGACGCTTATTGTGACCGGCGAACAAGCCCATTCACGCTATTTTGCCGAAGATGCCTTTAAGGCGATCGGCAGTAAAGAGAAAGCGCTGGTGATTGTCCCTGGCGCAAACCACGTCGATCTCTATGACAACGTCGCGGGCAAAATTCCCTTTGCTACATTCACTCAATTTTTCAAAACCAACCTGCAATAGCTCTCCTGTGCCGGAGACATCCCCAAAGCCGCCTGCAGGCGGCTTTGTTTTGTCGGAGATAAATAATGTCTGGATTACATAACACCCGCGCATACTGGAGCGGCGTCCTGGCGATGACGCTCTGCGTATTTGTGCTCATTGCCTCAGAGTTTATGCCGGTCAGTCTGTTGACACCCATCGCGGGTGATTTACACATTACCGAGGGATTAGCAGGCCAGGGGATCGCGCTTTCTGGAGCGCTGGCGGTATTGACCAGCCTGACGATTTCCCGTCTTACCGGGTCGCTGGACCGTAAATGGCTGTTGCTGGGGCTCACGGCGTTGATGGCGGCCTCAGGATTGATGATTGCCCTGGCGTCCAGTTTCCCGGTTTATATGCTGGGCAGAGCGCTCATCGGGATCGTCATCGGCGGCTTCTGGTCGATGTCGGCGGCAACGGCCATTCGGCTGGTGCCGCAGCGCCAGGTCCCCCGCGCACTGGCCATCTTTAACGGCGGTAACGCGCTGGCCACCGTTGTGGCAGCGCCGCTGGGCAGCTACCTGGGGGCCACCGTCGGCTGGCGCGGCGCCTTTTTATGTCTTGTCCCGCTGGCGGTGCTGGCCTTCGTCTGGCAATGCATTAGCCTGCCGTCGATGAAAAGTCCGCGCGCACCACAGCGGCAGGGATCGGTGCTGCGTCTGTTCCGTCTTTCTACGCTATCCCTGGGATTGCTGGCCTGCGGACTGTTCTTTATGGGACAGTTTACCTTATTTACCTATGTGCGACCGTTTCTGGAGACGGTGACCCAGGTCAGTCCTTCTGGTCTGTCCCTGATATTGCTGACAATGGGTATCGCCGGTTTTATCGGCACGCTGCTTATTACGACCGTTCTGAATGCCCGATTTTATCCGACGCTGGTGGCTATCCCGTTGTTAATGGCCGCAATTGCCGGAACGCTTCTGCTGGCCGGACACCACACGGGATCGGTCGCCGTACTGTTAAGCCTGTGGGGCCTGCTGGCGACGGCGGCGCCCACCGGCTGGTGGACATGGATTGCGCGGACGCTGCCCGAGGATGCGGAGACGGGCGGCGGGCTGATGGTCGCCGTGATCCAGCTATCGATAGCCCTCGGGTCAACTGTAGGCGGCCTGGTGTTTGATAGTCTGGGATGGCACAGCACTTTTGCACTGAGCGGTCTGTTACTGCTGGGCGCGGCAGGGGTGACTTTTCTGCTCTCTGTCAAAATCAGATCATCTCAGCGCACTGCGATTAATGAATTGAATGCATAAGTCAAATCAGGAATGACAGGCTAATCGTGACCGCGTTCTTGTCTTACCATGATGTTTTAACAAGAGGGGAGCTTCATCGTGGAATATTCTGTATTAAGTAACAACCTTAAAATGCCGATGCTGGGTTTTGGCGTTTTTAAGGTGACCGATAAAGCAGAGTGTAAGCAGTCAGTGCTGAACGCCATTCGTACCGGCTACCGCCTTATCGATACCGCTGCCGTCTACGATAATGAAGATGCGGTGGGTGAAGCCGTTCGCGAAGCCATCGCCGAAGGTCTGTGTACCCGTGAGGCGCTTTTTATAACCTCCAAACTGTGGGTCCAGGACATGGCCAACACCGGGATGGCGAAAGCCGGGATTGCCGCGTCCTTAAAAAAATCCGGGCTGGAATATTTCGATCTCTATCTGTTGCATCAGGCGATGGGCGATTATTTCAGCGCCTGGCGCGCGCTGGAGGAGGCTTATGAGGTCGGTACCCTGAAAGCGATTGGCGTCTCCAATTTCTACCCCCATGTGTTAGCTAACTTCTGCGAAACCGTCAGAATTAAGCCGATGGTGAACCAGGTTGAACTGCATCCTTATTTCGCGCAGCCTGCGGCGCTGGAAACCATGAAGCATTATCACGTTCAGCCTGAAGCCTGGGCGCCGTTAGGCGGTGGCAGACATAATCCGTATCAAGAGGCGATGCTGCAGGGGATTGCCGATGCCCATCAAAAAACCATTGCGCAGGTCATCCTGCGCTGGAACGTGCAGCGTGGTGTCACGGTGATCCCTAAATCCACCCGCCAGGAGCGTATTGAAGAGAACTTTGCCATCTGGGATTTCTCGCTCACCACGAGCGAAATGGCGCAGATCGGCGCCCTGGATTTAGGTTACGTTGGCGAAGCGGTGAAACACTTTAACCCTGAATTTGTTCGCGGCTGTCTGGGGGTGAAAATCCACGACTGAGAGGGGCTTAGCGTGAAGCCTCCTGCGCTCTGCGCCGCAGCCACAAGTGGCAGCCTGTGATCGCCTCAGCCAGCGCGTCGCGCAGAGCGTCAGACACGGTTTGGTCGGGCGACGTCGCCTGGCTCTCCAGCTGCTGGAGCACCCCGGCAAGGCGTTGAAAGCCGAGGGTGACCGCCTCGCCGCGCAGCTTGTGGGCGGTACGGCGCAGCTTCTCCCGGTCATTGGCGTCAATGGCGTGGGTAAGGGCCGCCGTTGCGGCGTCAAGCCCTTCAGCGAAGAATCCCAGCAACTCCTCGACCAGCTCAGGATCGTCTGCGCACTGTTTTAGCAGGTGGGCCTCGTCCGGCAGGCCTTTCTCTTCCTCCAAACCGCTATCTTCCGCTGCGCCGACGCGGGCGATGGCTTCCCGTAGCGCCTCCTGACTCACCGGTTTGGCGATATAGTCGTCGAAGCCCATCGCCAGACAGCGCTCTCTATCGCCCTGCATGGCGTGGGCGGTCATGGCCATCGCGGGCTGGTGCTCCCGGCCCCGCGCCAGCGTCTCTTCGCGCAGCAGGCGGATGGCGGTTTCACCGTCCATCTCCGGCATTTGCAGGTCGATCAGCAGGAGATCCCAGCAGGTGGCGCGCCAGCGCTCCAGCGCCTCCCGGCCGTTATTCACCACTTCGCAGCGGTGGCCAAGCTGTTCCAGCAGTCGTCTGGCGACCTTTTGATTCACCAGGTTATCTTCGGCCAGCAGGATATGCAGCCCGGCCTGGGCCTTGATCGGCACCGCAACGGGGGCTGGCGCTGTTGTCGCTACTGGTGTGGGGACCAGAATCCCGGCGATAACCTGATGCAGTTCGCGCTGCGCCACCGGTTTATGCAGATAGTGGGCAATGCCGATGCGCTTGAGCATATTGGCGTCGAAATGGCGGCTCATGGAGCTGAGCATAATAATCTGGCTTTGCCGGGCTTCAGGCAGGGCGGAGAGCTCCAGCGCCAGGGATACGCCGTCCATATCCGGCATCTGTGCATCCAGCAGGATCAGCGGCCAGGGCGGCCCTTCGGCGGCCCGACGTAACGCCTCGCTGGCGTTGTCCACGCAGGTCGGTATCAGTCCCATCTGGCGAAGCATGGTGTCGAGCAGGCGCAGGTTGGTGCTGTTGTCGTCAACCACCAGCACCCGCTGGTGGTTGAAGCGTCCCGGCGGGGCGCTACCGGAGACGGCGGCGTGCAGGCCTTCCAGCGGCAGGGTGAAGGCAAATTCGCTGCCCGCCCCGGGCTGGCTCTCCACCGTCAGCTCGCCGCCCATCAGGCTGACCAGGCGGGCCGAAATGGTTAACCCCAGCCCGGTGCCGCCGTAGCGGCGGGTGGTAGAGCTATCGGCCTGGCTGAAGGCCTCGAAGATCGCCTTTTGCTTCTCCGGGGCGATGCCGATCCCGGTATCGCGAATGCGAAAGCGCCAGCGGCTTTCGTCGTCGGCCGGCGCAATCGCCAGCAGAACTTCCCCCTGATGAGTGAACTTCAGCGCATTACCCAACAGGTTAGTCAGGATTTGCCGCAGCCGGGGGCCATCGACGATCAGCACCTCCGGTACCGCAGGTGAGATGTCCACCAGCAGCTCAATGCCCTTTTCGCTGGCGGCAGGCATATGCGGGCGGATCAGCGACTGGATAAAGGGGCGGATCTCCAGCGGCTCTTCGTCCACCTGCATCTTGCCCGACTCAATGCGTGAGAAATCAAGAATGTCGTTAATAATGTGCAGCAGCGACTGGGCTGAGCTCATCACCAGCGAAAGGTACTCCCGCTGCTCCGCGGTCAGCGGCGTATCGAGGCAGAGCTGCGCCATGCCGAGAATGCCGTTCATCGGGGTGCGGATTTCGTGGCTCATATTGGCGAGAAAGGCGCTTTTGGCCTCGTTTGCCTCGCGGGCCTCCTTCGCCGCCTCAATGGCCAGCAGCTCTGCGGCTTTGCGCCGGGTAATATCCTGCAACGTCCCGATCACCCGCTCTGCCTGCTGCTGCATATTGAGGGTGACGATCTGCCCGGAGAGCAGCATCCAGCGCCAGCCCTGCGTTGGGTGCTGGACACGAAGTTCACATTCAAAAACCGGCATATGCTCGTTTTGCGAGGAAATCATCGCCTGTTGCAGGGTAGTGCGATCGTCCTCGTGGACCAGATTGAGCATAAAACGCAGCGGATAGCGCCACTGTGTCCGCGACTGGCCGACCATCGCCAGCAGGGTGTCATTCACCTGCAGGTTGTCGTGGGAGACCTGCCAGTCCCAGATACCGATCTGGATCGACTCCGCGGTGAATAAAAAGTCATCATGCAGTTGATGACGCGAACGCCGGGCCTCGTCAAGCTCGGTGATGTCGGTATGCAGGCTGACAATCCCGCCATCCGCCAGCTGCTGATGCTGAACGTAAATCCGGCGGTTGCCCGACTGACGGACCTCGCAGTGGTTCGTCTGGCGGCAGTTGCGGATAATCGCCTCGCGCAGCGTCTGTTGCCGGCCTGGGTCGATGTTGTATCCGGCATCGATAAACTTCTCCGCCAGACTCTCAAGAGAGGCGCCGACGGCGAGCCAGGGCGCGATCGTTGGATAAAACAGCGCCACCTTATCATTCCAGGCCTGCAGCCGTTCGCGATCATCGTAGATCATCACCGCTGAGGGCAGGACGTTGAGGTCGACACGGTTAGCGGCGCGCATGATCAGTGACCTGCGGTCTGATAGTGGAGCTCCGCCTGGCGGCGCAGATACTCGAGCCCAGGGGCGATGGCCATTGCCCATGCGGTGAGGATCTCCTCATCGCACAGCGGATCGCAGGCGCGGACGGTTTTGAGCATGGCTTCTCGCCACAGGGCAAAAAACCGCGGTGGCAGACGCAGGCCTTCCTCGCTCTGCGCTCGCGCCAGCCGTTCCAGAAAATCGGGTACAAAGAGGTCGCCGTTGACCGCCAGCATGGCGAAAAAGCTCTTAAAGATCATCTGCTGGCCTTCCTCACCGGAGCGTTGGGAGAAGTGCTGCTCGGTTTCCGGTGACATATGGATAAAGGTGCTGTAGAAGGCCTGGAAGAAGCGCTGTTTGTCGCGCTCCGGTACGACGCGATTCAGGCTGGCTTCAAAGAGATCGCGATAAAACTTCATGGTGCGTTCCTCATGACCCGTTCGCCCGGCAGGCAGCGGCGGGGCGGGTTAAATTCGTCCGTCGCGCGGTGGGCAAAGTAGCTGTTGTCATCCGCGAGGCCGTTTTTGAACAACGGCCCGGCGTTGTGTTTGTAAAACAGCGCCTCCAGCACCATGGCGTTAGTGGAGAGGGTGAGGGTGGCGTTGACGTCGCCGGTGGCCTCGACCCGTCCTTCAAACCAGCCGCGCTGCGGGTCGTTAAGATGGGTAGTGACCGCCATCAGCGCATCGGTATACTCGGTTTCCCACAGCGTCCACAGGACAAAGACCGCTTTGGTGGTCACCTGCGCCAGCCGGGGGTAGTACTTCCCGTCGTCCCCGAGCGTATTCCAGGCGTAGCCATTCCCCCAGACGGTGTCTTCCACGTGCCAGGGCGCCTGGGTAAGCGAAAAATCGGCCCGGGCGGTAAGCACCTTATCCTGCGTCCAGCGCGTTTTCTGGCTGAGCCATATCCCTTCCGCCCGTTCGCGCATGGCTTTTTGTACCTCTTCCGGCACGCCGGGCGGCTGCCAGCCGAACTCCAGTCCCGGTAGCATGGCGGGCAGAGTGGAGAGCGCCACGGGTTGCCAGGTGGTTCGCGGGTCGCGGTCGTCAACGGCGAGGCGACGCTGATACATAATCACATTGCGCGTCGGGGGAGAGAAGGCCTTGCCGGCCGGGAACCCCCACAGGCGAAACGCGCTGGCGGCGTATTCACTGTCTCCCAGCCGGAGCTCCTCGCGGATCGTCCGCTGACCGTTCTGCAGTGAGGCGGACCACAGCTCCCCGTCTTTATCGATAACCGGACAGAAGTTCCAGCGCAGGATAATTTTATCAATGTACTCACCGTACTGCGGCGCGCGTTCGGCGGTGAGCCGCAGGGCGAGCATCAGTCGGGCCATATCTTTTGCTGACCAGCCGCTGGCCGCCGGTTTGCCGCTGAAGTCGACAGGGGTCGCCGTCTGAGTGGAGTATAGCCTGCCCGGCGAACCGCCGTCGGTCAGCGTCAGGCGATTGAGGGTGCCGAGCAGGGGCGTCAGGCGGGCGTCGAATTCCGCTTCCTTTACCAACCCCAGCTCTCTGGCGGCGAGCAGGGCGATAAGGGTGTCGCCCATCTGCCACAGCGTCGCGCGCGGCTGTTTGTCGCTGCCGTTGACCAGGCCGGTTTGCGGCTGGGTATTGTTCTCGACGTACCGCCAGGCGATCTGCGCCCACGTGCGCTCCTGCGGCGTCAGGCTGCTGATGCGGGCAGTGGTGTGCCAGCCGCCTTTGGTCAGCCAGCGCCACCACGCGCCTTCGCGACTGAACAGCGCCAGGGCGATAAGCAGCAGGAGGATGGCGACGGTCAGCCAGCGAGCTAGGGTTTTAAGCATTGCGCGGTCACCGGCGGAAGTTTAACGGGCTCGTCAGCCTTGCAGGCGGCGCACTGGCAGGCCTGGCAGGCGGGTTTGGTGCGCTGCGTGGTCCCGGTCTGCTCGCACCATGTTTTGACGGCGGGGGTGTTGCTCAGGAACGGGCGATTGCGCGGGCCGTTATTGGGTTCAAAGAGATCCACCAGCTTCTTGTCCCACAGCGACGGGGCGAAATCGCGGTTTTTCGGATTGTCGCTGGAAAACTGCAGCAGTTTTCCCTCCTTTTTAAATAGCAGTGCTTCCAGCATGATGCCGTTGTTGTTGG
>OGZI01002472.1_pt1 | contig 14970 bp, 14 predicted proteins | sample 1576711 | NCBI WGS metagenome assembly OGZI01 (sample SAMEA3541482, study PRJEB24748) | human gut metagenome | biome: human gut; feature: human-associated habitat; material: faeces | place: China | collected 2012
ATAGATATATAATAAATATTATATAATTTTTTTATAAATAAAATTAATAAATAAATTTATACTTAAATAAAAAATACTGATTTTTTAGGTAATTATATTTTATAAAAATTAGCATTTTTATTATTTTATAATATTTTGTTATTACATCTTGACAAATACGTTTTCTTTATGATATCATTACTTTGCATAGTGATTATTATACTGCATTTACACTTTCTTTAGATTAATTTTAACAAATTGTTGTTCAATAAAATTATATGATTAAGGAGTTTCTATGCGAAAAACTAATTTATTAAATGTAAAAAATTTAAAAAAGTGGATATTGCCTATTATAATATTAATTTCTTATAAATTTCTATTTTATAAGATGATTTCTTATATTGTAATAAATAGGGCAGGTGATTTTTCTAAATCAATATTAATTGGTAATTTTATTGTTGCAATTATATTGTTTTTGTTAATTAAATTTATATTTAAAGGAAAATTAAATTCGATTGATAGTTCTGAAAAAATGGACTTAAAAAAATCTATTGTTATTTCAATAGTTGTGTTATTTTTAACTATAGGAATTATATATGGGGTTATGTGGATACAATCTGTTCTTTTTAGTCATATTGGTTTAAATAGTTCCAATGCAGATGCTATTACAAAAGAATTTAAATCTAATCCCTTACCAGTAGTTGGGCTTTCTTTTGTAACATCAACACTTGAGGAATTAGTTTATAGACAATTGTTGTTTGGATATTTGTATGATTTATTTTCAGGATGTAATAAATATATTAGATATATAACTTCAGCACTAATATCTGCAATTATATTTGGATCAATACATGATGGTTTATTCCATCCTGCAATGCTTCAATACATAACTCATGGTTTTATTTTATCTGGACTTTATTTATATACAAAAAGAATATCATCTCCAATAATTGTACATGTTTTATTTAACTTATTTTTAGACTTTAGGAGATTTATAATTTATTTCTAATATTATGAAAATAAAATAAAGGAGAAAATAATGATAAATGCCAATTTGTTAAATGTTAAAAATTTTAAAAAGTGGATATTACCAATTTCGATGTTTTTAGTTTATGAATGTTACAGCAAAATATCTAAAAAACTTTTTATAAAATATGGGACAAAGGATTTTTCATTTATACATTTTTTTGCTCATATTGTATTAATACTTTTCTTTATATGTTTAATTCATTTTGTATATAAGGATAAATTTAATTCGATAGAAGATTCTAAAAAAATAAATTTACTAAAATCAGTACTGATTTCAGTAGTAGTATTTGTAATTAGTCTTTATCTTGATAAGATTATCTCCTTTATCGTGTATAACGTATTCGGCAATGTTAATAGCATTAATGATAATGCTATAAAAACAGCAAAAGAAGTTAGTATTTATAGAAATTTTGATAGCGTATTTGTAGCTCCTATATTTGAAGAAATTGTGTTTAGGCAAATATTATTTGGATACTTATATGATTTACATTCAGGATGTAATAAATATATTAGATTTATTACTGCATCAATTGTATCTTCAATAGTGTTTGGGTCAATACATAATGGAGTTTTCCATCCTTATATGTTATTTTATGTTACTTCTGGTATAATTTTATCCAGTTTATATGTTTATACTAAAAGATTATCATCACCTATTATTGTCCATATTTTACATAATCTTTTTTGAATATTTAAAAATTTGCTTATCAATCTAAAATAAAGGAGATATATTTATGGTAAAGTTTAAAAGAAGTATTATAATAGGATTTATAGTTTTATATTTAGTTTTGATGTCAGGTCAAATGGAAAACTTAGTTGCATTTATAAATAAGGGCAAAATGTATTCGTGGGGAATGGATTTTTTAAATGTAGTTAGAAAGTATGAAATATCTTTTTATGTAATTATAATTATTTCTAGTATGTTTTTGAGAAATGTAAATTCAATAGAAAAAAATAAAGAAAAATTTAAGATAAATAATCTAAAAAAATATATATTATCAATACTTATTTCCTTAACTTTAATTATAGTATTTGGAATTGTATTAACTAAACTTTTATATCATTTTAAAATATCGGGTGATAGTTATGGTAAGACAGATTATTTTGCTTTTCAATATAATTATTTGAATTATATATTTATTACTTTATTTTCAGCATACGCAGAGGAAATTATATATAGAGGATACTTCTTTGGCACTTTATATGATATTTTTAACGGAACGGATAAATATGTTAGATTTTTTACTGCAAGTTTAGTTTCGGGAATAATATTTGGTGTATTGCATGAGGGGTTATTTGACTATAGGATGATTCAATATGTTTTTATGTCAATTGTTTTATCATATCAATATAAATATTGTAAAAATATTTATATCGTAGGATTTACACATCATTGTGTAAATATTGTTGGAATGGGAATAAATATGTTTCTTTTGAATTAGAAGCTTATATTTAGTTGTTTCTATTTATAGAGTTTAGAAAAATATAATTCAATTTAAAAAAATATTGTAAAGGAGATAATTATGGAAAAAACAAATATATTAAATAAGCAAAACTTTAAAAAGTGGATATTACCGATTTTAATGTTCGTTTTTTGCGAATTCATTTTTAAAAGAAAAATTTTACCTATTTTTAGAAAGTTCGTATTGACTGGAGATTATTTTTTTGATGGTATTTTATTTGATGGATTAGGGTATATTTTTATAATTTTATCTGTATTGTTAATTTCTAAGTATGTATATAATGGAAAGTTTAATTCAATTGACGCTTCTTCAAAAAAAGGATTAAAAGAGAGTTTTTTATTTTCCATTGTAATCTTGATTTTAACCATAATATTCTTTTTTGTATTCAGTAAATTTTTAACATATATTTTGGGTGTCTCTATAAAAAGCAGGAATTCTGAAATGAATATATATTTCTTAAAATATTCTAAATTTACAGTTTTTATTTCAGTTTTTGTACCTATATTCGAGGAAATAGTATATAGAAAAATCTTATTTGGATATTTATATGATTTACTTTCGGGCTGTAATAAATATGTAAGATTTATAACATCAGTCCTGGTGTCTTCAGTAATTTTCGGATCAATACATGATGGAGTTTTTCATCCTGCTATGATTTATTATGTAATATATGGAGTAATTTTCTCAAGTGTATATTTTTATACGAAAAGAATTTCTGCATCTATGACAGTGCATGTTCTAAATAACTTGTTTTTAGATATTATGAATATTTTTGGAATTTAATTATAATAATTTTTTAGAAAAATATAATTCATATTTTAAAAAAATTGCAAAGGAGGATATTTTGATAAATGTAAAAAACTTTAAAAAGTGGATTTTCCCTGCTTTAATGTTTCTATTTTTTGAATTCATCTTTAGGCAGAAAATTTTAAATTCTATATTTTCTGGAAAAATATTGGTTTTTGATTTTTTTGAAAATCCAATTGTAAATAATTTCTTTGTTGGTGGGATTTGTTGCCTATTTGGGAATTGTATAATATTTTTGATTATAAAGTATGTATTTGATGGAAAATTAAATTCTATAGATAGTTCAGAAAAAATGGACTTAAAAAAATCTATAATTATTTCAATTTTAGTTTTTGTTTTTACCATGTTGATTATATATTTTGCTTTGCACATTGAAAGCATTTTCAAACTTGAGGTTTATAGTTTGAATGCAAAAAGTGTTTCAGGTACTGAAAGACTTAATTTTTTTGTAAGTTTATTTTCGATGTCTTTGGTGAGTATATATGAAGAAATGGTGTATAGACGAATACTGTTTGGATATTTGTATGATTTACATTCGGGTTCTAATAAATATATTAGGATAATAACATCTGTAATAGTATCATCTACAATCTTCGGTTCAATACATGATGGTGTATTTCATTTAGCTATGATTCAATATATAATTTATGGAATATCTTTTTCAGCTATATATTTGTATACTAAGAGAATCAGTTCAGCTATAACAGTTCATATTTTAGTTAATATATTTATAATAATTATGAGATTTTTCTAATTTAAACATAAAAAAACTTATTATATAAAATAAAAATTTTAGGAGGAAGTTATGAGTGTTAAGACAAAAAATTTTATTGTATCATTATTAATATCATTAGTTTATTTTTTAGGGATTTTAAGATTTTCTACTTTGGCAAATAAATATTTAAAATCAGAATTTGTACTTAAAAACCTATCAAATATAAATATTATTTTACTTTTGATTTTTGGAGTTTTAGTATATTTATTTTGTAAAAAGTTTCCAACAAATTCAATATCCAAAGGTAGTAAAAAGGAACCTTTAGTAAAATCAATTTTGATTGGGGCATGTTCAGGGATAGTTTTACTAGTTGTAATTCAAATTGTATTTAAAATATTAGGATTTTTGGGTTATCCTTATGATATGACCGGAGAATTTATTAGAATAAAAAATCTGGTATCTAATAATAAAATTGCCTTAATAAATATGGTATTTATTATTCCTTTTGTAACTGAAATTGTATATAGAAATGTAGTATTCGGGTATTTATATGATTTATATGAGGGTGGATACAAATTTGTTCAATTATTTACACCTGCTTGTTTAGCGGGAATATTGTTTGCACTCATAAATGTAAAACATGCACTTCCTGTCGTAGTAGAAGCTGTAATTATATCCTTGACTTTTGGATATGTTTATTTAAAGACAAAAAGAATAGAAAGCGCGATAATTGGACATATTGTATTTAGTACAGGTATTGTAATACTTTCATTTATAGTAAAGACAAGTGTTTTATAAAATTGGAAATTTCACGAAAAAAGGCACCTATGTTTTAATTGCATAGGTGCTTTTGAAATTTATTTTAAATAATCATTTACTGCTTGAACAAAGAACTTAACTCCATTTATAAAATATTTTTCATTAAGCCCAAATTTTACATTGTGGTGAGGATAAGCTACTCCGTCAACATAAAGAGGATTTTTTAAAAATACATAAGCTCCTTTTGTTTCTTCAAGATAGTAAGCAAAATCTTCACCTGCTAAAATCGGTTTTTCTAATACCTGTACATTTTCTTTTCCCAATGCATTTACTGCACTTTGTTTTGCAAAATCAACTATCTCTTTGTTATTTACGACCGGTGGTGGTCCATAAGAATATTCATATTCGGCTTTTGCTCTCATAGCAATTGCCATATTTGTTGATATTTCTCCAATTCTTTTTGCTATATATGCTCTTACTTCTTTTGAAACTGCTCTAACTGTTCCAATAATTTCTACTTCTTCAGGAATTATATTAAAAGCAGTTCCGGCATTCACCATACAAACTGAAATCACTGCAGTATCCACAGCATTTATTTCTCTGGAAACTATATCTTGAATAGCGGAAATAATATGATTTGAAGTAGTTATAGGGTCAACCCCCATATAAGGATAAGCTCCATGAGTTCCTTTACCGATTACTTTAATAGTAAACTTATCCATACAAGCCATCATTGAGCCGTATTTAACACCTATTTTTCCTTCATCAAGTTCATCAGTGGTATTTCCGTTGTGTAATGCTAATATGAAGTCAACCCCTTCCAAAGCACCACCTTTAATCATATCAATAGCGCCTGATCCGGTTTCTTCACCGGGTTGCAATAAAAATTTTACAGTACCGTGAAGTTTGTCTTTCATTTGATTTAAAGTATAGATTGTTCCAAGCATCATTGCAGCATGGGCATCATGACCACAAGCATGCATATTTTTATTTGTTGATTTAAAAGGTAAATCTAAAGATTCCGGCATAGGCAGTCCATCTGTATCAGCTCTTAGAGCAATACATTTTTCGCCATCTAGCTCTCCTCTAATTGTTATTAAAATTGAAGAGTCATTAGGAAAGTCTGTTCTGTACTCTACGCCAAATTCATCTAAAACTTTTTTCAAGTAAGCAGTAGTTAACGGTAAATCATTTCCTATTTCAGGAATTTTGTGCAAATCACGTCTCCAATTAATTACCTTTTGTTCTAAATTTTTAATATCTTTAATTAATTCCATAAGCACTCCTTTCTTTTAAGTTTTAATTTAGTATTATTTTGATTGTTTTTTATTATAATCAAAAACTCCGAAAATTGCAGTGGAGAATACAGCTATTGGAATCATTATATATACCGGGATTGCTTTTGATAATAACATAGCCATTACAACTACAAGCGCAAATGCACCGTATTTTAAATTTTTAGATGCAAACATTGCAAACATTGCACCAAAAATTGCAGATGAAACATTTGACAGTGTACTTTCCAGACTGAAATAAGAGAAAAACAATTGCGGAGGTTTAAGAAATGGCAAAGAGATTGCTGCGATTGTTACCATAATTGTATTTGTAAAAATTGAACCTGCAATACCAAGTGTTGCAATAAGTTCCGCTTTTTTTGTTCCGGGTTCAACTCCTAAGCTTTCCTGAGCAACTACCGCACAAGGTACCCTCATATTTCCTATATTACCGGATAAAAAAGACATATATGTTCCCGGCAATCCCAGTATTGGGAAATAACAAATTGGTTCAACTACAGAATAAATTGCAAACATTGAGGCAACATACATCCATCCTGTTAATATATTATTCCAACCGGGGAAGGCACCCTTTACAAGCCATAAATAAATAGCAGGGATAAAGCATAGAGGTATGGCAAGTAAATTAGTAAGACTACCATATCTTATAATTGGTTTGGTAAAAGATTTTTCATAATTATTCATATTACATACCTCCTAATTTTATATAAATAACAGCGGATAACATTCCCGCAAGCATCGCTATACCCAAAGTGTATTCTTTAAATTTTGGATATTTTTCTGAAATTTTTGTTAAAACTATCATAACTACAGCTGCACCAATCGCAGATACCATAAAAGGTCTTGTTTCAGTATTAAATCCTTTCATTAATTCGCTTCCAAAAAGATAAGCAAATGAACCGCACATTGCTGCGATACTGATTACTCCAAGTTTTTTTACATCTCCACCTGAAACTTTTTTTGTAACTCTATCTAATTGATGAGAGAAAAGTCCGGTAGTTAATAGCCAAGCACTTCCATCTAACGCCATTACCCAGGCTGCATTTGCAAAATGTACTAAGTTATATCCCTTTCCGCCAAGTTCGACTCCCATAGCTTTTGCTGCCATACTTGATGCTGCAAGTTCTGCAGGTGCTGAACCGATTATTGCAAGACGCATCCAAGCAAGAGGACCTCCTATTACAGACATAAGTCCAAGCATTACTACAAAAACTCCAAGAGCGGGTCCTATTGAAGAAACAGCTCCGATTTTAAATGCTTTTTTTGCGTCGCTTTTTGATAAATCTACTAATTCAGCAGACTTAATAGCTTTTTTTGAAAATATGTACGCTTGAATTAAAACCAACAAGCCAACAGGTAAACATAAAATCCAAAAAATTGGACTGTTGGCGATTTTTAAATATTCCATTACAATTCCTCCTTAAATTTTATTGTATCTATATAATACATTAAAATTATTTCGCTTCCTATGGAATATTTTATAAAAAAAGTAGTAATAATTTATAAAAAAATACAATCGATTTTTCGATTGTACTATTCTAATATATTCTTATTTAATTTTAAATATCTATAACCTAATTCCAGTAAAAATCTGGTATTATTATCATTTAGATCTTTATTTATGATTTCAGAAATTTTTTCAAATCTGTATTTTATCGTATTGTAATGTAAAAATTGTTTTTTGGAAGTTTGTTTTAAGCTCCAATTATTTTCAATTAAGCGATTCAAAGTTTCAAAATATGTCGTATCTTTTTCTTTGTCATATTTTAATATTTTCAAAATGTCATTTATAAAACTTGGGGTCTTTGATGAGTTTATAGTTGCACTTAAAATTTTAAAAAATTCTATATCATCATATTTAAAAATTCCATCATTTTCTTCCAGAAGTCTTCCTATTTTTATACAATCCAATGCTTCTTCATAGCTCTTATTTATATCCATAATATCTTTTTGAATATTTCCCATTCCAACAGTGAATGTAAAGTTAAAATCGGATTTTATGATTTTTTTTAATTTGCTTACTAAAAATTCTAACTCGTTTAATAATGTGTTATCAGATGAATTATGTTTTGTAATTAAAACTAGGCTATCACTCTTTTTGTAATACAAAACTTTACTTTTTAAAAGTTCAAAATTTTGTATTATTTTTTCAAACATTTTTCTTTTAATTTCTTCAAGTTTTATATTTTCTAAAGGTTTTTGAACTATACTATACTTATAGTTATCTATATCAAAAATTATTACAGAGCTGTATCCATCAATGTCTATATCAAAAAGTTTTGCTCTTATCAAAAGTTCTTCTTTTGATTGGATATTTCCACTCAAAATATCGCTGATAAAATCATTTAGGTAATTTTCTTTTAGTTTAACTATGGTGATTTCTTTTTCTATTTGGATTAAAGCAATTTCTAAAGCATAATCTATTATAGTCTTATCAAATTCTGACAATTCGATTTTTGGGATATTTAAAATTAATTTTCCAATTTCTTTATTTTTACTAAATATACTTTTAGAAAAATTATTTTCATTTTCTAAAAAAACTTTGTTGTAGTACTTTTTATCTAAAAAATAATCGTAGAAGATATAATCAATATTCAAGGTTGAGAATAAATAATTAAAAGTAGTTTTTAAAGATTTATTTTCTACTACTATTCTTATAAAATTATTTCTAATTTCTTCAGTTTTTGTAAGATTATCAACTTTACTGTCTAAAATTTTAGCTAAGATAGGGGTGATTACTGAAGAAAATGGATAATAAATAGGAATATTTATTACAGGAAATTTTAATTCATTTGCGACTTTTAGCATTTCTTCGGGAATTTTACTAAAATATCTTTCAACCTTTATTCCCAAAGCACAACAGCCTAAGTTTTTTAATCTTTTTATATATGTTGCAATTTCTTTTTCATTTTGTTTAAAAAGGTATCCGGAACTTATTACAAACTCATTTCCACAGGCATAAGTTGCACCATCGGGAGCGTCAAGAACTGTAGTATGTAAAATTTCAATATCATCTATGGAAAAATTTGTTAAAAGTTCAAAATCTTTAAACATATCTAAAATTTCAGTTAATTTCATTTTTTACTCCTTTCTTAAAATTGTTTTCTAGTTATATTTTACCATAAAATTTTCAGATTTTTATATAAAATATTGAAACTATTTTGTGTGAAATCTTGAAAAAGGTTGTATTTTTAATATAATATATATAGTAATGTGTTTGTTTATTATTGTTCTTTTATGGAGATATGATATTATGTTTTGGATTTGGTTTCTTGCGTTATTAAATGCGATTCTTGTAATTTTTTATGTGAAGATATCGAAAGACTTATCAATTATTCAAACTATCATAATTGAATTTGTATTGATGTTATTTATTACCAATTTTATTGATAATTATACATTGAAAAAGTCAATTTTTGTTTCACTGGCTTTTATGCTGTTATTTATTTTAATATATATTTTTTACTGTATTTATAAAAAAAAATAATTTTTAAAAAATCTGTAATAAAGTAATGAAATATGAGAACAATTTTACCCAAAAACTTGAAAAAAATTCATTTTTGATATATAATTTTAGGTGAGTGAAAACTTAAAATAAAATAATTAAGGAGTGTGTTTTATGACTAAAATAGCTGTTATTGGAGCAGGCCCAGGAGGATATGAGGCTGCTATTAGAGCTGCACAAATGGGAGCAGAAGTTGTACTTATTGAAGCAGATAGACCGGGTGGTACTTGTTTAAATAGAGGATGTATCCCTACAAAAACACTTTGGAAAAATGCTGAAATTATGGAAAATATTCATAGAAAAGCAGAATTCGGTTTACTTATGGACGAATGTAAAATTGATCCAATAAGACTTAATGAAAGAAAATGCGAAGTTGTTGAAAAAATCGTAGGTGGGGTAGAATTCTTAATTGGTTCTTATCCAAATATTGAATACCTGAAAGGTTTTGGTTCTTTTGTTGATCCTCATAAAATTCATGTTAAATTAAATGATGGTTCAGAAAAAGATGTAACAGCTGATTACATAATCATTGCTACAGGTTCTAAACCAAGTGTTCCGCCAATTGCAGGAACTGATTTGCCTAATGTAATTACTAGTGATGAGTTCTTAGATTTAAAAGAAATTCCTGAAGAACTTATAGTTGTTGGTGGTGGAGTTATCGGAATGGAATTTGCAAGTATTTATGCTCAATTCGGTTCAAAAGTAACTGTAATGACTAACGGTGTTTTACCTGCAACTGACGGAGAAATCCAAAAGAGAATTCCAAGTATTTTCAAAAGAGCGGGAATTAAGATTGTAAATAAAGTTCGTGCTAGTGAAATTACACAAGAAAACGGAAAATTAAAAGTTACAGCTAAGAGAGTTGATAAAGATAAAGTTGAAGAAGCTGAAGGTACAATGGTTCTTTTAGCAACAGGAAGAAAAGCTAATATCGATGGATTAGAAATCGAAAAAGCCGGAGTTGTTACTGAAAGAGGAGCTGTAGTTACTGATAAAGAATTTAAGACAAATGTTGACCATATTTATGCTATTGGTGACGTTGTTTATGGAAATGTTCAACTTGCTCACGTTGCAAGTGCACAAGCAATTCATGTTGTTGAAAAATTAATGGGAGAGCATCCTGAAATTAATTTGAATGTTGTTCCTGCTTGTACATTTACTTTACCGGAAGTTGCTCAAGTTGGTTTAACTGAAGAAGAAGTTATTGCTCAAAATATTCCTTATGTTAAGAGTAAATTTATGTTCAGCGGAAATGGTAAAGCTGTTTCACTAGGAGAAGCTGATGGATTTGTAAAAGTTCTTGCAACTGAAGACTTAAAGAGAATTTTAGGTATCCATATTATCGGACCTCATGCAAATGACTTAATTCATGAAGGAACAGTTGCTATGGCAAATGATATGGGAGTTGAGTCAATAGGCAAGATGATTCACGCTCACCCAACTCTATCAGAAGCATTTATGGAAGCTATTCACCAATTAGAAGGAAAATCAATCCATAGTGCACCTGTAAAATAATTATTTTGTTAGAATTTTAGGGAGCGTTAGCTCCCTTTTTTATTAAAGAGGTAAGAATGAATATTTTTGAACAAATTGCAAAAGAAGTAAATATAAAAGTAGGTCAAGTTGAAAATACTGTAAAACTTATAGATGAGGGAAATACTATTCCTTTTATCGCAAGATATAGAAAAGAAGTTACAGGAAATTTAGATGATGAAATACTTAGAAATTTAGAACAAAAATTACAATATTTAAGAAATTTAGAGCAAAGAAAAGAAGATGTTATAAGATTAATTGACGAGCTTGGAGAGTTGACAGATGAATTAAAAAATGAAATTTTAAATGCTGAAACTCTTTCAAAAGTTGAGGATATATATCTTCCATTTAGACCTAAAAAGAGAACCAGAGCAACTATTGCAAAGGAAAAAGGATTAAAACCGCTTGCTGATTTGATTTTAGATAGAAAGCTTAAGGAAAATAATTTTGAACAAAAGGTTTCTGAATTCATAAGTGAAGAAAAAGAAGTTTTAACTATTGAAGATGCAATGGCAGGAGCTTTAGATATTATCGCAGAAATGATTTCTGAAGATAAAGATTTTAGAGATGTATTAAGAAATGATGCTGAGAAAAATGGAGTTTTGGTTTCTGAAAAGGGAAAAGAAGAAAATAATGTTTATGATATGTATTATGAATTTTCTGAAAAAATTTCAACACTTCCTGCTCATAGAATACTTGCTATAAATAGAGGAGAAAAGGAAAAGGCATTAAAAGTTTCCATTAAATTAAGTGATGAAAAAAATATTAGTGAAATTTTATTTTCGCTATGTATGGATGATGAAAATTTCTGTCATAAATTCTTAAAAGAAGCTGTTGTTGATGGATATAATAGACTTTTATTCCCTCAAATAGAAACTGAAATAAGAGCAAATTTGAAGGAAAAAGCAGATACACAATCTATTGAAGTTTTTGGCAAAAATTTAAAACCCTATATTATGCAATCTCCAATTCTTGACAGAGTTGTTTTGGGAATTGACCCTGGTTATAGAACGGGTTGTAAGGTAGCTGTTATTTCAAAAACCGGATCTGTTTTAGACCATGTAAATATATATCCTACAAAGCCACAAGAAAAGATAAAGGAAAGCAAGGAAATTTTAGCAAAACTTATTAAAAAATATGATGTAAGTTTAATTGCAATAGGAAATGGAACTGCAAGTCGTGAAACTGAAAAAGTTGTTGTTGAATTGATAAATGAATTGAAAAAAGAAGATTTATTCTATTCAATAGTAAATGAAGCGGGAGCTTCAATTTATTCTGCTTCAAAACTTGGACAAGAAGAATTTCCGGATTTAGATGTAACTGTTAGAGGTGCAATATCAATAGCAAGACGTATTCAAGACCCAATGGCTGAGCTTGTAAAGATTGAACCAAAACATATTGGTATAGGACAGTATCAACATGATGTAAATCAAAAACAATTAACAGAAACTTTATCAGATGTTATTGAAGATTGTGTAAATAAGGTTGGAGTTGATGTTAATACTGCATCATTTTCACTTTTATCTTATATTTCAGGAATGACAAAAACTATGGCTAAAAATTTAGTTTCATATCGTGATGAAAATGGGGCCTTTAAAAATAGAGATGAAATAAAAAAAGTAAAGGGAATAGGACCTAAGGCATATACTCAATCCGCGGGATTTTTGAGAATTAGAAATGGTGAAAACCCACTTGATAATACAGCTGTTCATCCTGAAAGTTATGAAATTGCAGAAAAACTTTATGGTAAAGATTTAGATAAGATTAATGTTCCAAAACTTTCAAAAGAATTAGAAGTTGGTGAATTGACTTTAAAAGATATTATTGAAGAGCTTAAAAGACCCGGTCGTGATATTAGAGAAGATATGCCAAAACCAATTTTAAGGTCTGATGTTCTTTCCATTGAAGATTTAGAGGTTGGAATGGAATTAAAGGGAACTGTAAGAAATGTTGTAGATTTTGGAGCCTTTATAGATATTGGAATTAAAAACGATGGATTGGTTCATATTTCTCAAATTTCAAATAAATTTATAAAACATCCTTCAGAAGTTTTAAAAGTTTCTGATGTAGTTAAGGTCAAAATTTTAGAAATTGACCTTGAAAAACAAAAAGTAAAATTGACAATGAAGTAAGAAATGCGTTTTGACGCATTTCTTTTTTTGATTAAAAATAATAAGGATATCAATACCAATCCTATATTAATTTTTTAAATAATTAGTGATTTTTTTATCATAAGATTTTTTATATTTTTATCAAGTTGTTAAATGTTTGAAAATCAACTAAAAAATTTTATAATAGAAAAAAATTATTAATATTGTCTATCTATAAGAAAAAAGTATTAGACTTATTCTTAATCCTATGATAATATAATATTGATTATATTTGTTTGCTAATTCGCAAAGTATTTTATCAAATATAAATATAAAAATTAAATAGGAGGTTTTGAATGGATATTCAAGAAAGTGTAAAACTTATCGATTCGTATTTAGATTTAAATCGTAAAGTTGTAGGTGTGAAGTTTTTTCACGATGAAGAAAGTTATGAAAATTTTGAAGTACCTGAAAGAGAAAGTAAAGTTACATATTGTAATGCTGTTAATTTAGCATCTAAAGGTTCAAACATAAAGGTAAGAAAGGTACATCAAGGGTGTCCAAACGGTGCGGTTGCTTTTGGATTTAATCAAGCGCCACCAAAGATGGCATCTGGAGAAGCAAGATTTAGTAAAAATATTTATAATGATGTTAAGACATCAAAGAGTGTTTCTGATGATATGATATTTTTAAAAGACAAGGTTTATGGTATAGCAATAATGCCTTTAGAAAATTTTAAAGTTGAACCTGATGTTGTTGTTATGATTGAAAAGGCATATAACATAATGAGAGTTGTTCACGGATATTCTTATTTTAATGGATATTCTCCGGAAATGAAAACTGTTGGATTACAAGCGGTTTGTCATGATCTTACAACTCTTCCTTATGAACATGGAACAATAAATATCACATTCTTATGCCCGGGAACAAGACTTATGGCAAACTGGCATCCTGATGAACTAGGAATCGGAATGGCTTGGAAACATTGGTACAATGTTATTCAAGGAATTGTTGAAACTACAAATCCTTTTGAACGTAATGGGAACAAGAGAAAAATAATTAAGAAGATGAAAAAGAATCATATGGATGATTCTGTAATCGAATTAAATAAGAATTATGATACAGGAACATATTTAGGCGGACCAATAGACAAATAAATTTAAAAATAGTTAGGAATTTCTTTTAATAAATTCCTAACTTAAATATTAGTAAAGGAGAATTATATGAATCTTTTAAAAAAATTACCTATTCCAATTGCAGGTTTGATTTTATCAATGTTTGCGCTTGGGAATCTGTTACAATCTTATAGTAATGTTGTAAGATTATGTATAGGTGGAGTAGCACTTATCTTATATATTATTTTTGTTTTAAAAGTTGTTGTGCTAAATTCTAAATTAAAAACAGTTTTGGATAATCCAGTTGCTGCTAGTGTTCTTTTAACAATTACAATGGCTACTATTTTACTTAGTAGCTATGCAAAGCCGTATTCATCAGTTTTAGCTGTAGTAGTTTGGTTTGTTGGTGTTATATTACATATTTTGCTAATGATTTGGTTCAGCTTGAAATTTTTACCTAATTTTTCAATTAAGAAAGTATTTCCATCCTGGTATATTGTTTATGTAGGAATTGCAACAGCAAGTGTTACTGCAGGAGCTGCTGGGCAATTGAAGTTGGGACAGATTTGTTTTTGGTTTGCTTTAATTTCTTATTTCATTTTGATACCTGTTGTTTGTTATAGAGTATTTAAAGTAAAAGAAATACCGGAACCTGCAAAACCTACATTTGCGATTTTATC
>OGZI01002474.1_pt1 | contig 14952 bp, 12 predicted proteins | sample 1576711 | NCBI WGS metagenome assembly OGZI01 (sample SAMEA3541482, study PRJEB24748) | human gut metagenome | biome: human gut; feature: human-associated habitat; material: faeces | place: China | collected 2012
AAGCACAGGGAGGGCAGGTGGGCTCTTTTCGTTCCCGGATGGACTGCACCAGCACCACCAGAGAGACGCCGGCCAGAAGGCAGGCAGGGATCAGCTGGAAGATGACAAAGCCGGGGAGCAGGCGCATCTGCATATGGGATACCATGCGCAGGAGGAACACCAGATAGATGCCCGACTGGATGTACAGGGCATAGACTGCCGCACGGGGCATTTTCCGGCTGCGAAAATAGAGCAGAAAAGTGAGATCACACAAAAAATTCAATGCCGACCAAAGGTTGAGGGGCATGGAATGGGAAAAAAACAAAAGCAGAGAAACGACGCAGGACGAAAGACCGGCCCAGCCCACCACATCGATCTGGCGCAGGGAAACAGGGTGCTTGAGAACAAAACCCCGCAGCACCAGCAGAGAGCTGATGGCACAGTAAAAAAGGCCGGTGAGGCCGCCTAACAGATCGAGAAAAAAGGCAAAGCCCGGGTTGGGGCTGATTTGAAAAAACATAGCAGATTCTCCTATGAAATGGGGAAAATATTCATACTTCATCTTTTGATATGCTACCACAAGGAAGATAAAAATGCAACGGAGAAGGAGGGGGAAAGGGAAAATGATCCAGAGGAAAAGAGGGCGGAAAATGTCGTAAAACAGAAAAAGCGAACATCTGTTTGATGTGTCGAAAATTCCGTGTTTTCACATAAAATGGCGGCTTTTTGGTAAAAAATAATTATGAAAAGCACTTGCAATTCATACAGGCCAACGGTATAATAAAAGAACAAAGTGGCGGAAAGTGGGGAACAGTGCCTGAAAGTACACACCGGAGGAATCAGGGTGGTGAAAGAATGCACGGCGAATTCGAACACAATATCGACGCCAAAGGCCGCCTGTTCATTCCGGCCAAGCTCCGGGAAAAGCTGGGCAGCAGCTTTATCATCACCAAAGGTCTGGACGGCTGTCTGTTTGTCTATTCAGCAGAAGCCTGGGATGTGTTGGAGGAAAAGATCAACCAACTGCCCATGTCCCGCTCCCGCAACCTTCAACGATTTTTCTTTTCCAGTGCTGCCGATTGCGCTCCTGATTCCCAGGGGCGGGTGCTGACCCCCCAGAATCTGCGGGAATACGCCGGGCTGCAGAAGGAAGTGACCGTCATCGGCGTCTCCGGACGAGTGGAGATCTGGGACAAGCGCCGCTGGCAGGAATACAACGGAGAACTTACATCGGAAAGCATTGCCGAGGCCATGGAAGACCTGGGCTTCTAAAGGGGCCATTGCCCCGGAGAGGGGGAGGTCCCTGTGGAATTCAGTCATAAATCGGTTTTGGCTCAGGAATGCATGGAGGGCCTTCGCATTCGTCCCCAGGGCATCTATATGGATGCCACTACCGGCGGGGGAGGCCATTCTCTGGGCATCGTCCAGCGTTTGGGAGAAGGCGGCCGCCTGATCTGCATCGACCGGGACGATGACGCCCTCCAGGCCGCGGGAAAGCGCCTGGAGCCTTACCGGGATAAAATCACCTTTGTGAAAAGCAATTTTTCCGATATCGCCGCCGTGGCAAAAGACCTGGGGATTTCTCAGGTGGACGGCATCCTCTTTGACCTGGGGGTGTCCTCCTATCAGCTGGATGCCATGGAGCGGGGCTTTTCCTATATGAACGATGCGCCTTTGGATATGCGCATGGACCGAAGCCAGAGCTTTACGGCCGGTGATGTGGTCAATGGATACAGTCAGGAAGAACTGAAACGCATTTTGTGGGATTACGGCGAGGAGCGGTACAGCGGACGGATTGCCGCAGCCATCTGCCGCCGCAGAGAAGAAAAACCAATCCAGTCCACTGTGGAGCTGGCCGAGATTATCCGGGGGGCCATGCCGCCCCAGGCGCTGCGGGAAAAGCAGCACCCGGCCAAACGCAGCTTCCAGGCTATCCGCATCGAGGTCAATGGAGAACTGCGGGCGGTGGAACAGGCGGTGCAGGACAGTGTGGATCTGCTGGCTCCCGGCGGGCGTCGGGCGGTGATCAGCTTCCACTCCCTGGAGGACCGGATCGTCAAGAATATTTTTGCACAGCAAGCCAAAGGGTGCATTTGCCCGCCGGAATTCCCGGTGTGCGTCTGCGGCCGGAAGCCCCGGCTCAAGCTGGTGCATCGAGGAGTCATTACAGCCGGAGAGGAAGAGCTTCGGGACAATCCCAGAGCTCGTTCTGCCAAGCTCCGGGTAGCGGAAAAAATCGAGGGAGGCGATGACAATGGCATATGAACACAAGCACTCGCCCGCTTCCCGCCAGAGCGTGGCTTATGATTATGCCACTCTCCAGCAGCAGGAGCAGGATCTCCGGCAGCGGATGCGGGTGCACAAGGGCAAAGTCAAGCCCAAAGTGCCCTACGGCAAGTACAGCGCCATTTTCTGCGGCGTTTTTGCAGCATTGCTTGTCATTGTGTTCAACTTCATGCAGCTGACCCAGCTGACAGGGGAGAACGCCGCCCTGAAAGATGAACTGGAGACATTGCAGAGCGATGCCAAAGCCCTGGAGGCCAAAAAGGAGCAAATTTTCAATCTGACCTATGTGGAGGACCGGGCCCGCAACGCTTTGGGCATGATCAAAGCCGATAAGAGTCGTGTGGAATATGTGGATCTGTCCCAGGAGGACAGTGTGGAAATCCCTCAGCAGGAAAGCGAGACCCCGGCCTTTCTCAGCAGTCTGATGAAAACTTTCAATGCCGTGGTGGAATATCTGAAATAGCGCAAGCAATATAATGTGGATGAGAGCGAGTAAGCAGAGTGGGAAATGATGTTTCTTGCTCTCATTTTTTAATGAACAGGTGAGAAAATGTCCAAAAAAGCCAACAGCATGACACGCCGCCGCATTTTGTTTGCGGCGGCGGTGCTGGGGGTGGGCGCCTTCGTGATCGTGGCGGGCCGGCTGTTTCAGCTCCAGGTGCTTAATTACGAGTTTTACGAGGAAAAAGCCATTGCCCAGCAGACCAAAGATACCACGATTGAGCCCATGCGCGGCACCATTTACGACTGCAATATGAAGCCCCTGGCCATCAGCGCTTCAGTGGAGATGGTCACATTGGAGCCTCGCAAGATTGCTGACGATGAACAGGCCCAGATCATCTCCCAGAACCTGGCGGAGATTCTGGATATGGACTATGAAACGGTCTATGCCAAAGCCTCCAAAACAGATTCGGCCTATGAGGTGATCAAGCGAGGGGTGGAAAAAGAAGTCGCCGATGAGGTGCGGCAGTTTAAAAGCGATTACAACGAGAAAATCAAGGAATACAACGAAGGAAAGCCGGAGGACCAGCAGAAAAAAGCCATCACCAGCATTTATATGGCTCCCGATACCAAGCGGTATTATCCTTTCGGCAACTTTGCAGCGCAGGTGCTGGGATTTGTGGGAAGCGATAACCAGGGTCTGGCCGGCATCGAAGCCAAGTACGACAGCTATCTCACCGGCACCCCCGGGCGGGCCATCCGGGCCACCAATGCCAACGGGGAGGAAATGCCCTTCGATTATGAGATGTACTATGAGGCCGAGGACGGCAATGACATCGTCCTGACCATTGACGAAGTGATCCAGCACTATCTGGAGAAAAATCTGGAGATTGCCGCTTACGACAACAACACCCAGAACCAGGTGACCGGTATTGTGATGGATGTGGACACCGGCGCTATTCTGGGCATGGCGACCGAGGGGGATTTTGACCCCAACGATCCCTTTACCATCACCGACGAGCAGAAGGCTCAGGAGTTGGCCGCTATCACCGATGAGGAGGAGTACTCCAAAAAACGCAATGAGATCCTCCAGGCCCAGTGGCGGAACAAAGCGGTGACCGATACATATGACCCCGGTTCCACCTTCAAGATCCTCACCGCCTCTATGGCGCTGGAGGAAAAGGCCATCACGGTGGACAGCACTTTCTATTGCCCTGGCTACCGGATGGTAGAAGGCTGGCCTCAGCCCATCAAATGCTGGTATTATCCCCGGGCCCACGGCAGCCAGAACCTGTATCAGGCCATTCAGAATTCCTGCAACCCGGCCTTTATCGACATCGGCCAGGCAGTGGGAGCCAAAACATTCTTGGGATATTACAAGGCCTTCGGCCTGGATGAGCCTACGGGCATCGATTTGCCCAGCGAAGGCAAGAGCATCTTCCACTCGGAAGAGCAATTCTTGTCCAACAAGGTAGACCTGGCCACGGCCAGCTTTGGACAGAATTTCCAGATCTCTCCGCTGCAGCTGATCACGGCGGTGTCTGCCGTGGCCAATGGCGGCAACCTGATGAAGCCCTATATCGTCAAGGAGATCCTGGACGGCGACGGCAATATTGTGGAAAGCACCGAGCCCACTGTGGTGCGCCAGGTGATTTCAGAAGAGACATCGGAACTGATGTGTGATATACTGGAAACCGTGGTCAGCGAAGGCACCGGTAAAAACGCCTATGTGGCCGGTTATCACATTGCCGGCAAAACCGGTACATCGGAGAAAAAGGCCAAACAGGCAGAAACCGGCCGTAACGACCTGCGTATTTCCTCCTTTATCGCCTTCGCTCCGGCGGACGATCCTCAGGTGGCCGTGCTGGTCATTCTGGACGAACCGACTGTCCAGCCGGTGACCGGCGGTATCACGGCCGCTCCCGTCATCCGGCGGATTATGAGCGATATCCTGCCCTATCTGGGAGTGGAACCCACTTACACCGCCGAAGAGCTGGAGGAAAAGGATGTGTCGGTGCCCGAAGTCATCGGCATGACCAAAACCGAAGCGGAAAGCGCTTTGAGCAAAGTGGATTTGGATTATCGAGTGGTGGGCGACGGAGATACCGTCACCGATCAGCTGCCCAGTTATGGCTCGGCCATTCCCGGCGGCAGTCAGGTAGTGCTCTATATGGGAGCGGAAAAACCCACAGAACCGGTACAGGTGCCCAATGTGGCCGGCCTTTCGGTGTCGGCCGCCAGGGCTCAGCTGGAACGGGCGGGGCTTTATATGAAGGGCTCCGGCGCTGTCAGCAGCTCGGGAAATGTGGTGGCAAGCAAGCAGAATATCACCGGCACCGCGGCCATGGGCACGGTGGTGACGGTAGAGTTTACCGACCTGGATCAGCGGGCCGAATAATGGAATGGGAAGGTGACACGCAAGATGAAGCTCATGGAACTGCTCAGCAATGTGGATGTGGTGAAATACGCCTGTGACCAGCAGGTGGATGTAAAGGGACTCTGCTATGATTCCCGGAAGTGTGCACCGGGAGAGGCTTTTGTGGCCATTCGGGGCTTTCAGACCGATGGGCATAAATACATTGCCCAGGCCGCAGAAGAAGGGGCGGCGCTGGTCATCTGCGAAACGCCGCCGGAGATCAGTGTGCCCTATGTGCTGGTGCGGGATTCCCGCCTGGCCCTGGCCCAGATGAGCGACAATTTCTTCGGTCATCCGGCTCGGGGGATGAAGGTCATCGGCGTGACCGGCACCAATGGCAAAACCACCACCACCATGCTGGTGAAGGCCATTCTGGAAGAGAGCACCGGTGCCACCGTGGGACTGATGGGCACCAATGCCAATTACATCGGCCAGAAGGAACTGCCGGCCCAGCGCACAACGCCGGAGTCCTATGAGGTATTCCGCCTCCTCTCGGAGATGAAGCAGGCCGGGTGCCAGTATGTGGTGATGGAAGTCTCTTCCCACGCATTGGAGCTGGATCGGGTGTACGGCATTCCCTTTGAGGTGGGAGTGTTCACCAATCTTTCCCGGGATCATCTGGATTTCCATGGCACCATGGAAAAATATCTGAAAGCCAAAAGCCGGTTGTTCTCCATGTGCCGTTTCGGCGTGGTCAACCGGGACGATCCCGCCTCGGAATACATCCTGGAAAAGGGCAGCTGTCACTTCCAGACCTATTCGGCCCAATCGGATGACGCCGATCTGGTGGCTAAAAATATCAATCTGAAAAGCGATCGGGTGGAATTTGAAGCGGTGGTCACCGGGGCTATCAACCGGCTCACCCTGGGAATCCCCGGTATGTTTTCGGTGTATAACGCCTTGGCCGCCACTGGCTGCTGCCTGGCACTGGGGGTTTCTCTGGCGGATATCGCCCTGGCCATGCGTCATGCCCATGGCGTCAAGGGCCGGGCCGAGGTAGTGCCAGTGCCGACGGATTACACCGTTCTGATCGACTATGCCCACTCTCCTGACGGTATCGTCAACATCCTCAAAGCGGTGAAAGGCTTTGCCAAAGGAAGAGTGATCGCTCTGTTTGGCTGCGGCGGCGATCGGGATAAGACCAAGCGGCCGCTGATGGGCAAAGCCGCAGCGGAGCTGGCCGACTTCTGCATCGTCACATCGGATAATCCCCGCACGGAAGATCCCCGGGCCATTATCGAGGATATCCTGCCTGGGATGAAGGGCATCGCCACTCCCATGGCGGTGATCGATGACCGGCGAGCGGCCATTGTCTATGCGCTGGAAAACGCCCAGCCGGGAGATGTGGTGGTGCTCATGGGCAAAGGCCATGAGACCTATCAGGAGATCTGCGGTGTCAAGCATCACCTGGACGAACGGGAAGAAGTGGCAGCCTATTTTGCCGCAAAGAACAAAGCAAAACAGTAAAGCAAACCAAGGAAGAATAAGAAAGGCCGCGTTTGCGCGCAGCGCCATCTGGCCGCTGCGCGCAAACCCATGCTGTGGGGAAGGGACGGGCCTGGGACATAAGCTCAAATTGGGGGAAGAGGAATGATGAAAGCAGCGATCTGCGCCTTTGTGGTGGCATTTGCCCTCACGGCGGTGCTGGGAACGCCGGTGATCCGGTTTTTGAAAAAACTGAAATTCGGACAGAAGATCCTGGAGGATGGCCCTACCTGGCACATGAATAAGCAATACACTCCCACCATGGGCGGAATCATGTTCATCGCCGGGCTGGTGGGTGCTTTGTGTGCATGCCTTCCCGCCATTTGGGCGGCGGCCGATCTCCGGCCTGTGCTGATTTTTGCACTGTCTTTGATTTTTGGGCTGATCGGCATGGTGGATGACTATACCAAGATCAAAAAGAAGCAGAACCAGGGCCTGACACCCCTGCAGAAACTTCTGCTTCAGATTGCCGCAGCGGCGCTGTTTGTCACGGTGCTCCGCTCCATGGGATATATCACCGGTCATGTGTACATTCCCTTCGTCAATGTGCTGTGGCAGGTGCCCTGGTTTTTGTATCTGCCCTGCGCCATCTTTGTGATCGTAGGGGCGGTGAATGCCGTCAACCTCACCGACGGCATCGATGGCCTGGCCGCTTCGGTGACAGCGGTGGTGGCGCTGTTTTTCTCCGGGGTGTTCCTGGCCCTGGGAGACGGCTCGGCCGTTTTTTCCGCAGGTCTTCTGGGCGCCCTTCTGGGCTTTCTGATCTATAACAAAAACCCGGCCCGGGTCTTTATGGGAGACACCGGTTCGCTGTTTTTGGGCGGTGCTGTGTGCGGTATGGCTTTCGCCTGTGATCTGCCGTTGATCCTGGTACCGGTGGGTATCATCTATATCGCCGAGACCTTGTCCGATATTATCCAGGTGACCTATTTCAAAATGACCCATGGCAAGCGGATCTTTAAAATGGCCCCGCTGCACCATCACTTCGAGATGTGCGGCTGGAGCGAAAAAAAGATCGTCTTTGTGTTTACCGCCATCACCTTGGTGATGTGCATCGTTTCTTATCTGGGCATCGGGCCGTTTCTGGCCTGATGTCCGCCGGACCTTTGGAGGTGCATCCCCATTAAAACCCTAGCGGCCAGCGTGGAATTGGGCTCGAAACCCATCCGCAAACGGAGCAAGAAGCGTCAGAGTATCGATCTGCCCTTTTTGATCCTTACCATATTGCTTTTGAGCATCGGCTTGATTACCCTGTTTTCCGCAAGCTATGTGGATGCCATCAACAGCACTCAGTCCGGTGACGGCGCTTTTTATTTCAAGCGTCAGGGAATGTTCGCCCTGGCCGGCATTGTCTGTATGCTGGCGGTGGCCTTTTGTCTGGATTACCGCAAACTGCATTATCTGGCCATCCCTTCCATGGTGGTTTCGGTTTTGCTTTTGGTGGCCGTTATTTTTGTGGGTGTGGAGCACAATGACGCCCAGCGTTGGCTGAAGATCGGCGTGGAGTTTCAGCCTTCGGAAATCGCCAAGTTTTCCGTCATATTGTGTTTTGCCAGCATGATCACTGTGTGGGGGCCAAAGAAAATGCGCACCTTCCGGTATGGTATTCTGCCCTTTGTGTCCATCATCGTGCTCATTGCGGCGCTGCTCTATTTTGAACCCCATCTGTCGGCCACCGTTATCATCGGCGCCACCGGCATGGTGATGGTCTTTTTGGGCGGCGCCAATCTGGCCTGGCTGATCAGCATGGCGGCCTGCGGTGTGGGCGGCGTTGTGGGGCTGATTTTCTTGCTTCCCCATGCTATGACCCGTGTCAAAGTGTGGCTAGACCCCTTCAGCGATTTTCGGGGCAAGGGCTGGCAGGGAGCTCAGTCCCTGATGGCCGTGGGCTCCGGCGGCGTGTGGGGCCTGGGACTGGGGCAGGGGCGGCAGAAGCATCTGTTTTTGCCGGAACCGGCCAATGACTTTATTTTTGCTGTGATCTGCGAAGAGCTGGGCATGGTGGGGGCCATCCTCATCATGATCGTCTTTGCTGCTTTGATCCTGCGGGGGTATCAGATCGCCCTGCGGGCTCCCGATCGGTTCGGAAGCCTGCTGGTGGCGGGGATCACCACCCAGATTGCCATCCAGACCATTTTCAATATGGGCGTTGTCACCGGTCTTTTGCCGGTTACCGGCGCCGCTCTGCCCTTCTTCAGCTATGGCGGCACTTCACTGATGATGCTCCTGGCGGAAGTGGGGTTTATTTTGTCGGTGTCCCGAAGGATTCCGGCCCCGGAGCAGGGATAACAGCATCACACAAACAAAGAAGAGAATGGAGCGAACAGAGCCATGAAGATCCTTTTTACAGGAGGCGGCACAGCGGGCCATGTGAATCCCGCTCTGGCTGTGGCGGGATATATCCGCCAGCAGGACCCCTCGGCGGATATCCGTTTTGCCGGGGCTCAGGGCGCTATTGAAGAGCGGCTGGTCAAGCGGGCCGGCTATCCCCTTTATACTTTCCCCCTGGCAGGGCTTTCCCGGAAACTGTCCCCCAAGGGACTGAAACAGAATGTGGAGGCACTGAAAAAAGCGGCCAAGGCCAGCCGGCGGGCCGAAGAGATTCTCAAAGAATTTGCCCCCGATCTGGTGTTGGGCACCGGAGGCTATGCCAGCTATCCCGCTGTGCGGGCGGCCGTGCGCCGGAAGGTGCCCTGCGCCATGCTGGAGGTCAATGCCACACCGGGGATGGTGGTCAAGCAGATGAGCCGGAAGGCCGACTGCGTTTTCACCAGTTTTCCGGAGACTGAACCTTATCTGAAAGGGGCAAAAAAAGTGGTGCTCACCGGCAGTCCGGTGCGGCAGGAGATTCTGGCGGCCCGGCCCAATGGTCTGAAAGAGCGGCTGTTCCCCGGAGAGAAGGGGCCGCTGGTGGTTTCCTTCTGGGGCAGCGTGGGCGCTTACTATATGAATCAGAAGATGAGCCGATGCATTCAGCTGTGTGCTCAGGAGAAAAAATTCTGCCTGATCCACGGCGCTGGACGGAACAATTATCAGTGGATGCCGGAGACCATCGAGAAAATGGGAGTCCGGCTGGATGAGGCCAAAAACATCGATTTGCGGGAATATATTTTTGATATGGACCAGGTGCTCTGCGAAGCCGATCTGGTGATCTGCCGGGCGGGAGCTTCCACTTTGGCGGAGATCTGTGCCGCCGGGAAACCTTCCATCATCGTTCCTTCTCCCTATGTGGCCGACAACCACCAGGAGAAAAACGCCAGAGTGCTGGAAAAGAGAGGGGCCGCGGTGGTGCTGCTGGAGCAGGAGACCCCCGGCGACAAGCTCTATGAAACCGCTTGCCAGCTCCTGTCTCAGCCGGACAAGTTGGCCGAAATGGGCCGCAGAGCCAAGGAAATGGCGAAAACCGATGCTGCCGACCGGATCTATCAGCAGATCCGCGCAGTGGCCGGAGTGTAACAGAACAACCACCGACGAGCCGGCATAGTATGGGGTAACAACATACGCCCCCCTTTGCCCTTTGACGGCAGGCGCGGGCGCGGGCGGATCGTCCACAGGAGGAAATACTATGAGCAGGCTTATCATTGAAGGAGGCCGGCCGCTGGAAGGGTCAGTTCGGGCCGGAGGCGCCAAAAACAGCGTACTGCCCATTCTGGCCGCTACCATCATCAGCGGCGGTGAAAGCATCATACATAATTGTCCCGATCTGCGGGATGTGCATTCGGCCATTGCCATTCTGCGTCATCTGGGCTGTCGGGTCAGCCAGGAGGGCCACACGGTGACGGTGGACTCCGCACCCATGGACCGGTGGGATATTCCCGATCATCTCATGAGGGAAATGCGTTCTTCGGTGATCTTTCTGGGGCCGATCCTGGCCCGGTGCGGCAAGGCCCGCATGACCTTTCCCGGCGGCTGTGAGCTGGGGCCCCGGCCCATTGATTTGCACCTGGCCGCTTTGCGGAAACTGGGGGTAGCCATCCGGGAGGAGGGCGGACAGATCACTGCCTGGTGTGAAAAGCCGCAAGGGTGCGATATCACCCTTTCTTTGCCCAGTGTAGGGGCTACAGAAAACATCATGCTGTTTGCCACCGCCTGCCCTGGGGTCACCTGCATTGTCAATGCGGCCAGAGAACCGGAGATTTGGGATCTGCAGCAGTTTCTCCAGAGGATCGGCGCCTCTGTTTCCGGCGCAGGCCACCACGATGTGCGGATCGGCGGACAAATCGCTTTGAAAAAGAACACCCAGCATCGGGTGATCGCCGATCGGATCGAGTCGGCCACATATTTGTGCGCTTGTGCTGCCGCTGGCGGGAAGATCACGGTGGAGGACACCGAGCCCTCCTATTTTGCCTCTGTGACCCAGCTGCTGGAGGAGAGCGGCTGCGCACTCCAGGTGGGGGCCGATCGGGTGACCATTCAGGCACCGAAGCGGCTGCGCAGCGTGGGACCGGTGCGCACCATGCCGTATCCGGGTTTTCCCACAGACGCCCAATCGCCTTTGATGGCGGCCATGTGTCTGGCCCAGGGCACCACGGTGTTTACCGAGAATATCTTTGAAAACCGCTATCGCCACTGTGCCGAATTGATGCGCATGGGGGCGGATATTCAGGTGGAAGGAAGATTGGCTCTGGTGCGTGGAGTGGACCATTTGACGGGAAGCGCTGTCAAGGCCACCGATCTGCGGGGCGGCGCCGCCATGGTGGTGGCCGGTCTGGCTGCTCAGGGGGAGACCAGCATCAGCGAAATCGACCACATCGACAGGGGATATGAGAAGATCGAAAAGGCATATGCTCAGCTGGGAGCCTGTATCCGTCGGGAGGAATAGACCGGTGGTGGAAGTATGAAGAAGAAAAAAAGCAGTGCCCCTCCTGGGCCAAGGCCGAAAAAACGGCGGCGGCATAGGCGGGGTCCGGGAATATTGATCAGTCTGCTGTGTCTGGTGCTGATCTGCGCCGCGATTTTGGCGGCGGTGACGGTGTTTTTCAAGGTCAAACGAGTCACGGTATCCGGTGAAAGCCGGTACAGTTCAGAGGAAGTGCTGGAGGCCGCCGGGATTGCAGAAGGGGAAAATTTGTTTTTCCTCAACAAGGTGGCCATCACCAACCGGATCTTTCGGGATCGACCGTATCTGGACACCGTCTCCATCCGGCGGAAGTTTCCCGATACGGTGGAGATCGTTTTGCAGGACTGTGTGCCATCGGCTGTGGTCTCTTTTGAAAACCGATATTGGCTTGTGGATAAAAAAGGAAAAATATTGGAAGAAATTTCACAAGAGCAGACAGCGGGGTATTGTTTGGTCACAGGGCTTGAGCTGGAAGACCCTCAAGTGGGCGAATATTTGGATTTTTCCCAGCAAGAGCAGGGAAAAGCCCTGTCAATCATATTGAATACCGCAGAAAATAGTGGTATACTGAAAGAAATTATGGGAATCGACATGACGAAACTGTTCGAAATTCGATTGCAGTATACAGAACGCTTTGTGGTGGAATTGGGAACGGTGGAGGAGCTGGAGAAGAAAATCAGTTTCCTCAATCAAGTGGTGGAACGGTTGGGAAGCACGGACACCGGTGTGATCGATCTCACCGATCCCCAGACCGCTCGTTTCCGTCCGCAATGATCCGCATTGGGGGACGAAGCGTTTTTAAGGAAAAAATACATTGTGTGCAAGGTGGAGGCAGTTATGGGCTTTTCGTTTGATGCAGGAACAGAGAATAATGTAAATATTAAAGTAGTAGGCGTGGGCGGCGGCGGCGGCAACGCCGTCAACCGCATGATTTCCAGCGGTATCCGGGGCGTGGACTTTATTGCCGTCAATACGGACAAGCAGGCTCTGAACTATTCGGCGGCCACCATCAAGATGGCCGTGGGCGAAAAGCTCACCAAGGGCCTGGGCGCCGGCTCCAATCCGGAGATCGGCCGGAAGGCTGCGGAGGAAAGCGCCGAAGAACTGAAAAAGGTGCTGGAGAGCTCCAACATGGTCTTTATCACCGCCGGCATGGGCGGCGGTACCGGCACCGGCGCCGCTCCCATCATCGCCCAGATCGCCAAGGAAATGGGCATTCTGACAGTGGGCATCGTCACCCGCCCCTTTGCCTTTGAGGGCAAGAAGCGCACCGATCAGGCTACCGCCGGTATCATGCAGCTGAAGGAAGAAGTGGACGCTCTGGTCACCATTCCCAATGAGCGGCTGAAATATGTGAGCGAACAGAAGATCACATTGCAGAACGCCTTTGAAGTGGCCGACAGCGTGCTGCTTCAGGCGGTGCAGAGCATCAGTGAACTGATCACCGTGCCTGGCCTGATCAACCTGGACTTCGCCGATGTGTCTACCATTATGCGCAATGCCGGCTATGCCCATATGGGTATGGGCCGTGCTTCCGGTAAGGACAAGGCCGAAGAGGCCGCCAAGATGGCCATTCAGAGCCCGCTGCTGGAGACTTCCATCGCCGGGGCTCGGGGCGTTATCCTGAACATCACCGGTTCTCCCGATATCGGCCTGGAGGAAGTGGAGCAGGCCGCGGCCATGGTGCAGACCTCTGCCCATCCGGAAGCCCATATCATCTTCGGTGCGGCCATTGATGAGAATCTGGAAGATGAAGTGAAGATCACCGTCATCGCCACCGGCTTTGACGACAAACCGGCCATGCCTAAAGAGCCTAAGGCGGCAGTGCCTTCTCAGGAAGCAGCTCCTCAGGCCCAGGCTCAACCCGCAGAACAGGGAGACGGACAAGCTTCCCAGGAGCCTCAGGCTGCACAGAATGAGGAAGAAGGCCGGGCGGCCACCAGCAAGGAAGAGAAGGACCGGGCGTTTGAAGAGATCCTCAGCATCTTCAACAAGCAGCATCGGAACTTCTAAAAAGCTGTTTTGCAGGCTGGATTTTCCATATAATATAGCGAAGAAGTACAAGGAGCGGAAAGTTTCCGCTCCTTGTTTTTTGTTTCTCCCTGGAGAAAAGAAGAAGCTCTGCAGGCCGTAAGGCTTGCAGAGCTTTTTTAGCTGAGCCGCGAGGGAAGGGAGATGGGAAGCACAGGGGCCAGCAGACGAAAATCGGAAAAGGAAAAGTTGTAGGAGGAGTCCAGAAGAAGAGGGCGGAGGCAGCCATCCAAAGCAGGGGGATGATACAGGAGCAAGTCGATGTAACAATGCTCCGTGCCGGTGGCGCCACCCAGCACAATACCTTTTTCCTGGCCGCTTCCCCGGGGCCCCAGCGCCTGTTGGATCTGCTGTTCCAACTGATAGCGTATGGCGTCGGCTTCTTCTGTGCCCAGATATTCTTCCGGGGCAAAGGTGAGAAAACAGGCACTGGCTCCGTACTCTCCCAGGCCTTCCAGGTTTTCCGTCCGTCCGGCATAATAGTCATTGATCAGACCGGTGTAACAGGTGGAGCCCTGGATCACATCAAAGCGGGGCAACGGGCTTTCCTGGGGATGAAAACCATAGGGGACATATTGCTCATCCGGACGCTGGATCTGGGGCAGGCCCAAGGCTTCCATGGCCTCCAGCAGCCGATTTTTCAAATCGGTGAGGGGGAACATTCCCTCTTCCGGTTGGGAAAGGGGCTGTGCTTCTGAAATATAGATATGGCTCATGCTTTCCCCCAGGGTCAGATCCAGCAGCTGGTAAAAGGCTGTCAGGCTGCTGGGCTGTTCCAAAGAACACAGCTGGGGATGGTAAAAGGACAGGCGGAAGGTGCCGGTGGAGGGCTCAAGGCCTATGTCGATCAGTACCTCGCCGCTGGAAAAGCAAAGATCAAACATGGAAAAATCGAAAGGAGTGCTGCCCTGCCCCGGCAGCAGAGGGCGAAAAGTCCAGCTGTCCAAAGCACCTGGCTTGCGGCTGACCAGGTAGGGCAGAAGGTAAAAGAGAGACTCTTTTCCTTCGGCGGCAAAGGTGAATTCCCGATGGCCGCCCATGGTATATTGCAACTGGGAGGACAACAGGGATACCCCCTGATCCACAAAAGCGATCACTTGCTGAGGATCATAAAGGGCAGGATGATCGGCCATTTGGGCAAGAACCGGTTCGTTTTCCACGAACCATTGCCAAAAAGCGTCGGCTTTTTCGGAAAATGTCAAGAATAAACGCCTCTTTCTGTTCTATTCCATCCACAGAGCAGATCAGCTCTGGGAGTAGGATTTTGTGGTGTCAATGCGAATGGTGCGGCTGCTGTTATCCCACAGCACCTGGAAATTAAGAAGCTCAGCCAGATCCCGCAGTTTGAAATAGTTGTTGCCGCCGATGTTGTATTTTTGGGTGTCCACTGTCCGGCCGTCCAGACTGAGAGCGTCTTTGGGCTGACGGCCCAGGGTGGGAGTGGTGCCCAGAGGCAGGGAGATCTCTCCTGCCA
>OGZI01002493.1_pt1 | contig 14893 bp, 14 predicted proteins | sample 1576711 | NCBI WGS metagenome assembly OGZI01 (sample SAMEA3541482, study PRJEB24748) | human gut metagenome | biome: human gut; feature: human-associated habitat; material: faeces | place: China | collected 2012
AGAGGGAAACCTTTTCGGAGAAAAGGTTCGCCCTCCCCCCTATCCCCCCACCTTTCCAAAAACTTTTATTCAGGTCCCTGACGGCTGTCGTGACATGGAAAGATTTCTGGCCTTGCCGGTCCCCGGCAGGGCCTTTTTGTTTTTGGGAAAGGCCGTTTGAATGGAGCGCTTTGTGAGGATGATTTTTCTTGCAGGACAGGCTGTTTCCCTTCGTGCGTGCTCTTGGGAGGCTGTTCCTATGAATTGCGGGTGGCTTGAAGGCGTGTGCCAGGGCAGAGAGCCGGTAGCGGAGAGGGCGGGGATCCTGACGTGGGCGCTTGGGGCCTGACACCGGTCGGCAGAGGGGCATAAGGCCGTATCCCGTGCACATACCGGCTCCAGTGTCGCTATAACGCTCGCCGGGGAGGGGATGGGGGAAGGGGGACCCCTCGCGCGTGAGCAGCGACCGAATGACGGCCCGAAGGGCCGTGCCCGTCAGCGACGAAGGAGCTTTACGGGCATGGACAGCAGAGATGAGGGGCTTCCTTCCCCCAAAAAAGCACATTCCCAAAACCACGTGCTACAAACGCAAAAAGCCGCGAACGTTTCCACGCTCGCGGCTTTTGTGGGCCGGACACCCGGCAGCGGCTGTTACCGCTGCTTTCTTTCGAACCTGACGGGGTTGGCAGTGCTGCCGCCGTCCGGCTTGAAGGCAAGCTAGCCGTAAAAGGGGGCTGCTGTCAAGCCCCGATCCCCAGCAGACGGCCCGCATTGCTGAGGATGCGCTCTATGGCGTCCTCGTTCAGGCCGCTCATGGTACGCAGGCGCTCCAGCTCGTGGGCGGGGTCATAGAGCGGCCAGTCCGTGCCGAACAGCAGCCTGTCCGGGGAATGACGGGCCAGCAGCCGCTGCAGGAGCGAGGGCGTCACATAGGGCGTGGTGCTGGAGGTGTCTATCCAGAGGTTCTCGAAGTCGCCCAGGGCCTCCAGGCTGTAGTCCCACATCTGGTAGCCGCCGAAATGGGCACCGATGACCCGCAGGCGCGGGAAGGAACGCATGAGGTCGGCCAGCATGAAGGGGCTGGAAGGGGCCTTTTCCAGGGGATCGTCGCTGCCGATATGGATCTCGAAGACGAAGTCGTCCTGGGCGCTCTCGAAGATGGGCAGCAGGCGGCGATCGTTGAGCGCGAAGCCCTGGAAATCGGGATGGAGCTTGATGCCGCGCAGGCCGCCCGCCTTCATGCGTTCCAGCTCGTCTTCCCAGTCCACATAGGCCGGGTGCAGGGTCCCGAAGCCGATGACTTCCTCATGCTCCCGTTGCAACTTCATGGCGTAGTTGTTGGCCGGGATGACCTGTGCGGGGGCCGTGGCCGCGCAGAGGACGATGCATCTGTCGATGCCGGCGGCCTTTTCACGCTCCAGGAGGTGTTCGATGGTGCCGTCACCGCGGCAGTCCAGGTGATAGACCGTGTTGAGATGGTCCACGGCCTTGTGGGCGATCTTGGGATGGAAAGCGTGGGTGTGGATGTCGAAAAACATGATGGGCTCGGATGTCTTGTGGGAGAGGCGTTCCTGTGCCGTCCGCACGGCTTTCCCGGGGAAGATGCCGCCGGAGGGGCGCTCTCTGCTGTTCCGTGACGGAGGGTGGGACCGGCCGGAGCCGTGCCCGCGCCTCCGCTATTCGTTCTGTCGCTGCCTAGTCCTTCACACCGTTGACCACATTGACAGGGGTGCCCTGTTGCCAGCGGAGGATGTTCTCGGCCGTGAGGTTGATGATGTTCTGCCGCGAACGGGCCGTAGCCCAGGCCATATGGGGCGTGATGAGGGTGTTGGGCGTGTGCAGCAGGGGATTGTCCGCCGCCGGGGGCTCTTTGGCCAGCACGTCCACGCCCAGGCCGCCCAGCTTGCCGCTGTGCAGGGCCTCGGCCACGGCGGCTTCATCCAGCAGGGGGCCGCGGGCCGTGTTGATGAGGATGGCGCCGGGCTTCATGCGGGCCAGGGCCTTGGCGTTGATGATGGCCCGGGTGGCATCGGTCAGCGGACAGTGCAGGGAGATGACATCGGCCTGCTGGAAGATCTGGTCCGTGGAGGCGAAGGCGAAGGGGCTGTAGGACGGAGGGTTGCGGGGCGTGCGGCAGTTGGCCAGGACGGACATGCCGAAAGCGTGCCCCAGCTCGCCCACACGGCGGCCGATGGAGCCGAAACCGATGACGCCCAGCGTCCGCCCGCGCAGGCAGACGGGCGTGGTCTTCCAGTAGCACCAGGTGTCCTTCCATTCTCCGGCGCGGACGCTGGCCGTATGGTCGCTGGTGCGGCGGCACAGCTCCAGCAGCAGGGCCCAGGCGTGCTGGGCCACGTCGTCCACGCCGTAGGCCACCACATTGCAGACAGGGATGCCGTGTGCGGCGGCATCGGCAGTATCGATGATGTCGTACCCGGTGGCCAGGACGGCCACCATGCGCAGGTCGGGCAGACGGGACAGCGTGGCCGCCCGCAGGGGGACTTTGTTGGTGACCAGCACTTCCGCGCCGGCGGCCCGTTCCACGATCATGTCCTCGGGCGTATGGCCGTGGATGACCACCTCGCCCAGTTTTTCCAGGGGCGCCCAGCTGATGTCGCCGGGGTTGATGACGTCGCCGTCAAGCACAACTATCTTCATGAGGATCCTTGCTGCGCGCACTGCAAAACGGGCAGGCAGTGTCTGCATGGCCTGTTGCCCGGACAGGCAGGGGAAGAAAAAGGGGCTGTCCCTGCTTTTTCGTGAGCAGTGTAGCCTTAGCCGTACGGCCCCGCAAGGGGCGGCCCTTGGACAGGGAGCGAAAAAAAAGGGTCGCCCCGAAGGGCGACCCTTAAAAGCCGGATGGCTGACGACTAGTGAGCGATCACGCAGAAGTCGTCGCGGCGGTTCTGGGCCCACACGCTTTCGCCGGAACCCTGCACCACGGGCTTTTCCTTGCCGTAGCTGATCATTTCCAGCTGGCCGGGGTTCACGCCCAGGCGAACCATGTAGTCATAAGCGGCGCGGGCGCGGCGTTCGCCCAGGGCCAGGTTGTATTCCTGGGTACCGCGTTCGTCGCAGTTACCTTCGATGCGCACGCGGATGCTGGGGTACTTCTTCATCAGTTCAGCCTTGGCGGTCAGCATGTCTTTGTACTGGGGCTGAATGTCGAACTTGTCGAAAGCAAACAGCACGCGACCGTCAGTGATCTGCTGGATGGCAGCACGCATTTCGGGGCTCATGTCATCGACATCGCCGGTGGCGTCCTGGGTCTTCTTGGCGCAGCCGAAACCGGCGGCGAGGGCCATAACCAGAGCAAGGATAAGAGCGTAGCGTTTCATTGTGTGTCCTCCTGAACAGCTCTAACTCCAAAAAGGTACCTTTCCTTTCTGTACACAGCGGATGGTGGTATCCCATCCGCAGAACGGATGGTATATGTGAACCAAGTTTTGTCAAGTCAGGATAGGGGAGATTCCCCTATTTTTTCCAGAAATCTGCCCGGTTTTTCCAGAAAAGCCGGGCAGGATCTCCGGATTTTACAAAATTTGTCCGAAACTACTTGCCGTCGGGCATGCCCCAGCGGGGGAATGAGGCCGCGCCGCCGCCGGTGGGCACCTTCTTGGCATCGCCGCCATGACGGGTGGTCAGGTAGATGCCGCGGGAGCCGCCGCGGCTGGAGGCGAAGGCAATGAAGTAGCTGTCACCGCAGAAGGAGGGCTGCTCGTCGCTGCCGGGGCCGAAGGTGATCTGGCGTTCCAGGCCGGTGACCATGTCCTGCACGAAGATGCGGTGGCCGTACTCGGTCATGCGGCTGTAGGTCACCAGGGTGCCGTCGGGCGAAAGGTTGGCTTCGGTATTGTAGCCGCCGTTTTTGCTGACGCGGGTGATGCTGCCGGAGCTCAGGTCCTTCATGAAGATCTGGGGGCCGCCCAGGCGCGAGGAGGTGAAGACCATCTTGGTGCCGGTCCTGTCGAAGGTGGGCGACACGTTGATGGAGTTGCCGCCTTCGAGGATGCGCTCCTTCTGGAAGCCGTGGTTCAGCAGGAAGATGACGGGGTAGCGGCCGTTGGACAGGGCCACGGCCACCTTGTTGTCAGGCGTGAACGAAGGCCCGATGACCACGTTGCCGGGGAAGCGCACGCGCTGCACGCTGCCCTTCTTGCGGTCCCACACGCCCAGGGAGTGGGACTTTTCGTCGATGTGGGTGAAGACGATGAAGCGGCCGTCCGGGGACCAGGCCGGGGACATGGCTTCGCCCTTGATGTTGGTGATCTGGCGCAGGTCGCGGCCCGTGGGTTTGACCAGCCACACGTTGGCGGACAGGCGGCCGGACTTCTTGACGAAGGCCAGGGTGGAGCGGAAGAAGGCGCCGCTGCCGGTCAGCACTTCGAGCAGGTCGGCGCAGAAGCGGTCGGCCACTTCGGGCAGGTCGCCGGCACGCACCTGGGGGTATTCCTTGCCGAACAGGCGGCCGCCGGTGTTGGTCTCGAAGGCGCGGATCTGCACGGAGCTGGTGCCGCTGTCACCGTTGGGCCAGTAGGTGGTGACCACGATGTCCGAACCGGCCAGCTGGAAGCGCTTGAAGTCCAGGTTCGGGGGCTCGTAGCCGGGCAGCAGGGTGCCGCCCAGCACGGAGGCGGCGGGCGTCAGGCGCATGAAGGGCAGGAAGCTGAGGTTCTCTTCCACCAGTTTCTGCAGTTTGGCGCCCATGCCGTTGGCCTGCTTCTGGGGGCCGGTGATGGGGGCGGCCAGGGCAAGGTTCACGATATTCTGGCCGGGGCCGTAGATATCGACGCGCATGGCGGCCTGGGCGGTGCTGCCCAGGGACAGCGTGACGGCCAGGGCCAAAAGGATGGCAAGACGTTTCATGGCGTAATGGTCCTTGTGGTGGTGTCTAGCGCACCAGAGTTAGGGTGACGTTCACAAATCTGCCCACAGCCGCGGGCGGGGGGCTGACCTTTCCTGCCCGGCGTATGCCCTGCCGGACATATCTGTCAAGCAGCTCGCTGCCGCTGCTTTGCAGGATGCTGTAATTGAGGATCTTCCCCGAGGCGTCCATCTCCAGGCGCACCGTGGCGTAATAGGTGCCCTTGGCCAGCTCCGCGGGGATGAAGGTGGCGTTGCGCAGTTCCATGACCAGCTTGCGGAAATAGGCCGCGTGCTTGGGCCCGTAGGCGTCCTGGGCCTTCAGCGGCGTGGTCAGGGTGGCGGGCTTGCTGTCCAGCGTGACGGGCGCGCTCTTGGCTTCGGGAGCGGGGGCGGCGGCAGGCGCGGCCGTGCCCGCCGCGGACTTTGCGGCGGCCTGACGGCGGTTGATGCCGGAAAGGTCGGCCATGTTGCCCTGCCAGAAGGTCAGGTAGACGTCCTGGCTCATGCCGTAGGGCGGCTTGCCCAGGTCGGCGGTCTTCATGACCGCGCTGCACACGGAATCGTTGAGGGCCTGGCTGGCGGACTTTTCGATATAGCCGCAGCGCTCTACCTTGCCTTCCGCGTCCACGCGCACCACGATGCGCACCTTGCCGCGGTCGGCCGGGGCGGCCCAGTTGGCCAGGATCTTTTCCATGGCCTCACCGGCGTAGCCGTTGGCCACGTCCGCCGCGGCAGCGCCCGTGGCTTGGGCGTGCAGCGGCATCAGGCACAGCATGAGGGCCGGCAGCAGGGCCGGGAGGGCCAGCGGGCGGAAAAGGGTTCGTTTCATGTGACCTCCACGAAGGCATATGTGCATGGGGATGCGTCCCTCATGCACATGTGCCGTTCCAGAATGGCGCATCCTTGGGGAAGGCGGGGCCATCCCCGGCGATGCGGGATCTCCAAGACAGCAAGGCGGCCGCACCACCGGGCACGACCGCCTTGACGGACCGGCTAGCGGCCCATGAGTTCGTTGAGTGTGAAGACAAGGTCCAGCTCGGTGTACTGTTCCGACGGCGGCGGCGGGAAGGCCCCCGCCCGGCTGGTACGCCAGATGGCGTTGGCCGCCGAGGAGTCGTACTGCGCGTTGCCGGAGCTTTGCGTCACGTCGACTTTTTCCACTTCGCCCTGCAGGTTGACCTTGACCCGGACCACGCAGACCAGGTTCAGGCGCGTGGCGGAAGTGAAGCTCCAGTTGGGACGCACGGCAAGCATGACCTGGCCCATGTAGACGTCGTTGAGGCCACCGCCGCCGGGGCCGTCACCTTCGCCGCCGCCACCGCCGCCATCGCCGCCGGCATTGCGGCGGGCCTGGGCCAGGGCCTGTTCCACGCTGCTGCCCTTGTCCCCGGATTCGACGCGGGACGTGGCTTCGCGGCGGGCCTGGTTCATGGCTGCGGCCACGGGATCGCCCTTGGACGGCTTGTCGGCCTTTTTGTCGGTCTTCTTGTCGTCTTTGGGCGTGGACTTTTTATCGTCCTTCTTCTTGTCGTCCTTCTTGGGCTTTTCGGGCTTCTTGTCGTCGTCCTTTTTCTTGTCCTCTTTCTTTTTCTTGTCTTTTTTGTCGGCCACCGGAGTGGCGTCCTTGGGTTCGGGCTTGGGCTTGACCTCATGCTTGGGCTCAGGCTTGCGCTCGACCTTGGGTTCGGGCTTGGCCTCCACCGGACGGGCTTTGTCCGCCGTGGGGTCGGCCTTGACCTCCGGCCGTTCGGGCGCGGCCGCATCGGCCTTTTTGGCCGGGGGCGAGACGTCCTTGGGGCCGTCCGTGGGCTTGCCCATCTTGCCCAGGATGCTCGAGGGCGTGCGGTTGCCGCCCGGAGCGCCGTCCACCAGGCTGATCATCACCGGCGGCGTCTCCAGGTTCACCGGAGGCGAGCTGGGCCAGAACATGATCAGCAGGAAGACCGCCAGATGCAGGCAGAGGGAAAGAAGATACGAGGCCCAGTTCATCGCTGACTACTTCCCGCCTTTGGCGGCTGCCGCGGCGGCAGCGGGCGACAGGCTCTCGGAGGAATCGGCCACCACGCCGAGCTTTTCGATGCCCACGGCCTTGATGCGGCCCATGACATCCACCACCACGCCGTAGGGGACTTCCTTGTCGGCACGCAGGAAAAGGGTCTTGTTCTTTTCCTTGACCAGGGTCTGGAGGTAGCCTTCCAGGTCATCCATGGTCTGGACCTCGTATTCGTCCAGGAAGATCTTGCCGTCGTGGCGGACGGTCAGCATCATGTTGTCGTTTTCGGTCGGCAGCACTTCCACCTGTTTGGTCTGGGGCAGGTCCACTTCCAGCCCCTGGCTCATCATGGGAGTGGCCACCATGAAGATGATCAGCAGCACCAGCATGACGTCCACGAAGGGCGTCACGTTGATCTCGGAGACAAAGCGGTTGTTGCCGCCCACGCTGGCGCCCATCTTACATCTCCGTGGCGCCCGTGCGCTGCACGGGACGGTGGGCATTGAGTTCGCGCTGCACGCGGTTGAGGAACACACCGGCAAAGTTCACCAGCAGGGTGTCCACCTGCGAGAGCTTGCCCATGAAGATGTTGAAACCGATGGTGGCGGGCACGGCCACGCCCAGACCGATGGCCGTGGCCACCAGGGCTTCGGAGATGCCGGGGGCCACCGTGGCCAGGGACGCGGACTTGAGCATGCCGATGGAGTGGAAGGAGTGCATGATGCCCCACACCGTACCGAACAGACCGATGAAGGGGGCCGTGTTGGCGGTGGTGGCCAGCAGGGAGAGGGAGCGCTCCAGACGGGCCATCTCGCTGGCCACGCCCTGGCGCAGGGAGCGGCGCACGTTGTCCACCACGATCTCGCTGCTGTTGCCGGCTTCCTTGGAGCGGTTGAACTCCATCACGCCCTGATGGGCCACGAAATAGAGCGGGGACGCACGGTCGGAACCCAGGGAGAGCACGGCCTCACGCAGGCTGGGGGCCTTCTCAAACAGGTCGGTGCCCTGCAGGGCCTTGCGGTAGGCGGCGTTGAGGGCCAGGGTTTTCTGGATCATCATGCCCCAGCTGCCCACGGACATGAGCACCAGGATGCACAGCACGATCTTGGCCACGAGACTGGCCTGGCTGATCATCGAAAAGAAACTGAACTCCATGTATCACTCCTGGAGATGGAAAAATGGTGTGCCTGGGATGGATCCTGTGCCCTGCCGGACACGGCATGTATGCACCGGAAAAAAGAAAAACGCCAAAGAGCCCCTGCCATCCGGGCGGCCCCGGAAGGCAACGGCTGTGCGCGGCGTTGAACCGCCCGGAGAATGCAACGTTCGCCGTCTTTTTTCAAGCGTTTTTTCTGTGTCGAAGGGGAGGACGGCGGCAGGGCGCGCTGTCTCCCGCCCTAGTCCGCATCGCACATCTTGCGCCAGAGGGTATTGAGGCTGATCCCCAGGGAGCGGGCAGTGCTTTTTTTGCTGTACTGCTGGCGGACCAGTTCTTGGCGGATGATCTTCTTTTCCATGAGGCGCAGGCGCTGGCGCAGGCTGCCGCTTGCGGGCAGGTCCTGTTCCTCCCGGTTCTCGGGTACCCTGCGGGGCGAGGCCAGGATGCCCTGCGTCTGGCGCATGTCGAGCAGCAGCTCCTGCAGCAGGGGCATCTGGAAGGCATCGCTGGTGGACATCAGGCAGTAGCGGCGCAGCAATGCGTCCAGCTCGCGCACGTTGCCGGGCCAGGGATAGCTGCAAAGAAGCTCGATGGCTTCGGGGGGCATCTTTTTGTGGATCATCCCCATGCGGCGCATGATATGCCGGACAAGCAAGGTCATGTCCTGGAGGCGTTCACGCAGGGGGGGCATCTCTAGGCGCAGCAGCGTCAGGCGGTAATAAAGATCCGCCCGGAAGCGCCCCTCCCTGACCTCCTGCACGAGATCCTTCCAGGAAGAGCAGACCACGCGGGCATTGACGGTCACGGGCCTGTCTCCGCCAAGGCGGAAGATCTCGCCGCTTTCCAGAACGCGCAGGAGCCTGACTTGCACGGCGGCGCTGATGTCCGCGATCTCGTCCAGGAAGATGGTGCCGTCCTGCGCCAGTTCGAACAGGCCCTGCTTGCCGCCGCGGCGGGCGCCGGTGAACGCCCCTTCGGCATAGCCGAACAGTTCGCTCTCCAGCAGGCTTTCCGGCAGGGCGCCGCAGTTGACGGCCACGAAGGGCGCGTGGCGCCTGGGGCTGGCATTGTGGATGGCATGCGCCAGCAGTTCCTTGCCCGTCCCGCTTTCCCCGTGGATGTATATCCCCGCGTCGGACTCGGCGAAACGCTGGGCGTGTACCCGCAGGGTCCTCATGGAAGGGCTTTCGCCAAGAAGGTCGTTCAGCGTGAACTTGGCCCGCAGGCCTGCCTGGCGGGAATGCTTGAGCCGCCGTTGCAGATCCGTCAGGACAACATCGGGTGTCAGGACGCTCAGGGCTCCTTTCTGGATGCCATCGACCACGACGGCGCTGCTGGTGAAGACAAGGTCCTGGCCGTTCTCGCCTTTCAGGGTACCTTCTGTGGGCCGTCCCGTTTCCAGGCTTTCGGCAAGGCCAAGGTGCTGCAGTGCCCAGCCGTCCCGGAGCCGATCCTGCCCCAGGGCCTGTCTGGCCACGGGATTGCTGAGGGCCAGCTTGCCCGCAGGGTCGACCCCGATGACTCCTTCATGGAGGGCATCGACCACGTCCTGGAGCCAGGCCGCGTGTTCGCGGTCACGGCGGCGGGCCTGGGCGATGTTGGACGCTTCCTCGAAGGCCCGTTCCAGGGCCTCGTTGCCCGGACAGACCACGATGCCCGGGCAGTGGTGGGCCTGCGCGATGGAGACGCAGACGCCGCCCCCCACGACGCAGCCGGCGCCCTGGGCGATGGCCTGGGTGATGCCCAGGGTCAGTTCCCGGGAGTTGGTGAAGCGGATAGGCTGCAGGCGGATGTGCAGCAGGCGGGAGAACAGTTCCGACCAGGGGGGGATGGCGTCATAGCATGTCACGGCCACATTGTCCGTATATTCGCGGGCTTCCATCAGGGCCTGCAAGATGGACATATGGCTCCGGGAGATGGTGACGACGGGTTCGTTCAGATGACGGCGCAGGAGCTTCCCGGTTCCGCCGCCGCCCAGGATCACATCCACACCCTGGTCGAACAATTGTTTGGCCACGGGCAGCGCCTCTTCCATGGTAGCCAGACGGACTTCTTCCAGCGGCCACCCATGCTCCTGGGCATAGGTCTGGACCTTTTCTGCCACCACAGCGGAGTTTGAAACGAAGGCGAAGGAAAAGGAAGTAGACAACATAATGTCTCCTGCTCCGATGGGATATGGTGCGGGCCGTCGGAATGACACCGGGCATACGACTTCAAGAGGCAGGGGGCCCGCAAAGACAGGCGACGGACGACATCTTTCAGTATCGTCTATACATTAGCTAGTTTTCTCATCTTTATCCATAAAATTGTCTTGGGATGTCGCGGCTGTCAATGCAGGTCCGGGACTGTCGCTCGGTACGACAGCCCCGGAGCGGCGGGGGGAGGTGTGGTGTGCCCCGCCGCGGGATCGGAAGGGCGGCACGGCCGCCTTGCCGAATATCTGCCGCCATGCCGGGCCCGGAAGCGAGGGAACAGGCCGGACATGGCGGGAAACATGGTCGCTACACCGGCGGCATGATGTAGAAGTCCAGACCGAGGACCACGACGGTGAACCAGAAGTAGAGGATCGTCAGCAGCACGGAGATGAGCGCCGCGATCATGCCCCAGACGAACATGGTGCGGAGGTTGGCGCCGTAACCGGCCACGATGCCCTGGGCGCCCGTGGCGGAGGCCACCGCATACGCCCAGCTGATGGCCGAGCCCGTCACCCAGACCCAGGGCACGGCGCCGAAGGCCAGGCCGCGCCAGTTGGCCATGGATTCGATGGCCAGGGGCACCATGACGCCGGCGGCCGCGGTATCGCTGGTCACCTGGGACAGGGCGTTGGAGGCCACGCTCCAGGCCACGATGGACAGGGTGTCGTTGATGCCGACCAGGGGCATGATCCAGCTCCCGAACACCGTACCGGCGCCCGTGGTGGCCAAAATCTTGCTCAGGGCCACAGAGGCGGGCCACATGAAGAGGATGGTGATGGGGAAATGCTCGCGCAGGGCCTTGACGGACAGGATGGTCTCATCCTTGACGTTGCGGGAGGGCCAGAACAGCATCAGCAGGGGGATGATGCAGAACAACTGGGTGGGCTTGAGCCAGGCCCACTGGGGCCCCTTGGTGTAGGGCGCGTAGAGGGGCTGGATGATGGCCAGGAGGATGGCCAGGGCGAAACCGTAGAGGGAGACCTTTTCCTCATAGGGCATGGGGCCGAGATTTTCCAGCTACTGCCGGTAAAATTCCCTGCTGCCGCTGAAGCGCTCCATGTCCGTGTGCATGAAGTACATCATGAGGCCCACACCGGCGATGATGAGGAGGGAGATGGGCACCATGCGCAGGGTCCAGTCGATGAAATAGATGTCGTGTCCCAGGTACTTGTTGAGCAGGCCATAGGTCACCACGGACTGGCCGCCGCCCAGCGGGGTGGCCATGCCGCCCACGCTGGCGCCCCAGGCCACGGCGATGAGGATGTTCGACGCGGCCTTGGAGTGCCAGCGTTGTTCGTTGGTGGTGAAACCGGCATACATCAGGGATGCCACGGCCACAGGCGCGAACATGGCGGCCACGGTGGTGTTGCCCACCACGAAGGAAGTGACCCCGCAAAGGATGAACCAGCCCGCGGTCTGGGCGCGCACGCTGCCGTTGACGCGCATGAGGAAATTCAGGGCCAGGCGGCGGGCAAAGCCCCAGCGTACCCAGGCGCAGGTGATGGCCGTGGCGCCGAAGATGAGGACGGCCTCACGATGCACATACGCCTCCAGCACTTTGCCCAGCGGCATGTAGCTGTAGACGCAGGCCACGAAGATGGGCACGAGGCAGGTCAGCTTGATGTCCACGACGCAGGTGATCCACCACCAGACCATCCAGAACAGGATGCCGAAACCGAAGCGGGACTCGATGGGGCCGAAAATGGGCAGGGCCAGGGCAAGCAGCAGCAGGGCAGGCCCTCCCAGGAGATGCAGCAGACGGGAAGAAGACGACGATTCAGACATGACGGGCTCCAGTCCTTATTCCGGGCGGGCCGTGCGGCCCGCCGATATCATGCCGCCCGCAGGGATCCGGGCAGACTACAGATGGTCGGGCGTCCTAAAGGACGACATCACCAACATAGCGGCGCTTGATGGAGAAGTGCTTCTTCCACTTGTCGGACGCGCGCAGGCCAATGATGTATTCCTCGTCGGGATCGCCGGCAGGGAAAACCTTGGGGGCCGTGGCGGGATCCCACAGGCCCTGCTTGCGACGTTCTTCACGCTGGTCCACCAGCCAGTCATTATAGCTCTCGAAGACGATGTGGCCTTCAAAACCATCCAGGGTGGCGGCGCGGATGCGGCCGTCGAATTCCAGATATTTTTCGATCATGCGCTGGCTGGGCATCTCGGGCTCCACCGTGTTGGTGTAGCCGGCTTCTTCCAGCTCCTTGCCGGCCACGGCCGCAAAGATGCGCTGGTCACGCAGGGAGAGCAGATCCTTGTGGATACCGATATACTTGTCGCTGATGGGCTTGCCCAGAGGCGCATGGTCGCGGGAAGCGCCGCGAGCCTTGCACATATCGGTCTTGTAGAAATCGAACATGCCTTCTTCGAAGTCCTCGCCCAGGAACTCGCACACGCCGCGCATGACTTTTTCCGGTTCACGCACCAGCTCTTCGTAGCGCACGTCCAGCCACAGACCTTTTTCACGCAGAGGTTCGCGCCACTCCTTGACGGCGTTCCAGCAGCGCTTCCAGGACTGGGCCGCGCAATAGATGTTGGTGGGGCCAAAGGAGGATTCCATGTAGTCTACGCTGGCGTCACGGCCGTCCCGGGTGATGTAGATGAACTGGGCATTGGGGAAATCGTGGTGCATGGGGCCCACGAAGTAGAGGTTGTGCGGCGTTTTTTCGCCCCAGCGGGGCTTGTTCACATACTGGGCAAAACGCATGTGCATACCTGCGTACAGACCGGCAAAGCTGCGTTCGGGGGCCAGCTCGATGACTTCATCGACGATGGTACGGGGGTTGACCTTCATCCCCCAGAAAGGAGTCTTGAGGCCAAAGACCATCTCCTGGGCCAGAGTGCGGAAGTTGGCTTCGACGGACAGGTCGCCGTAGGTGTGCAGATAGGGGTAGAAGCGGGGATAGTACCAGACCACTTCCGGAACGGCGATGCGGGAATGGCAACCCAGCAGGGCCATGACCAGGGTCGTGCCGGAGCGTTCGGCACCAATCATGAAGATGGGACGTTCTTGGAGGTTGAGAGGCATGGTTTTTCTCCTTGTTGGGGATTTTTTGACGTTGGGGGTCTTTTCGATCAGGCCTGCAGCAGGGCGCGGACGAAGATGAATGCGCCCACGACGATGCAGACGACGGAAACCATTTTTTTCAGGACGCCGGACGAGACGCTGTGGGCCAGCTTCGCGCCGGCCACGACACCGGCGAGCTCGGCCACCGTGACCAGAAGCGCCATGTGCAGGTCGACGAAACCATTGGCGAAGTTGCTGATGGAGCCGGAAGTGGCAGCCGTGATCTGGATGACCTGGCTGGTGGCGATGGAGGTGAGGGGGGTGAATCCCAGGATGACCATGAGGGGCACGGACAGCACGGGGCCGCCCACGCCGGTCAGGCCCGAGCCGAATCCCACGGTGGCGCCGATGAGCAGCTGCAGACGCTGCCGGCCGTCACCGGGGCGGTAGGTGATGGTGCCGCCTTTGGCGGGGAACAGGGCATAGATGCCCGCGAAGATGATGATGCACCCCAGGATGAGGTTGAGGATCCAGGCCGGTGCGATGGCGTTGGCCAGGGCCCCGGGGTAGCCGCCCACAAGACCGCCTATGCAGACGGGTATGGTGATGCCCCAGTGGATGCTGCCGTGTTTGCAGTACAGCCAGGTACCCAGAAGCCCGGTAAAGATGAAGCTGAACAGGGACGTGGCCATGGCCGCATGGGTCGTCAGGCCGCCAAGGCCGCTCAGGGCGGGGATCAGCAGGATGCCGCCCACGCCTACTGTTCCGATGAGGCCGCCGACGATGAGGGCGACGGCCAGGAGGATAATGATCATGGCTTGCTCCGATGTGATGTTGTTCACAAGCTGAGCAAGCAGCGTGCCAAAGAAAAAAATAATATTTAATATATTGTTTTTATTATTTCTTTTTTTGCGTATGGGCCGGGCTGCCGCAATGCGTTTTTTGCAAAAAAGAGGTGAAACGATCGAAATGTGGAGTGTTGCGGACAAAAGGCCGCTATCCCGCGCCGCCCTTGCCCAGGCCGCCGACAAGCGCATTGCAAGCCCGCCGGTGAGGGTGTATGCTGCGACCTATGTTGATGAAAAGCTTTTCTTCCTTCCGGGGACGCTGTGTCCGGCATCTGGGCACGGCGGTCTTGTGCGTGGTCCTGCTGGGGGCTTCCCAGGCTTCTTTTGCCGCGTCCGCCGGCCGGCAGGATGCCGTTGCCCGGCAGCCCGTCTATAGCGGCCAGCGCTCGGCCGAGACGGCGGACAGGCCCGTGGCGGGCAAGAGCATCGGCATGTCCGATGCCGTGGAGCATGCCCTGCGCTTCAACCCCGGCCTGGGGGCGCAGGAAGCCGAGAGCCGTTCCTCCGAAGAAGGGCGAAAATCCGCGCGCGGTGCCTTCGGTCCGCGCCTGGGCGTGAGCTATTCCGCCACCAAGACCGAGAGCAAGCGTGATCCTTCCGCCACCATGGGCACCAAGAACCCCAAGATGGGCGTCTACAGCTGGGGCATCGAAGTGACCCAGCCCATCTTCCAGGGCTTCCGCCTGCTCTCCACCTACCAGAAGGCCGCCCTGCAGGCCGACAGCGACAAGGCTTCATTGCGCAAGGCCGAGCTGGACATGACCGAGCAGGTGCAGACGGCGTTCCTGGAATACCTGAAAGCCGGCGAGAACACCCGCAGCATGCGCGACAGCCTGACCC
>OGZI01002500.1_pt1 | contig 14853 bp, 8 predicted proteins | sample 1576711 | NCBI WGS metagenome assembly OGZI01 (sample SAMEA3541482, study PRJEB24748) | human gut metagenome | biome: human gut; feature: human-associated habitat; material: faeces | place: China | collected 2012
CTTGAATGAATTGGTGAAATATGGAGAAGAGAAAGGGGTCGGACTTCTTTTATGGGGTGGTTCAGCTAACTTTGCTGCTGATAACATGGAAGAGCTCTGCCATCATTATTCACGTATGGGGATTAAAGGATTTAAAATAGACTTTTGGGAATACGATAACCAACGTATGATGGAGCTATTGCTTAAGGCAGCGGAGATTACCGCTAAATATAATTTATTGTTGATCTATCATGGGTGTCCCAAACCTGTAGGTTTGGATCGGACTTATCCAAACATCATGAGTTATGAAGCGATAAAAGGAATGGAATATGTTTCAACTGGAATAGTAGGAGCATATGATATGATTGATTATAATGTAATTTTTCCTTTTATTCGTCAAATAGCTGGAGCATCTGATTATACGCCGGGAGCTATGAAAAATTTACCGATCGGAAAATTGGGTTGGGCTCCTAAAGCAAGTGAAGGTACCCGTTGCCAACAGGTTGCTTTGTTCATCACTATTTTTAGTCCTATTGGTTCGTTGTGTGATAGTCCTACCAATTATTATGCTAATAAAGAGTCTGTGGAGTTTATTTCCCGAATACCGACAACTTGGGATGAAACAATACCTATGCATGGAATGATCGGGCAATATATTGTGATGGCCCGGAAAAAAGAGGATAAGTGGTTTGTAGGAGGAGTGAATAATAAACAGCCTCGTACCATTACTTTAGATTTTTCTTTTCTTCCTGTTGGAGATTATCAGATTGAATGGGTTCGTGATGCGGAAGATGCCGACGTGAATCCTGAAAATTATATTAAAGAGATAATTAATATACCATCAAGCCGGAAACTTGTTGTCAAAATGGCACAGGGAGGGGGATTTGCTGGGATTATTCAAAAAAAATAAAAAGGATATGAAAAGTTTTTTTATAAAAGGAATAGCTTTCTTATTAGTATTGGTTACTGCATGTAAGGATTCTGATGAGGATAACCTGGCGAGAGGAGGTTCCATTACGGGAAAAGACTTTACGATAAAGTCTCCTAATGGATTATTGGAAGTCAATGTCAGTACGGGAAAGAAACTGACCTTTGATTTGAATTATGGAGGAACTCCTATGCTTGCTGAGTCCACTATATCGTTACAATTGGGACGTGGGATTGTCTGGGGTGGCGGTAGAGAATTGAAGGATGCTAAAGAGGAGTCCGTCAATGAATCTTTCTCTACATCGTTCTATTTAAAAAAGACGGTTACTGATAGATATAATAGATTGTATCTTGATTTTGGGGATGATTTTGATGTGGAATTTCGAGTGTATGATGAAGGTATGGCCTATCGTTTCATATCTAAACGTACAGATAATTATAAGATCTATGGCGAACAGGCTGATTTTACTTTTACTGAAAACAACCAGATTTATGCAGCTTATGCTCCCCAAAGTAGTTTTTCTCCAAATGATAAGTTTAATTCAGGCTTTGAAGAAATGTATACTTTGACTACCGTCAATGGGGTGATAAAAGACAAACTTATAATGACACCTATGTTGGTTGTGTGTGGTAATGGTAAGAAACTGTGTATTGCGGAATCAGATGCAGTCAATTATCCGGGGTTGTTCTTGAGTCGTGAGTTAAATACTGATAATGTATTGAATGCTACTTTTGCTGCTTATCCTACAAATATGGAGCCTGCGGCGAATAATGGCAGTCATTACCAAATAGGAAGTTATGCAGAGTATATTGCGGACTGTAATGGTGCTCGTACTTTTCCTTGGCGAGTATTTTGTGTGGCAGAACGTGATATGGATTTATTATCTAATGATATGGTTTATAGATTGGCAGCTCCTTCTAAGATTACAAATACTTCATGGATTAAACCCGGTTTGGCAGCATGGGATTATTGGAGTTGGTGGGATGGAAGAGGAGAAAGTGCAAAAACTTATGATACATATAAGCATTTTATAGATTTTGCAGCTTCCAAAGGATTGCCATATTATATTATGGATTCAGGCTGGGCATTGAACGGAAGTTCTTTAGCGGAAGCACGTCCGGAAATAAGGCTGGAAGAATTGATTGAATATGGGAGACAGAAAGGAGTAGGTCTGATCTTATGGGGTGGTGCTGCCAACTTTAGTGACGGAGATATGGAGACAATTTGCCGGCAATATTCCAGAATGGGAATTAAAGGTTTTAAAATTGATTTTTGGGAATATGATAACCAACGTATCATGGAACGTTTCTATAAAGCAGCAGAAATAACCGCAAAATATAATTTATTGATGATTTATCATGGTTGTCCGAAGCCGACAGGAGTGGAACGTACCTATCCTAATATTGTAACTTATGAGGCGGTGAAAGGTATGGAGTTTGCCTCTACCGGATTTGTAGGATTGAAGGATATGGTTGACTATGTTGTGACGTTTCCTTTTATCCGTCAGTTGGCAGGACCATCGGATTATACTCCTGGAGCTATGAAAAATATTCCGGTTGGCGGTCAGTGGACTAAACGCTCATGTGAAGGTACGCGGTGTCAGCAGTTGGCTTTGTTCATTTCGATATTTAGTCCGTTGGGAACACTATGTGATGGACCTACAAATTATAATAATAATCAGGAGTCGATAGATTTTATTGCAAAGATTCCTACTGTGTGGGAAGAGTCGGTTCCTTTGGATGCAAAAATAGGTCAATATATTATTATTGCTCGTAAAGGGCATAATGGTGAATGGTTTATTGGCGGGGGGAACAATAAGGATGTGCGTACTGTAACCGTTCCTTTGTCTTTCTTGACAGCGGGTGAATATACAATGGAGTTAATGAGAGATGCGGACGATGCTGCCTCGAATGCAGAGCATTATGTGAAAGAAGTAAAGAATGTTTCTAGTGCGACATCTTTGACTATCAAAATGGCTCCTGGAGGTGGTTTTGCAGCACGTATTTATAAAAAAACTTTCCAAAAATAATTATTATGAAACACTATAAATTATATATCTTATGGCTATTTATTTGTGTGATAGCTTTTTATTCATGTTCTAAGGATGAAGATATTTTTTTAGATAATGACGAGATTGAAAAACCGGAAGGTCCCGGGCAGCCGGATAATATCGTTATATCTTTAGTCGCATCGGGATTACAGGATATCATCGATATTAGGACAAGTCCCTCATTTCAGTTTGATATTGAAAGAAGTGTGGATGCGGAAGAGACTGTTGCATTATTTGCTAAATTAACGGAAGAAGAAGTAAACGAAGAATTACCGGAAGGTCATTCATACAAATATTTCTCAGAGGGACAGTGGACAATTGATGATAATCCGGTTATTTTCTTAACAGGTGAAACAAAAAAGACGGTTACCATTTCATTTGTAGAACCCCCACGTACGAGTGTTCCTCAGGTATATGTGCTTGGATTATATGTACGCTCGTTTACGGAAGAAGCGAAAATAGAATCTACGAAAAGCAAAATTATATTTAGGGTTGAGATTCCGGCAAAAGAAGGAACTGTAACCAATCCATATCTTTTGAGTTCTGTTGATGATTTGTTAACGATGAAAATAAAAGTAGATGGGGTTGCTGCTAAAGAGGAGGTTTATTTTGAACTTCAGAATGATATTGACTTGGCTGGAGAAAGTTGGACACCTTTGGTTGATGCCGGTGGTAACTTGGATTGGGGAGAATATCGTGTTATCCATTTTAATGGTAACAATCATAAGATCAGTAATTGGATTTGTGAAGGTGTTCCGTATGCCAGTTTTTTCGGAGTGTTGATAGGTTCATGTAAAGACATCACCTTTGAAAATGCAACGGTTTCCGGTACGGGAAGACCGGTAGGTATTGTTGCTGGTGCCGTGGGACATTGGGGGTACTCTAATCCTAAAACAAGAATAGTCAATACTCACGTCAGCGGTTCCGTTAGTGGAGATACTAATATGAGCTGGGATTGGGGAAATCCGGCTTTTGCAACTGGTGGTATTTGTGGTGTGTTGAGACAAGGCAGTAGTATATTAAATAGTTCTTCTGCTGCAAATGTTACAGGAACAGCTGCGGGAGGTCTTGTTGGGGACTGTAATAATAGCGGAGGAAGTATTTCCGGTTGCTATTATGCCGGTGGAACTGTGACTGCTGTTGGTGAAAGTGGTGAAGCTTATGCTGGAGGTATTACAGCAAAAACGGCTAATTGTCCTATTAGTGATTGTTATTCTTTAGGTATAGTCAATGCTGAGAATGGAAGAGCAGCAGGAGGTATAACAGGAGAAATGTCCTCAGCGACAACTATTTCCAGTTGTTATTCAACGGCAAGAATTATAGCTAAAACTAATGCTGGTGGAATTGTCGGTCGAACTGACGGATGTAATAATAGTACAGTGCAAAGATGTATTGCTTGGAACCAGTCTGTAACATCATTATCGGATTTAGGCTCCGGACTTGTTACGGGATGGATAAATGGCTCTAATTTAACGCTACAGAATTGTTTTGCTAATTATGATATTCCTTTGATGGTTGATAATAATTTGGTAGATGTTAGTCAAAATTTCACAGAGGATAAGATAAATGCAAATTTGAATGATTTCCGATATAACGGAAGCCGGGGAGAGACTACTTTACAGGAAACTGCCGGTAAATCTGCATTGGGATGGAATTCTGATATTTGGGATTTTACAGGCGATACTCCTAAATTAAAGTGGGAGTCAGAAATAGTTGTTGAATAATTCTATATATGTACCTTTTTAGCTTAGATCTAAGGAGAGGTGTAATAAAAGCCTCTTCTTGGATTTAAATGAATAATCAATGAAAAAAATATTTTTAATTTTAAGTATACTATTTTCTGCTACTGCATTTTCACAATCTTCCACAGAAACATCGTTCCCTCAAGAAAATTTATTTGCTTTGGGTTCCTATTATTATCCGGAACAATGGGATCCTTTGCAATGGGAGCGTGATATGAAAAGAATGTCGGAAATGGGTATTCAGTTTACTCATTTTGCCGAATTCGCCTGGTCTATGATGGAACCGGAAGAAGGGCAGTATCATTTTGAGTGGCTGGATCGTGCCGTATCTTTAGCAGAGAAATATGGTCTGAAGGTAATTATGTGTACACCTACTCCTACACCACCGGTTTGGTTGTCTAAGAAATATCCTGATATTCTTATTCAGCGGGATAATGGTGTACAGATTCAACATGGACGACGTCAACATGCTTCATGGAGCAGTGACCGTTACTGTAGTTATGTGGAGAATATTGTATCTCGGCTGGCAAAACGTTATGGTAATAATCCCACTATTATTGGTTGGCAGATTGACAATGAACCAGGACATTATGGAGTAGTCGATTATAGCGAAAATGCACAGATGAAGTTTCGTGTCTGGTTACAAAAGAAATATGGTACAATTGATAAGCTGAATGATACTTGGGGAACTTCTTTTTGGAGCGAAACTTATCAGCATTTTGATCAGGTACGGCTTCCTAATCAGCAAGAAGTTCCTGAAAAGAATAATCCTCATGCGATGCTTGACATGAATCGTTTTATGGCAGATGAGCTTGCAAACTTTGTTAATATGCAGGCAGACATCCTCCGGCGGCATATCCACAAAGACCAATGGATCACTACCAACCTGATTCCTGTTTTCAATCCGGTTGATCCGGTACGGATCGATCATCCGGACTTCCTGACCTACACCCGCTATCTGGTGACCGGACATAATCAGGGAATAGGCAGCCAGGGTTTCCGGATGGGTATTCCGGAAGATCTCGGTTTCTCAAACGACCAGTTCCGTAATCGCGTAGGTAAAGCCTTTGGAGTTATGGAACTCCAACCCGGGCAGGTGAACTGGGGAGTGTATAACCCCCAACCTTTACCCGGTGCCGTCCGTATGTGGGTGTATCACGTTTTTGCAGGTGGTGGGAAGTTTGTGTGCAATTACCGTTTCCGTCAACCTCTGAAAGGCAGTGAGCAATATCATTACGGCATGATAATGACCGATGGGGTGACTCTTTCTCCGGGCGGTGAAGAATATGTACGTATTACGCAGGAGATGAAAAAGCTTCGTGCCGCCTACGATAAGAAAAGCCGTATGCCCAAACAGCTGGCTTCCCGACGCATTGGACTGCTTTTCGATATGAACAACTATTGGGAAATGGAGTTCCAGCGTCAGACAGACCAGTGGCGGACGATGCCGCACATACATAAGTATTACAACCTGCTAAAGTCCTTCGCCGCTCCCGTCGATGTGATCTCGGAGAAGGAGGATTTTTCAGATTATCCCTTCCTGATTGCGCCGGCTTATCAGTTGCTTGATAACAATTTGGTAAAACGTTGGACTGAATACGTGAAGAATGGGGGACATCTGATTCTGCCCTGCCGTACCGGTCAGAAAGACCGTGACGCCAAATTGTGGGAAGCTCCTTTAGCGGCTCCTATTCATCAACTGGCCGGAATAAACAGCTTGTACTATGACCATCTGCCTCACAGTCTCTACGGAAAAGTAGATTTCGGCAGTGAGGAATACGCCTGGAACAATTGGGCGGACGTACTAACCCCGGCTGCCGGAACAGATGTGTGGGCTGTGTATGCGGACCAGTTTTATAAGGGAGCTGCTTCCGTGATACACCGTAGGCTGGGTAAAGGAACGGTCACCTATATCGGAACGGATACCGATGACGGCAAATTGGAGAAAGAAGTAGTACGTCGTGTATATACGGAAGCCGGCGTACCGACTGAAGATTTACCGTACGGAGTGGTGAAGGAATGGCGTGACGGTTTTTACATCGCCTTGAATTATACGTCGGACATTCAGGAAATAGTCATTCCCGATGAGGCAGAAGTACTGATTGGCAGTGCACGCCTTGAACCTGCGGGAGTAGTGGTGTGGAAAGAAAAATCGGACAACAAGTATAAATAACCCAATAACAAGAAAAATGAAGATAAGAAATCTTATATCTTGCGCCCTTTGCGGGCTTACTCTCTTTGCCTGCTCACCATCCGGGGGAGGGAAAGATAGGGAAATGGACCGTTTCATTACCGACTTAATGGAGCGGATGACTCTCCGTGAGAAACTCGGACAACTGAACCTGCCTTCGGGCGGTGATCTCGTGACAGGTTCGGTGATGAACGGTGAACTTAGCGATATGATTCGCAAACAGGAAATAGGCGGCTTCTTCAATGTCAAGGGGATCCAGAAAATTAATGCCCTGCAACACCTTGCGGTAGAAGAAAGCCGGTTGAAAATACCTCTACTTGTAGGTGCAGACGTTATCCACGGTTACGAAACTATTTTCCCGATCCCATTGGCGCTTTCTTGCAGTTGGGACACTCTGGCCGTCGAACGTATGGCACGCATCTCTGCCATTGAAGCCAGCGCAGACGGTATTAACTGGACATTCAGCCCGATGGTCGATATTTGTCGTGACGCCCGCTGGGGACGTATCGCAGAAGGGAGTGGGGAAGATCCTTACCTGGGTTCTTTAATGGCTAAAGCGTATGTGCGTGGTTATCAGGGAAACAATATGCAGGGCAACGATGAAATACTTGCCTGTGTGAAACATTTTGCACTTTATGGAGCGTCTGAATCAGGACGTGATTATAATGTGGTGGATATGAGCCGCCTGCGTATGTATAACGAATATCTGGCTCCTTATAAAGCTGCCGTTGATGCCGGTGTAGGTAGTGTCATGAGTTCTTTTAATATCGTCGATGGTATTCCTGCCACGGCCAATAAATGGTTACTGACCGATCTGCTTCGGGATGAATGGGGTTTCGGGGGACTATTGGTGACAGATTATAATTCGATAGCCGAAATGTCCTCCCACGGTGTTGCCCCTCTGAAAGAAGCTTCCATACGTGCTTTGCAGGCAGGGACAGATATGGATATGGTTTCCTGTGGTTTTCTGAACACACTGGAAGAATCCCTGAAAGAAGGAAAAGTGACGGAAGAACAGATAAATGCGGCCTGCCGTCGTGTCCTGGAAGCTAAATATAAATTGGGGTTATTCTCCGATCCGTATAAATATTGTGATACTCTGCGTACCCGGGAAAAACTTTATACGGCCGAACATCGTTCTTCCGCCCGTACGATTGCAACTGAAACTTTTGTTTTGTTGAAGAACGATCGTCATCTGCTTCCTTTGGACATAAAAGGAAAGATTGCCCTGATCGGTCCGATGGCAGATGCACGTAATAATATGTGTGGAATGTGGAGTATGACATGTACTCCTTCCCGGCACGGAACGTTACTGGAAGGAATCCGTTCGGCAGCGGGTGATAAGGCTGAAATACTGTACGCGAAAGGCAGTAACATATATTATGATGCAGAAACGGAAAAGGCTGCTACGGGTATTCGGCCGCTTGAACGTGGAGACAACCGGCAGTTATTGGATGAGGCTTTGCGTGTAGCTGCCCGTGCTGATGTGATTGTAGCTGTTTTGGGCGAGTGTGCGGAAATGAGTGGTGAATCGGTTTCACGTACCAATCTGGAGATACCCGATGCTCAACAGGACTTATTAAAAGCTCTGGTGAAGACGGGCAAACCTGTCGTACTTCTTTTGTTCACGGGTCGTCCTTTGGTTTTGAACTGGGAGGCTACAAATGTACATTCCATCTTGAATGTCTGGTTTGGAGGTAGTGAAACGGGGGATGCGGTTGCTGACGTACTGTTCGGCAAAGTAGCTCCAAGCGGTAAATTGACAACGACTTTCCCGCGTTCGGTGGGACAGTTACCATTATTCTACAATCATCTGAATACCGGTCGTCCTGATCCTGACAATCGTATATTTAATCGTTATGCCAGCAATTATCTGGATGAGAGTAATGAGCCTCTGTATCCGTTCGGATATGGTTTGAGTTATACAGACTTTGTTTATAGTGATCTTCAGATTAGCTCGGAAACTTTACCTAAAAACGGTGAGTTAACGGTTTCTGTGACTGTTACCAATAAAGGAAACTACGACGGTTACGAGACAGTGCAGCTATATCTTCGTGATATATATGCAGAGATTGCCCGTCCGGTGAAGGAGTTGAAAGGCTTTGAACGTATTTTCCTGAAGAGTGGTGAAAGTCGTGACATTAACTTCGTTATCACGGAAAATGATCTGAAATTCTATGATTCCGGTTTGGAATATATCTATGAACCAGGAGAATTTGATGTCATGGTAGGATCGAACTCCCGTGATGTACAAACCAAGCGGTTTAGAGCTGAATGATGGATACAGTATAACTCAAAGGTGAAAATTAAAATAAATAGACTTGTATATTAATCAATTGAAATAGCATGAAAAATAAATGGTGTGTTAGTGTTGCATTTTTATTCTTTTTAGTGGGGATATGTATAAATGCTTGTACGCAGGAGTGCAACTCCTCAAACAATGATCGTTGGTCAGAAGAGAAAATACAGAAATGGTATGACGACCAGGATTGGCTGATAGGTTGCAATTATATTCCGGCAACAGCAATCAATCAGATAGAAATGTGGAGTGCGGATACTTTCAATCCTAAACAAATAGATAAAGAACTGTCATGGGCACATGATCTGGGTTTTAATACCTTACGGGTTTTCTTAAGCAGTGTCGTATGGAAAAACGATGCGAAAGGCATGAAAAAACGTATGGATGAATTTCTGAATATTTGTAAAAAGTACTCAATTCGTCCTATGTTTGTATTCTTTGATGACTGTTGGAATGCTGAATCTACTTATGGCAAACAACCAGAACCGAAGCCGGGAGTTCATAATTCCGGATGGGTACAGGACCCTTCGTGTAGCTTGCGCAAGGATACACTGACTTTGTATCCTTTTCTACAAGAGTATGTCAAAGATATTATACGCACTTACGCTCATGATGACCGGATATTGATGTGGGATTTGTATAATGAACCCGGAAATAGTAAACACGAGGAAACCTCTTTGTCTTTATTGACCAATGTTTTTCGCTGGGTACGCGACTGTAAACCGTCACAACCGATTACTGCCGGTGTCTGGGACTATAATTCTCCCCGCAAGAATGTTCTGAATGCATTTATGCTGAATCATTCGGATATTATCTCTTATCATAATTACGATAATGAGGCACAGCATGCCGAGTGCATCAAGTTTCTAAAGATGCTTAACCGTCCGTTGATCTGTACCGAATATATGGCCCGCCGCAATGACAGCCGTTTTTGCAATGTCCTTCCTCTGATGAAAAAAGAAAAGACCGGAGCTATTAATTGGGGATTTGTTGCAGGAAAGACAAATACTATTTTTGCTTGGGATGAAGTGATTCCGTCGGGAGAAGAGCCGGAGTTATGGTTCCATGATATTTATCGTTCTAACGGAGTACCTTTTCAGCAGGAAGAAGTCGATTGCATAAAATCTCTGACAGGAAAAAGATAGAATCTCGTATTCATTTTTCATTTCTGTTTTTTAGTTTTCATATAGGTTACTATAATATATTATTTTATTTTTGCATCATTCTTCTTATGATTTGATAACTACTATAATTAAAACCATGAAAAAACTGAAGATTTTATTATTTCTATGTGTTGTCGCATGTACGCTTACGGTACAAGCACAAAAACAATTTACCTTGAACTCTCCGGATGGGAAACTCCAAACAACTATTACCGTCGGTGATAAGTTGACTTATGACATCCATTGTGACGGACGTCAGATACTGGCTCCTTCTCCGATTTCGATGACATTGGAGAATGGAGAAGTTTGGGGAGAGAAAGCAAAGTTGGCCGGCACTTCCGGGAAAAAAGTAGATCAGATGGTTCCTTCTCCTTTCTATCGCGCCAACGAACTAAGAGATTACTATAATGAACTGACTCTCCGGTTTAAGAAAGATTGGAACGTAGAGTTTCGTGCTTACAATGATGGTATTGCATATCGCTTTGTCAGCCGGTCGAAGAAACCTTTCAATGTAGTGGATGAAACTGTAGATTACCGTTTCCCGTCCGATATGGTAGCCTCTGTTCCGTATGTAAAAGCGGGGAAAGACGGTGATTACGAATCCCAATATTTCAATTCTTTCGAGAACACTTATACTACTGATCGATTATCGAAACTGAATAAAAAACGTTTGATGTTTTTGCCATTAGTAGTGGATGCTGGTGAAGGTGTCAAGATTTGTATCACAGAATCCGGTTTGGAGAATTATCCCGGTCTCTATTTATCTGCTGCTGAAGGGGAAAACCGATTGACGGGTCAATTCGCTCCCTATCCCAAGAAGACGGTGCAGGGCGGACACAATCAACTTCAGATGTTAGTGAAAGAGCGTGAAGCTTACATTGCCAAAGTAGATAAACCCCGAAGTTTTCCATGGCGAATGAGCATTGTTACCACTTCCGATAAAGATTTGGCGGCAAGCAACTTGAGCTATTTGTTGGCTGCTCCTTCCCGTCTGACGGATATTTCATGGATCAAACCCGGTAAAGTGGCATGGGATTGGTGGAATAACTGGAACTTGGATGGCGTTGATTTTATCACCGGAGTAAATAATCCGACTTATAAAGCATATATTGATTTCGCTTCTGCAAACGGAATAGAATATGTAATCCTTGATGAAGGTTGGGCAGTCAACCTGCAGGCGGATTTGATGCAAGTAGTGAAAGATATTAATCTGAAAGAACTGGTAGATTATGCAGCTTCCAAAAATGTAGGTATCATTCTTTGGGCTGGTTATTATGCCTTCGATCGTGATATGGAGAACGTTTGCCGTTATTTTGCCGACATGGGAGTCAAAGGCTTTAAGGTCGATTTTATGGATCGTGACGATCAGTATATGACAGCATTCAATTATCGGGCTGCCGAAATGTGTGCTAAATATAAATTGATTCTCGATTTGCATGGAACGCATAAACCGGCCGGCTTGAATCGTACCTATCCGAATGTGTTGAACTTTGAAGGGGTTAATGGCTTGGAACAGATGAAATGGAGTCCGGCTTCGGTCGATCAGGTGAAGTATGACGTACTGTTGCCTTTCACCCGTCAGGTTTCCGGTCCGATGGATTACACCCAAGGCGCGATGCGTAATGCTTCGAAAGGCAACTATTATCCTTGTAACTCGGAACCTATGAGCCAGGGAACTCGCTGTCGCCAACTTGCTCTGTATGTGGTATTCGAGTCTCCTTTCAATATGCTGTGCGATGCGCCAAGCAACTATATGCGCGAACTGGAATCGACCGAATTTATTGCCAATATTCCGACCGTATGGGATGAAAGTATCGTGCTTGATGGCAAAATGGGAGAGTACATTGTAACGGCGCGCCGGGCAGGAAATGTCTGGTATGTAGGTGGAATTACCGATTGGACGGCACGTGATATTGAAGTAGATTGTTCCTTCTTGGGCGACAAGACATACGATGCTACATTATTTAAGGATGGAGTGAATGCTCACCGGGTTGGACGTGATTATAAATGTGAATCTTTCCGGATAAAGAATGACAGTAAGTTGAAGATTCATTTGGCACCCGGAGGCGGTTTTGCACTGAAGATCAAATAATAGGTACTTTAGGTTCTATATTCTATCTAAATATTGAACCGGATTTAATAAGTTTGAAATAGGTTCGATGCTGTATCAGTAAATTTGATACAGCATCGAACTTTTATGAACAGGCCGATTGAGGACCTGCCGTGCAATGACAAATTAGAACGTGTCAGGATAATGCCGCAATACCTGTTCCTATCAGATTGGCATTATTCATACTTTTTATGTCGATCTCTACGTCTTCCAAACCAAATAAACTGAAGAGTTCCCGTAATTTCTCCATGACAATCATATTATAGTTTTTATCTTTTCTGTTCTTGCTCCAGAAAAGACTTCCTTCGGCAACCAGGCAAATTCTCCTTATCTCCTTATTGTATGACTTTAGCAACATGATAAGCCCTGTAAGTGAAGCTGCAACCAATTGCGCTGATCTGCCATATATCCACTGTGCTACCTGCACATACACTTCTTTATAAATATCGGGATAGTTCATGATAGAGGTAAGCTTTTGTGCATCGAATTTTTCTTCAAATTCTTCCAGAGGGAAAGTCGCTTTTAGAATGTCTCCCAAGTACATGCCGGATACAGCTTTCTCGAAACGTTGTCTTCCCGGATTGTCGGAGATTACATCTACCGTATTATCTACTGCAGTGAGGAATGGCGGATGGAAGTTCCCTGACTCCAGATTAACGGGAATCAAGCCATCGACCTTATGTGACGGACTTAACTTCTTAATTTTGTCAGCCGGAATAAAAGTAGCCATATTGGTGCCTGTTCCCACAATCAGACCTATATATGCATCGTAACTGCTGTCGGTAAGTCCTGCAAATAAACTGGCTACGGTGTCATTAAGCACTTTTATATTCGTAAACTTGATTTTATTTCTTTCGTTTAGATAGTCCAGCAAAGGCTTCCCTACCACTTCTCCGATCATCTCTTTTATGTCAACTCCTTTTGTCCAGCGTAAGAGTTTGGCATCTCCGCTTGGCACAGACTCTGTCGGATAAGAAAAGCAATATCCGATTGGCATTTCTTTCTCCCGTTTTATTCCGGTAATCATGTCTGCCAATTCTTTGAATAACTCCTCGCGGGTATAGCCGGGAGATTTCATAACCGACATGTCTTTCTTCCAACCATTGTTGGGGTGAATGGTTGGAGGAACTTTACTGAAGTCAACGATTGCCACCCGATAATTGGTTCCTCCCAAATCAAGCACTAACGATTTACCATTAATACTACTTGCTTTCGGAGTGATAAAAGTTGGAATGCATTGTATCTCTGCATTTTCAGTGTTCAATCCCTCTTCTACTTTTGCTTTGAATGAACGGGCAATTTCTTTGAGTTGCTCATTATCTAACTGAAAAATATTCTTCTCCATGATATTGACTTTTATTGTGTATACTATGATATATATGAATAACAACTGAAAAGGAATTTTGCTCGGTCGGTCGGTATACGGTATATGGATTCGGCCGGATTCCTGATTTATCTCTTTCTTTTTTGCTCTTTCCTAAAAAATAACCTTTCGTTGAATTCAGCCTTCCTGCAAATGATTTTTCATTTTCATTTCTCATATTCTCATGAGCGATATGGTAATTAATTGTAAATCAATTATATAATGATATGAGAAATAAACTGTAGAATGGTGTTTCTCATAGTATTTCCATCATTTAGACCTAAAAATAATGCATTTCTCATAGGTTTTAAATCATTTCTCATCTTATTCTCATATTCCTTTTATCTATTTTGCTCATTTCTCATGCATGATGGCTGTAGCTTTTTCCGGACTATCGCCGGACTTGCGATTATTCCTTTCCTTATGTCGTTTATTAATCAACTTCCTATTGTTTACTGCTTTCCTGTGTATCATTCACCTTATATCTTTATGTTTTTCCTTAATCATTTTCATTCCTTCCTACTACTATCTGTATCGTTCCACTCCAGTGAACAGGCTTGTGCACTAGAGTGAAAAGAACCGTCCACTCGAGTGGAACGATCTGTTCACTGGAGTGGAACGATACAGATGCAGGTAGGAAAATATACAAATGTCCGCTCTATATACTTTCAATAAGCACTGGTAATATATTGTAAAGCAGTGTATAATCTGGTATTCTACTTGGTCTTTAGCTTAGAATCTGGCTTGATAATTTATAGGATAAATGGTTAAAATACTATGAGAAATACCTTGAAAAGGTATGAGAAATGCGTTGTTTTATGGACAAAATGCTGGTAATACTATGAGAAATGCTATTTTCTATTTTATTTCTCATAGTGTTATATCTTTGATTTACAAGATATTATTATGTGCGTTATGAGAACATGAGAAATGAAAAAGAAAAATTGTTTCTAGTAGGATATTGGGGTTGTGTTTTTTATGCGATATGGACTGAATTAATTGATCTATCATGTTTTTCCTGTCAAAAT
>OGZI01002505.1_pt1 | contig 14818 bp, 19 predicted proteins | sample 1576711 | NCBI WGS metagenome assembly OGZI01 (sample SAMEA3541482, study PRJEB24748) | human gut metagenome | biome: human gut; feature: human-associated habitat; material: faeces | place: China | collected 2012
CGAAGGCTGCGGCAGCATCGCCCAGGACGGAAGCCAGCGGCTTCCATCCTGACCGTCGCTCTGATTCACTAAGTTCTACCATGCAGGTGTCCAACTTGCACTTGCAATTTGCGAAAAAAAGATATTTCGCTATTCCCATTCTTGCAATCGCACTGCATTTTTTGCTGTCCAATCTGTTGTATTTCCTTGTGGAAAGGCTCGTTTTGGATGTTTTTCATATCTCCCCGCAGCAATTTATGAAACACTCATATTGGGGCGAGATTTTGATCTACGCTGTTCTTATCCTCGTATTCTTCATGTTCTATAAACTGCTTTGGAGGAAAGAGGTGAGAGAGCCGCGCACAATGACAAATTTTAAAGACGTGCTCGGCAGTCTGGTCGTGGGATTTGGCATTTGCGGAATCTCCGGTCTTTGGATCATGCTGGCAGAACAGCTTCCCTCGCTTCAAAAAAGCGTTGCGGCAATGAACGCCGGTGCTGAAAATATTGCCGGAGGAAATGCATTTGGAACATTTATGATTGCGGTGATTGCTGCACCTGTTGTAGAAGAGATTCTATTCCGCGGCATTGTGCTTCGCTCCATGCGGAAATTCGCCCCAGCTTGGGCCTCGATTCTAATATCATCTGTACTCTTCGGCGTTTATCACCTGAATATCGTGCAGGCTGTCTATGCCACCCTTATGGGCATTGCCGCAGGAATCCTTTACGAGAAGAAAAGGAACCTGCTGTTTCCCATCCTCGTGCATTTCGCAAACAACCTCATTACTATGCTGCAGGGCTTTGCGCCATCCGAAGTGAATGAATTGATCAGCATTTTTATTCTGATCATGATCGCTCCGGCAGGGTATGTCGTCTGCCGTTCACTTAGACAGGGCAAAAGATCAGATAGCATGTAAGGTTTTTATACAATGCATAAAGCATACAGCGGCACAGAGCAAACTCTCTGTGCCGCTGTTTTTTTATCTTCGTATCAGTATGGAAAAAGGAACCGGGGCACAGTAAGCAGTGCCAAAGTCGCGGCACCCCATCTTATCTGACCAGGTATTTCCACAGGAATCTGATCCAGCTCCATGGTCGCCGGCCAAGAAAGCAGGTACACACGGTTGAAATGACCGTCCCCAAGCCTACAAAGATATTCAATGACCACAGGGCTTGTGTATGAGGAACATAACCCCTGTGGTCAACATATCCAGGACGAATATCCATTATGAGTGCAAAAAGCAGAAGCCACGTCGGCAGATCAAAACCACACCTTTGCAGATACTCGACCACGCGCTCCCTTATCTGCTGTTATGGCAGTCGCCTATGCACTGTGCGGTTCGTTGCATCTTCACATATGCCCTCGGAACAGGTGTTGCTCACATATTCGCGTAGTTTTCCGCAGTAGAGCAGTGTGTGCGGCATTCTAAGGAACTGCATCGGCTGTATAATAGAGGAACGTAGCTGTTCCGTGCCGTCAACCCGACTTTTTGTGAGAAGCTCTCCGACAAACTCTGAGCAATAATAGCAGCCCTCCTGCTTCCAGACAACATGGAAGTATGCCAGACATAAGCCAATATAGTTGTAACTGTATTTCCTCCTCCGCTTCCACATCACATCGAGCATTTCTTTGAGCTCTGCGTATTGTTCTTCTGTGACACTCACGCTCAGAACCAACACCTTGGTTTCGGAAAAACGCTTGAAGGTACCGGTACGAGGCGACTCTATCACGAAGCCGCCCCAAAACGGATTATAGGGATGCCTGCGGCCAAAAGAGTACATCCTCTCTAAATCTCTGGACAGGCTGATGGAGACATGGTTATATTCTGCGCCGGTGATTTGTTTAAGAATCCGGGACAAAAGTGTTCCGGTCTGGCTGATTACGATGTACAGCTGTTTATTTTGATTGCTCATATGCGTATCCTCACAAGATTATCCACAGTACCGTGCTATTGGCATAAGAGGTGCTGCCGGTCTCGAAGAAGCCCGTTTCGACCATGTTAGCGTTGGTATGCTGGATGACCCACTTCATGCTCTCCGGCTCGATCTCCAAGCCTCGATGCAGCGTTGGACAGCCGAGGCTCATTCGGCAGGTCTTTGTGTATACACCTGCAGTTGTTCGACCTTGAGCGTATTCTCCTCGTTGCCGCCGCTTCGGAATTTCTCCATTTCCGAGCTTCTGATACACATAATAACCTTATCATTGACCTGTAAATCCTCAAAAGAAATCTTTGTAACCTTCTGCGTGGCAAAGTCGCAATAGACCATAGGAACGGACGGACAGTCGATCAAACATTCTTCACCTAAAGTGTTTTCATCGGCATCGTCTTTTACCGTTATGGTTTGCTTTCCTGTATCAACTTCCGTGATCACTGCATTGACGATCAGAAGCGAGTCATCCTTCAATGAACCACACCCGGACAGGGATAGCAAGAGAGTCAATAAGCACAGAGCGATTCCGATTCCTCTTACATTTCTATCCAGCAAAGTCTTATCCTCCTGTTTTTTGCTGCGGAACTTATCCAATCTATGAAAAAGACACTTCTTCCGCCCTTTGCGTCAGGCGGGACAACGCACAGACCGCGTACATATAGCCTGCAAGGATCAGCGGTGCCGGCAGCTCGTAGAGCAGCGGCACCGGGATGATACGCCAAAACAGCTTGAGCACACTGATCTCCGCGCCGTAGGTGAAGAAGTAGTTCGCCTCCGGGCAGAGCGTGAGGCGTAACAGGAGATTGATAAGATGAGCGCCTACGGCAAGCAGGCCAAAGGTCTTGAGGATCCGCGGGATATCCTTGGGGTCGGGGCGGTAAAAGCCCAGTGTCGCCAGACTCAGGCCGCAGACAACAAGGAGAGCGTGTGTCACATAGTAGCCAAAAATTCGCGGCAGGAACAGCGAAAAGCCGGAGAACAGCGGCTCCGGGAAGAGCAGCGCCATCAGTGCGCCAAGGGGCGCTACAAAGAAGGAAAACCCCATGATCGAGTGATTCCTCTTCCACACTCCCAGCGGGATCAGGAACAGATTGATGTTGCACAGGTGCAGCGGCAGCTCATTGAAAATGTTGAAGCCATTGGGATAGTACGCACGGATATACGCTGCGTCCATGGACAGCGAGAGCTTGTAGCCGGCAAACAGCGCAAGATTAAAAAAGCAAACGCCGATCAGAAGCCGGGAGCGCCGTGCTTCCGGTTTTCCGCGCAGCAGCAAGAATATGAGCAGCGCCGCCGCTGCCGTAAGCAAAAGCAGAAGCAAATGCAGCCCTTGAAAGGGCGTTATAGTAAATTCATTCATTTCACACGCCGGAATGTCTTTCCGGTCTTCTCCTCAAGAAATCGTTTGAATTCCTCCACCGTCCCGCCGGTAAGAGTACGCTTGTCCAGAGGCTGCGCATAGCGTTTTTTCATCAGAAGGATGATGTATTCCTGCGACTCAGCCAGTGCGTCGATCAGCTCGTAGCGGAATGTGGAGGTGGTGGCCGCCGTAACGACGGTATAGGAATCCTCACCGAATGCGACATGATATTCCTTTGTGCCCGCCAGTGCGTTTTTGCGGGCATCATGCCATTGAATCGGTCCTGAAACAGCAGAACGGACAGCAGCATCACCTCTACCAGCAGGGAAGTCACCGTTCTGACATCAAGCGCAAACGGCTCTCCATCGAATGGAATCATCAGCAGAGCGTTGATGAAAAAGACGGTCCAGCCGAAGATGGCCCAAATAATGCTTCTCTTTCGCCGCAGCACCCTGCGCATCGCGCGGGCAGCTACGGTCATAGATTGATTTGTGATATCACTGTGAATTTCAAAAGTCATTCATATTCTCCATCGTTGATCATTTCTGTTTTTACAGCTTGTCTGGTTCCTTGCAGAAGTGTTCCGTCCAGAGCAGGGTATTTATAGATTATGTTATCATAACAGGAATAAAGTTTATGTTAAGTCTGCCTATTCTTTAAGGAGTCATCTCAAATTCAACACACTGCTCTCCTCATGAGAATTTTTCTGCAGCGGGATAAATGACGTCCTTTGTCCGGCTCTTATAAATTGCAGTCAGGCAGCACCGGAATACCTTTCTCCCCGAAATCGTCACGCTTACTATGTATGCAGCGATATCACGGCATCACGCCAGCCTTGCGTTCACCAGATGGTACCATGTCACCCCGTTTTCCTCATAGGGCTGAAATTCACCGATGACGGTGATCTCCGCCCCCAGCTCCGGGTAATCGTCCGGGTAGGCGAGGTCATCCTTCAACACAAACTCCATGCCCTCGGCGCAGCAGGCCGTTGCGTCTGAAATGATGCAGGCGTAGGCTACCGGCATATCGGCAACAACACCGCTTTCATCTACCCACTGGTAAACATTGAATTGGCCGGTCATTTTTACAGTTTTTCCGTAATAGTCCTCCGGGTAGAAATAGAGCATATTGTAGACCTCGGAGTAGACCATGGTGCTGCTGAGAACGGTCAGATCCACATCCACGCCGTCGGCAGATGTTTGTGTCTGTTCGGGTTCCTCCTGGGCTTGCTGCTCGTTCGGTGTTTCCTGCTCATCTAGCGTTGGGATGATCTCGGCCGGTGCGGAGATTTCTTCATTGGAAGAAGGTATGTCAGTTTCTGCGTCGTTTTCGCTGCCTTTCCCGCAGGCACAGAGGGAAGCCATCATACAGGCGGCCAGCAGCAAACAAAAAATCCGTTTCATCATGCTATGCTTCCTCTCACTCGGCCAAGAGCCGAACAAATCAAAAATGCCAGAATATCCGCCGCCACGATGGTGGAACCCACCGGCGTCCCCGCCAGAATGGAGACCAGAATGCCCAGCACCGCGCAGCTCACTGACAGCACGGCCGAGCAGACCGTCACGGACCGGAAATTTTGAAAAAGGCGCATGGCGGACAGCGCCGGGAAGATCACCAGCGCGGAGATCAGCAGCGAGCCGACCAGATTCATCGCCAGCACGATGACCACAGCAACGATGACGGCGAGCAGCAGATTGTACAGGTCTGCCTTTGTCCCCACCGCCTTGGCAAAGTCTTCGTCAAAGGTCACGGCAAAGATCTTGTTATAATAGAGCAGAAACACCGCCACGACCACCACGGACAGTCCCGCACACAGCCAGACCTCGCTTTTTGACAGCGTCAGGATGGAGGTGGAGCCGAACAGCGTGCTGCACACATCGCCGGAGAGGTTGGACGAGGTGGAGAAGAGGTTCATCAGCAGATACCCGATGGCCAGCGCTCCCACTGAGATCATGGCGACGGCGGCATCGCCCTTGATCTTCGTGTTCTGCCCCGTGCGTAGCAGCAGGACGGCACAGACCACCGTGACGCCCAGCGTCAGGGGCATATCGTCCGTCAGCTTCAGCACGGCGGCGATGGACATGGCGCCGAAGGCTACATGGGAAAGGCCATCGCCGATGAAGGAAAACCGTTTCAGCACCAGCGTGACCCCCAGCAGCGACGAGCACAGCGCGATCAACACGCCGACTATGAGTGCGTAGCGGACAAAGGGATAAGTCCAGTAGAACGCGATTTTTTCAAGGATCGCCGTCATTTCACCTCACCGCCTTTCTGCCATGCCCGGGGGAACTCGTTCAGGTAGGCCGCCTTGGTGCCGAAAAACACCGTGTCCCCGATGTGCAGGATATGGCTGGCATATTGCAGCGCCGCACTCAGGTCATGGGAGATCATCACAACGGTGATTCCATCTTCATCGTTAAGCCGGTGGATCAGCGCATACATTTCCGCTGTCACCTTGGGATCAAGGCCGGAGACCGGTTCATCCAGAAGCAGCATTTTCTGGGTGGCGCACAGGGCGCGGGAGAGCAGTACTCGCTGCTGCTGGCCGCCGGAGAGCGTCCGGTAGCAGCGTTTGGCAAGGGGCGTGATCTGCATTTTCTCCATGGCGTCCGCCGCCAGTTTCTTTTCTTCTTTGCTGTAGAAGGGGCGACTGCCGCAGCGCCCTTGGCATCCGGAGAGAATGATCTCTCTCACGGATGCCGGGAAATCCTTTTGGACAACAGTCTGCTGCGGCAGATAGCCGATCTCATTTTTCCTCAGCCCGTCGCCCGTCAAAATTCTGCCGCTGATGGGCATCTGCAAGCCGAGGATCGTTTTCATAAGGGTACTCTTGCCGGAACCGTTTTCTCCCACGATGCAGAGGTAGTCGCCCGCAAAGACCTCAAAATCAAGGTCTTGCAGAACGGGCTTCCCATCGTAGCCGATGCAGAGCTTCTGACAGGTGAGCTGAGCCATAGACCTACCTCCTTAACCCAATGCCTCTTTCAGCACAGAAAGGTTCTGCTCCATGGCAGAGAGGTAAGTTGTGCCGTTTGCCACATCCTCAGAGGTGGTGGACTGCATGGAATCCATGGTCAGCACCTTCTGGTTCTTCCCGGCGGTGCTCTGCACAATGGTTTCCGCGAGCTTGTGGTTCTTGCCCTCGATGGTCAGCACGCAGGGAAGTCCCAGCTCGTCCACCTTCTTTGCAAGGAACGAAACGGTTTCAAAGCTGGCTTCGCTCTCGGCGGAGCAGCCCGCAAAGGCGGCGTAGTAGCCAAGACCGTAGTCATCCACCAGATAGCGGAAGGGGAAGCGGTCGCCGAACAGAACGGTCTTGCGCGCCGCGCTGTCCACGGCGGACTGGTACGCGCCGTCCAGCGCGGAAAGCTTTTCGATATAGGCGGAGGCGTTGGCGGCGTAGGTATCCTTGTTGTCGGGGTCAAGCTCCTGCAGGGCATCGGAGATCGCACCTACCAACGTTTCGGCGTTCTTCAAAGACAGCCAGACGTGCTCGTCAGCTTCCTCCTCGTGCGCGTGACCGTGGCCCTCCATGTGCTCGCAGAGTTCATCACCGGTCATGTCAGCCGGGAAGAAGGTTGGCCACGACTTTTCCTGATCAACGATGGCGTCAAAGCTCTCGTTGCTCATTCTGATGTGGAAATGCTCGGCCGCAGCCGATTCGATCATGTGGTCGTTGAATTCGATGTAGATCGGTGCGCCGGAGGTTCTGTCTACCGCTTCAAAGCGATACATGGCCGCCTTGGTGCCGGTAGACCAGTTCTGAATGTAATAGCCGATATACTTGTAGTCAGAGCCGACCTTTTTGCCGTCCTCATAGGTGAACGCAATGTGGTCGCCTTCAATGTCAATATTGGTAATGTCCGTTTTGTAGCCGTTCTGATAGTAAGTCTTATACTCGTCGGCTGTCATCTCGCCTTCCTCTGCCATCGCTGCAAAGGCATCGTCCAGCGTTCCGTCCAGCGCAAAGGGGTAGGCAGACTGCCAGCTGCCCGCCCAGTCGGACAGGTTTCTGTCCTGAACCTCATGATCTTCAAAGGTGGAAACCTCCTTGCTGTGGTCATGGGCGTGCTCTGTTTCCTGCATACCCTCGACCACTTCTTCGGTCTTGACGCTGTCGCCAAGGACATCCAGCAGGTTGATGACCTTCATGTTCTTGTTGGTGGCATTTTTCAGAGCATCGTCCACCCAGCCGTCGGACTCGCCGCCCACATAGATGAACAGGTCGCAGTCGGAAATCTTGACGATGTCATCCGCCGTGGGCTGATAGCTGTGCAGGTCAACGCCGCTGTTCAGCAGCATGGTCAGGTCGGTGCTCTCGGCCTTGTCGCCGAGAATTTCTCTGACCCAGTCGTATTCGGGGAAAATGGTGGTGACGACGCTCAGTTTGGTGGAATTGCTCTCGCCCGTCTCTGCGGCATTCTTTTTGCCGCAGCCGGCAAGCAGGCCGACCGCCATGGTCAGCGCAAGAAAGATGGTAAAAATTTTCTTCATCATATAGATAAAACCTCCGAATTTTTGAAAAATAGGCGCAAAAATACAAGGGCAGCGGCAAAACCGCAAGAGCCTATCCAAAAATGGATAGACTTCGCCCTTGTAAAAGTCCTATTTTAATTCGAAAGCTTTACCTTGAGAGAAACAAGTGTCAGCGTGTCGATCGTCTCTGTGCAGGGCAGGATCGCCCTGCACATGGTATATGTAAACGCAGCGGAGATCGCTGCGGCAGCACCGGCAAGCCCCAGAGATTTCAGCAGATTCTCGCAGATGCTGATCTGGCGGCAGGATGGCACAGTCGTCGCCGGAGCAGTCATGATCGGCTTCGACTGCAAGATAGATTGCAGAGGACAGCATGACAACGGCCAGCACGGCCGCCAGCAGGCGCGTCATAAAACAAAGCTTCTTTGTCATGGTCTGTCCTCCCTTCTGTTTGTTATTTTCCCTTGCAGTCCGAGCAGGTTCCATAGAGGATCGTGTCGGCTGCGTCCAGCGTGAATTGCTCGCTCTGCGCCAGGTGCTTTGCAAACAGGGCGGCGTTGCTGTCAGCTATGTGAAAGGTTTTGCCGCACTTCACACAGCTCATGTGCAGCGCGCCCTTGCAGCCCTTGGCGTCAAGATACTGATAAAACGCTTCGTGCGACCCGCTTTTGGCGCTGCGGCGCACCTTTTCTTCCGCTTCCAGCTGCGCAAGGTTTCGATACACTGCACTGAGACTGATCTGCTTCTCTGCCAGCGCGTCTGCCATCTGGCGTGCAGTCAGCAGCTCGTCCGGGTGCTCCCCCAAAAAAGCAAGCAGGGCTCTTCGCTGTTTTGTATTATAGCCTGACATCAGCCGCCCTCCAATCTGCGAACCATTCGCAGATATTATAGCATCATTTTCCCCTTTGTCAATATCATCCCGCGATACCGGCGTCTTTCCGACAGTTCAAGATCCGTCAGCGTCAAAGAAAACAGCGTCACATCAAAGGCTTCAATCCGGTGGGCTCTTACGCGGTCAAAGCAGTCTGCGTTTCACGGCATCATCCACCGGCTCCAGTTCTTTTTCCAGCGTACAGGATAGATCCCATAGCAGCTGACGTTCCTCGTCATCCTCTGTGGTCAAGCTGCCCAATTCATCCCACCGCAGAATGATTCGATACAGTGCCAGAGCCTCCTGCTCCGTGAGTCTTAATTCCATAAGAGACGCCTCCCTCTCAGCTGCTTTTCAACGGGAAATCAGTGGTAAACGATACCGTACATTTCATCACGTCAGCCGCATCTCATTCTCAAACTGCTCCATCGCCTCCTGTCGGCTGGGGACTTGTGCAAGCGTACAGGAAAACGGCTGGCCGAACAGGGGTTGGGACAGTGTCTCCGCCCAATGCGTCAGCACCTCTGGAGTGAGGGGGCGCTCCTCCCGGAGAAAGATCACCCCGTAATAGGGCGGTACAGACGGGGAAAGCAGCTGTGTCAGCGGGACGCCGCTCCGGACGGAGGCGTTGCAGAAATGCATCTCCGGCGAAAAAAGCGGATAGTACAGCGCCCCGACGAACCAGTCCTGTTCGCCGTTTCTGAGCCGCCTTGCCTGATCCAGAAAGTGCGGATAATCCGGGTTATCCGGCTCCACAAACTCACCGTCCAGAATGGTCTGGTGAAGGGCAGGGAGGTTATGGAAATCAAAGTGAAAAAAGGGTGCCTTTCCTGCCTCGTCCTCGGAAAGAGAAAACTCCGCCGCATGGAAAGGTTCCCAGTCCTTGCCGCAGCGGTAATAGCCCCACCAGTAGTTCCAGTCATAAATATGCAGATATTTTTTTGCTTTGCAGTCCATAGATGTACTCCATTCTAACAATGTCGGCACAAGAGGAACTCACAGGGAACTCGCCGCCCGGCGCCAGCAAAAGCCCGTTCCAAGCCCGTCCCTTTTGCAAGAGGGGCGCTCACAGGCGGCGCGGTGCTCTTCTCATCGGCTCACCGGAATGGAGATCTCGAAAACAGCGCCGCTATCCCCGTTGTAGGCACGGATCGTTCCCTTATGCAGGTGGATGATCTCCTTCGTCAGGGCAAGGCCGATGCCGGATTTTCCGCTCCGCCCCATGTAGAAGCGGTCAAAGATGTGGGGAATATCTTCCTCGGCGATGCCGTCCCCGTCATCCTGTATCCGTATCGTCACATGATGCTTGTTCGCGCGGCAGGTCAGGCACAGCTGGCTGCGGGCATAGCGCACGCCGTTGGACAGGATATTGGTGACCGCTCTGCGCAGCCGGGTATCATCGCAGCTGACCATAACGGGCTCCTCGGGGAAATCCGGCACGATGGCGATGCCGCCGGCGGCTGCCGGCTCCACGGCGCGTATGCTGTCGTAGAGCAGCTCCCGAACATCCATCTCGGAAAGGGCAAGCTGCTGCCGCCCCATATCGATTTTTGAGATGTCCAAGAGCTCGTCTACCAGCTCCGTCATGCGGTCGCTTTCCTTCAAGATCACCTCCGCCGCGCTGCCTGTGTCCATTACGCCCGCCTGTATTCCCTCGGCATAGCCCTGTATCGCCATAAGCGGCGTTTTCAGCTCGTGGGAGGCATTCTGGAAGAAGGTCTGCTGCCGCTCCGCCTCCTTCTCAATATCACGGCCAAACCGGAAGCCCAGCAGGCACATGACGGAGGAGATCGCCAGCAGCACCGCAAAGAACGCCCAGTTCAGCGTCACGATATAGCGGGTGATGGGACCGATGTCTATGTACATGATATAGGAGTATGGCTTTTCCCCATCGTCCTGCTCCTCCTGCACGGACATGAAGATCAGGTGATGCCTGTCCGTTTTGAAGGTATAGCATTGGTTGAGCAATAGATCCCGCCCCGTGTAGTATTCCAGCAGTTTTTTCTCCAAACGATATGCGTCCCTGTTCCAACCGCTTGATTGATTGGCATTATCCAGCTCTAAAAATACGATGCTGGGCGTAAGGAAGTGCTCCTCCGCATCATTCCATTCATCGTCAAAAAAGGATCCATCGTCGGTATAGGGGATGGTGCGGTTCTGGTACTGTGCCTCGCTGATGAGCGCCTTTTTTGCCTCACGCACAAAGTGTGCTGGTATAATGAGGTTCACCGCCAACATGAACAGTGCAAAGAGCAGCAGAGCTGAGCAAAGGATCAGATACACGATCCGCAGCTTGATGTTTTTCACATGCGCTCCGCTCCCTTCAGTTTATAGCCAAAGCCCCAGATGGTGCTTACGCTGACGGTGCTGCCCGCTTGCAGCAGCTTTTTTCGGATACGGCGCAGCGTTTCGTCGGTCACGCGGGTCTCCACCTCCGAGTCAAAGCCCCACACCGCGCTGAGCAGCTCCTCTCGGGAATAGGCCTTTTCCGGCTGCTTCATCATATAGCTGAGCAGCCGCAGCTCGGTCTGGGTCAGCGCCACGATCGTGCTTCCGCAAAAGACGGCGTTTTCCGTAGCGGAATAGCGGATATCCCCGTAATGCAGCTCATCCTCTGCCGCCGCTGTTTTTCCTCGATCCATCTCCACACGGCGCAGCAGCGCCTTCACCTTCATCAGAAGAATGGTCGGGCGAAAGGGCTTGGTGAGATAATCGTCGCTGCCCTGACTGATGCCCATGACGTAGTCCAGCTCGCTGTCCTTGGCCGTAAGCAGGATAATGGGAATATCGGAAACAGCGCGAAGCTCCCGGCACACGGTAAGTCCGTCCGTGCCGGGCATCATAATGTCCAGTATTACAAGCTCCGCAGGCTCTTGGCGAAATGCCTCCAACAGCGCATCGCCGCTTTCAAAGGAGCGCACGGTATATCCGTCGCTTGCGAGGAAGCTATGGAGCAGCTCCCGGATGCTCTTTTCATCGTCCGCCAAATAGATGGAATGTCCCATGCGTCCTCCTTGCAAGCAGCGCCAAATGCTGCGCGTAGGCGCAGCATCGGCATGATGTTGATTTTATACTATCAGAAAACCGCCTTTCCGTCAAAGGGGGCAGATGCCGCTTTCGCAGCCGGTGTTGCCCCAGATGGAATCGTACAGCTCGCACAGCCGGCTGTCGATCTCCGTAAGACGGTTGTAGTCGGCGATCAGCGCATCCTTTTCCGCGTCGGTCAGGAAGGTCAAACTGCGGATGAAAGCGGCCTCATCGTAGTTGTCGAAGTCGTAGTCGTCCGGCAGATCAAAGTACGCTTCATCTACCTTGTCCCACAGGTCGGCGTGCTTTTCGCAGACGCGGTCATACTCCTGCTCCAGGGTGTCGATCTCATCCAGCACCTTGGGGTCGGCCTTTTCCAGCGCCTTCTCGTAAAGCGGCATATTGTCGCAGTCGGGCAGCTGAGCGTACAGTGCCTCCATCTCAGCGTCAAGGCCGTTCAGCTCCTTGATGTCCGCCAGAAGTGTTTCCTTCTCCGCATCCGTCAGAGCGTTGGTGCTGCGGATAAACGCTGCTTCGTCAAAGTCTGTGAAGTCGTAGTCGTCAGGCAGGGCGTTGCAGATTTCGTCCAGCTTTTCCCACAGCGCCGCATTTCTCTGGAAGATGGCGTCGCTCTTCTCTTCCACCGCCTCGATCTGCTCCCAGATGGCGTCCTCGTTCTCGGTTGCGATGGCAGTTGCAGGCTCTGCCGTGTCAGGCGCAGCCGCCAAAGCTGCGGTTGATGCGCCGATGGCCGATACCATCAATGCCAGTGCCAGTGCAAGGCTCCAAATCGTTTTCTTTTTCATGGTATGTTACTCTCCTTTTTTATTGTTTGGTTGTGTATCAACCATGTCTGTAGCATACCAGGGATCATCCAGGATTTCCCCCGCAAAAGTGCATGGAAAGTGTCACAAATTCGTCACAGCGCCTGTGTTATACAATGAACACCCACCCGGTAGCCGACCGATGGGTGTTCGTTTCAATCAATTATGGTGCTGAATTTGCCCGCCCCCGCAAGCACAAAAACATGAGTTTCTGCTCCATGCTTGTTCTTTCTCTGTCTTAATCCTCCGATAGAGTGGGAGGTTCTGGTGGGGTCATATTGAACCCCTCCTCGATCCAGCAAATGGACATTATCCTCCCTTGGCGGAGCGATACAGTATTTCTCTTTATTTGGGTAAAGTGGTTGGTGTCATATTATGACGTTGAGGTCAAAAGACCCTTTTCATCGGCATAATCATCAATTCCCGGCTGCTTGTGTGATGTTGCATATAAATTTGCGGGAGAAACCTGGAAACATCTTTCGTAGTAAACGGTACACCCAATAACCGCATATTGCCCCAAGTGTGTTCAAAATAATATCGTCAACAGCGGTGTTGCGCATAATGAAATACTGTGCAACCTCTATAAAAGTTGACATTCCAAAACCGATGATTGCAGATCGTTTCAATGTGGCATTTCGGAATAAAAGGGCGGAAAAAAATCCAATTGGGATAAACATAGCCAAATTGCCAAAGAAGTTAATGAGCGTCACAAAAAAGTACACGGGGCTTTTCAATAAATCCTCAAAATAATCTTTGAATACAGAGAATGGAACTACGCTTAAACTGGATTTCCAAGCAGGGCGTTCAATTAGAATGCGGATATTTCCCCAAATACCAGGAGAATCTTCCCAAATATATGTAGGCCACAATGTCAGAGCCAAGATACCGAAAATAGATACAACAAATAGAATTAAGCCAATCTCGCGTTGCCATCCAGAGTGCAGATTCATGGCCTTCAGTGCCCTCATGCGGTATGGCATAAAGCACAGAAAGACAATTACTGCCGGAAGTGAAATAATTAATATTCTGCTCACATATTGTATCAAACTTGTCATGTCCCATCCCCCATAACTCCCCGGTAGGGGATGCCCTGTTTAGGACACCCCTACCAGTTTTATACTTATTTGCCGATATTGACCGTTCCATCTTATACGCTGTTTCCAATTTACCGGCTCACATTCAGATCATTGCCGCTCTGCCTGTTGGATGATCTCACCGCTCGAATCATACTGAACAACATCCAAACAAGTAACACTTATTCCATCCGAAGTATCGTCGATTTTGGGGAAGTATATCCGAAAGTTGTTGTGTTCTTGATAGGTTTCCAAAATGTCTGAGACTTCGGTAGAATCCGTAGCAACAGAGATGGTGTCACCTTGGTTGATTTCGTCCTTGTAGCTTTCAAGGGCTTCAACTAAGAAAAGGTTATCTTCATTCTCCACCATTGCAATTACTTTGACTTTGAGGGAAAGCAAGTGCAAACCTTGCTCCTGTTTGCCGGCTTGGTCATTAGAATTACCTGAGCATCCAACGGTTACTAAGAACAGTGCTGATAACACTAAGCACAAGAATCCTTTCATACTTTTCCCTCCTCCATAGGTCAGCCGATAGAAATCGTAGCACCAGCTTTATCTGTAAAGTCAATTGCGGACAGTTCCATAGCTGTTTTTATTATACCATGTGGTACTCTCTTGCAACAAGTAGAAAGATTTGAAATATACACCGCTTTCTGTGGAGATAAGATAGCGTGCTATTGCTGGGGGGGCTATGTGCCATTTCATTGGCACTTTCTCGCCCTTTGTGTAAAACGCTCTTTTCTCCATCCAATCACAGCATCTACATCTTCGCGAAGGAGGAAGACGACTGAAATTAAGCCAGCTTGCAGGATGAGAGCTTTCCGTGTTTGTTCTTTCTCTGTCCTAATTCTCCGATAGAGTGGGCTGTTCCGGTGGGGTCATAATGAACCCCTCCTCGGTTCAGCAAACAGGCATAGTTGCCCCTTGGTGGAACGATAATTTTGCAATTTGTCCAAATAAAGAGCTTGGTGTCATATTTTGATACCAAGCTCTTTGGGATTATTTGAGCGTATAGAGATTGGAGGTATTGCTTCCATTGGGTCGATACCGGGGCAGCTTGGCAAGATAGCCGTGCTGCTCCAGATCCGCCAGTGCCCTCTTGACAGTGCTGCGGGAGAGATTCATGTCTTTCGCAATCGTCTTGATACCGGGCCAGCAACTTCCCGCGCTATTGGACCGATCCTTGAGATACATATAGACAGATACTGCCCTGGGCGGCAGGAGCGTGTCGGCATAAATGCTGTCAAAGTATCTCACCGATCCACCTCCTGCC
>OGZI01002510.1_pt1 | contig 14799 bp, 13 predicted proteins | sample 1576711 | NCBI WGS metagenome assembly OGZI01 (sample SAMEA3541482, study PRJEB24748) | human gut metagenome | biome: human gut; feature: human-associated habitat; material: faeces | place: China | collected 2012
GAGCCCGGGGGTACAGGGGGCGGCGGCGACTGGCCGCCCCCTGTGCGCTCCCTGCACCATGACTGCCATAACGCAGACAATTAACCGGGAGCGCAATCGGCCCGGAAGTAACATAGAAGCTGTAGCCCTGCTAAGCGCAGCGCGGGCAGGGACATTTCCGGTTGCGCCGATATTTCGCCGGGTGGCGGCTGGCGCCTTACCCGGCCTACTCGTCCGGCTCCGACTGTCTGTAGGCCCGGCAAGCATTTATCCGCTCCGCTATTCCAGCCGCCAGCTCAGCACCGGCCAGCCGTATCCGGCACCGGCCGCCTGCAGCTGCGGACAGGGATTGACCAGCCGCACGCGATCCGCATGCAGGCACAGCGGCAGATCGTTAATGGAATCGGTATAGAACGTCACCTCGCCGTCATACTGCGGATGCGCCTCGCGCCACTGCGCCAGACGCGCCACCTTCCCCTGCTGATAGCTGGGGATCCCGGCAATGACCCCGCTGTAGCCGCCGTCGACCATCGCCACGTCAATACCCAGCGCCTGATCGATCTCCAGCGCGGCGGCCACCGCCTGCACCAGCAGGCTAACCGAGGCGGAGATAATCAGCATCTGCTCCCCCTCGGCCCGCAGACGACGAATGAGCTCCCACGCCTGCGGATAGACCCGGGGCAGGATCGCCTCGCGCACGCAGCGGGCCACCAGCGCGTCAACGTCCGATTTCGGTATTCCGGCCAGCGGCGCCTGGATCAGGGCCACATAATCGGCGATATTCATCTCTCCCCGGTCATAATCCGCCATTAGCCGCGCCTCGCGGGCAAGATACCCCTTCTGCGTCGCCAGCCCTTCGCGAACCATAAACTGGCTCCAGACCGTACTGCTATCGCCCTGTATCAGGGTGTTATCGAGATCAAAAATCGTCAGCGTGTTGCCCATGGTACTTTCCCTTACTGGTCAAAATAAGCTGCCGGGAGCATGCGTAAAAAAGATGACAGGAAAATGAACCGGACGCCGCAGCGCCCGGCTCGCCATCAGCCGGCGCGGACCTTCGCGGTGCGGAACACCAGCACGATCCCACCGATGATCGCCATCATACCGACCATCGCCGCCGCCGGCAGCCGGTTGCCCAGCAGCAGATAATCCAGCAGCGCCGTGATCGCTGGCACCAGATAAAAGAGGCTGGTGACATTGACAATATTTCCCGCGCTCAGCAGACGATACAGCAGCAGCTGGGCGACCACCGAAATCAGCAGCCCGAGAAACAGCACCGGAATAATCAACCCGGCGTTAACGGTAAACTGGAAGCCGCTGACCGGGGCAATCAGCAGGCACAGCCCCAGACTGACGGCGTACTGCAGCGGCAGGACATCCGCCGGCGCCTGACGGCTGCGCTTTTGCCACAGCGCGCCAAAGGTCATCAGCAGCAGAGCCGCCAGCGCAAACAGGATCCCCACCATCGCCATCGGCGAGGCCGCCAGGCTGCGCCACACCAGCAGCACCAGCCCCGCCAGGGCAAGCAGCAGTCCTGACAGCCGCCGCCCCTGCAGGCGGCGCTCCACCACGCAAAGCGTAAGGATGGGCTGGATCCCCATGATGGTGGCGATAAGTCCCGGCGTCACGCCGTTGGCCATCGCCTCGAAGTAACAGACCGAATAGCCGCCAATCAGCATCAGGCCGGTGGCCGCTGTCTGCAGGCGGGTGCCCGGCGCGGGTAGCCAGCGCCGACGGACGATGGCCAGCGGCGCCAGCGCGACCAGGGCAATCAGAAAACGAAAGACCAGCAGCGCCATCGGCGAAGCGTTGTCCAGTCCCCAGCGGGTGAAGATGGCCGCGCTGCCCCACAGCAGCACAAAAAGGGCCGTTGTCGCCTGCGAGGCGAGCAGAGAATAGCGAACGTGCATAGCATGCTCCAGAACGTCAAACACAAGGTATCAAGCGTCATACCGGCAGGTAAGCGCCTGCTAAAGACGGCGTTAAGCGCCGAAAACTACCCGGTCTGGAGGGGGAGGCGGTGGGCAGAGCGTGGCGAAGCGATGATGAGGCGCAGACGTCATCCACCCCGCGTCGAAAGCGGCGCCGGGCAAAGTCTCACCAGAGATGGCGTAATGCGTCATGGAATGCCTCGTGAAATGTTTAATCAGAATCCTGGCACAGGCCGTTCGGAAGTGACAACTGCCTTTTATGGGTGATCTCTCGCCTGATTGTTTATTTTTAATCGTAAATAAACGTAAAGGCGGCCTCGGCTTATTCAGCCGTTCTTTTTAATCGGCTATAAAACAAAGCAGTCTGCTTGCTACTTCGAAAATAACGATATGAAGCCAAAACTGACGCATGCTCTCTTTTTAATTCCTTTTTTGTTGTTGGCAGGATGCTCCTCCTCACCGAAACAGGCAAAGAACACAAAATCTCATGCGGATATGACCATTGACGGCGGATCGGACGATCTGATCCCGGTGGTGGCGGCCCTGCATGATCAGATGCACACCTGGCAGGGAACCCCCTATGAATGGGGCGGTACTGAACAAAGCGGCGTCGACTGCTCGGGTTTCGTCTGGCGCACGCTGAAGGATCGCTTTAACCTGCCGATGGAGCGGATCACCACCCGCGAGCTGCTGCACATGGGCGTGCGGGTCAATAAGCGCGATTTACGTCCCGGCGATCTGGTTTTCTTCCGCACCCGGGCCGGGATGCACGTTGGCTTTTACGATACCGATCATAATTTCCTTCACGCCTCGAGCAGCCAGGGCGTGATGCGCTCTTCGCTGGACAACCCTTACTGGGAATCGGCGTTCTATCAGGCGCGTCGTCTGCCGAAGGAGTATAACGCGCAGATCACCATGAACAGCGACACCCTGCATCTGGCGAAGAATCGCCGCTAAAAAAAAGCCGCAGCCAGGGCTGCGGCGGGTGGTTCTGCGGTTAATCAGAACTGGTAGGTCATACCCAGCGCGACGATGTCGTCATCGTTGATGCCGAGTTTGTTATCGCTTTTCAGCTGGTTGATTTTGTAATCCACGAAGGCGTTCATGTTTTTGTTGAAGTAGTAGGTCAGGCCCACGTCAATGTAGTTAACCAGATCTTCGCTACCCACCCCTTCGATATCCTTCCCTTTCGACAGCACATAGCCGAGGGACGGACGCAGACCGAAGTCGAACTGATACTGCGCCACCGCTTCAAAGTTCTGCGCTTTGTTGGCAAAGCCGCCGCTGATCGGGGTCATCTTGCGGGTTTCAGAGTACATGGTCGCCAGGTAGATATTGTTGGCGTCATATTTCAGGCCGGTCGCCCAGGCTTCCGCTTTCGAACCCTGGCCGCGGGCCAGCAGGTTCTGATCGTTGGTACGGTCGGAGCTGGTGTAGGCTGCGCTGACGGCGAAGTCGCTGCCGCCGAAATCATAGCTTAACGAGGTGCCGACGCCGTCGCCGTTCTGTTTCTTCGCTTCACGGCCTTCGTTTTTACCCTGGTACTGCAGGGTCAGATCCAGGCCATCCACCAGACCGAAGAAGTCGGTGTTGCGGTAGGTCGCCAGGCCGCTGGCGCGCTTGGTCATAAAGTTATCGGTCTGGGCAGAGGAATCGCCGCCGAATTCCGGGAACATATCGGTCCAGGCTTCCACGTCGTACAGGGCGCCAAGGTTACGACCGTAGTCAAAGGAGCCGTAGTTCTTCAGCTTCACCCCGGCGAATGCCAGACGGGTTTTCTGGCTCGAGTCGCTCTCGGTTTTGTTACCCGAGAATTCAGATTCCCAACGGCCATAGCCGGTCAGGTCGTCGTTAATCTGCGTTTCGCCTTTAATACCGAAACGCACGTAAGTCTGATCGCCATCTTTGCTGTCATAATCGCTGAAGTAGTGCATGGCTTTGATCTTGCCGTACACATCCAGCTTGTTCGCGTTCTTATTATAAACTTCCGCTGCCTGCGTCGCTGTTGAAGCCACAAAGCCCATCATCATTAATGCCAGAGTACTCTTTTTCATTATTCAGTCCTGGTGATTTATTTATACGCGCTATTCAATTGCGGGCGCTCGCCCATCAAAAACAGGAGGTTTTTTAACGCCGGGAGATTAAATATTTATGACAAGGTGGAACTTTTTATAAAAAAGAGTATTTAAATGTATCTGACATATTTTTGTCACATCCCCTCTCCAGAATGCCCGATCCCGCGCAATAAAATGGCGCGCCCGCCGCCCCGGGTGTTGGCAAGCGGGCCGACTCCTGCTACAACATCAGCTCGATATCGATATTCCTTTTGAACGGCAGAGAATCATGAGTGAAAGCCAGACGCTGGTGGTAAAACTGGGCACCAGTGTTTTAACAGGCGGGTCCCGTCGCCTGAACCGCGCCCATATCGTCGAGCTTGTGCGCCAGTGCGCACAGTTGCACGCCATGGGACACCGTATTGTCATCGTGACCTCCGGGGCCATTGCCGCCGGGCGCGAGCACCTTGGTTACCCGGAACTGCCCGCCACCATCGCCTCCAAGCAGCTGCTGGCGGCGGTGGGACAAAGCCGTCTGATCCAGCTGTGGGAACAGCTGTTTTCTATCTATGGCATTCACGTTGGCCAGATGCTGCTGACCCGCGCCGACATGGAAGACAGAGAACGGTTCCTCAACGCCCGCGACACTCTGCGCGCGCTGCTGGATAACAGCATCGTCCCGGTCATTAACGAAAACGACGCCGTCGCCACCGCGGAAATCAAAGTGGGCGATAACGACAATCTCTCCGCGCTGGCCGCGATCCTCGCCGGGGCGGATAAGCTGCTGCTGTTAACCGACCAGCCAGGCCTGTTCACCGCCGACCCGCGCAGCAACCCGCAGGCGGAGCTGATTAAAGACGTCTACGGCATCGACGACGCGCTGCGCGCCATCGCCGGCGACAGCGTCTCCGGACTCGGCACCGGCGGCATGGGCACCAAGCTGCAGGCCGCGGACGTCGCCTGCCGCGCGGGGATTGATACCATTATCGCCGCTGGCAACCGCCCGGACGTCATCGGCCATGCGATGGCAGGCCTGCCAGTAGGCACCTGCTTCCACGCGCAGGAGTCTCCGCTGGAGAACCGTAAGCGCTGGATCTTCGGCGCCCCGCCGGCCGGTGAACTGACCGTCGATGCGGGCGCGACCCAAGCGATCCTCGAAAGAGGCAGCTCGCTGTTGCCAAAAGGCATCAAAATCGTCAGCGGCAACTTCTCCCGCGGCGAAGTGATCCGCATCCGCAATAGCGAAGGACGCGATATCGCTCACGGCGTTAGCCGCTACAACAGCGATGCGCTGCGCCTTATCGCCGGCCAGCACTCGCAGCAAATCGATGCCATTCTGGGCTACGAATACGGCCCGGTGGCCGTCCACCGCGATGATATGATCATCCGTTAAGGAGCTGAAAATGCTGGAACAAATGGGCATTGCCGCCAAAGCGGCCTCCTGGCAGCTGGCGTTACTCTCCAGCCGGGAAAAGAATCAGGTACTGGAAAAGATCGCCGATTATCTGGAAGCGCAGACCGACGATATTCTGCGCGCCAACGCGGAAGATTTAGCCGAAGCTCGCGCCAATGGCCTGAGTGAAGCGATGCTTGATCGCCTCGCGCTGACCCCGGCGCGTCTGAGCGGCATCGCCAGCGATGTGCGCCAGGTGTGCAATCTGGCCGATCCGGTCGGCCAGGTGATCGACGGCGGGCTGCTGGACAGCGGTCTGCGTATTGAACGTCGCCGCGTCCCGCTGGGGGTGATTGGCGTGATTTATGAAGCGCGTCCCAACGTGACGGTCGACGTCGCCTCCCTGTGTCTGAAAACCGGCAACGCGGCGATCCTGCGCGGCGGGAAAGAGACCTGGCGCACCAACGCCGCCACGGTGAAGGTGATCCAGCAGGCGCTGCAGGAGTGCGGTCTGCCGGCCGCCGCGGTACAGGCTATCGAGAGCCCGGATCGCGCGCTGGTGGGCGAAATGCTGAAGATGGATAAATACATCGATATGCTGATCCCTCGCGGCGGCGCGGGCCTGCACAAGCTGTGCCGTGAGCAGTCAACGATCCCGGTGATCACCGGTGGGATTGGCGTTTGCCATATCTTCGTGGATGAAACCGCCGAGATCGCCCCCGCGCTGAAGATCATCGTCAACGCCAAGACCCAGCGGCCGAGCACCTGCAATACCGTGGAAACGCTGCTGGTGCACCGCAACATCGCCGACACCTTCCTGCCGGCGTTGAGCAAGCAGATGGCCGAGAGCGGCGTCACCCTGCATGCCGCCCCTTCCGCCCTCCCCACGCTGCAAAACGGCCCTGCGAAAGTCGAGCCGGTGAAAGCGGAGCAGTATGACGACGAGTATCTGTCGCTGGATCTGAACGTCAAAGTGGTGGCTGATATGGACGAGGCTATCGCCCATATCCGCGAACATGGCACCCAGCACTCCGACGCCATCCTGACCCGCACCCTGCGTAACGCCAACCGCTTTATCAATGAAGTGGACTCTTCCGCCGTCTACGTGAACGCCTCCACGCGCTTCACCGACGGCGGCCAGTTCGGCCTCGGCGCGGAAGTGGCGGTCAGCACCCAGAAGCTGCACGCCCGCGGCCCGATGGGGCTGGAAGCGTTAACCACCTATAAGTGGATTGGTTTCGGCGACGATACCATTCGTGCGTAAATGAGAACGGGCGATGCAAAAATAGGCAGTTGATTCCACTGGCTATTGACGCATCGCCCGCTAAGTTCTAACCTTTTGCCTCGTGATTCACGCTCGTGAACACCTCTTGCAGGGCCGATATAGCTCAGTTGGTAGAGCAGCGCATTCGTAATGCGAAGGTCGTAGGTTCGACTCCTATTATCGGCACCATCTCAACTTCCCCAAACGTCCGTATTCATCCATAAATACCATGATTTATAAAGGTTTTACTGACTTTTAGTCCGTCATTGTCCGTAACCATCCAGTAGAATCCGATACTGAATGTGTATAGGATTGTGTATATGTTTCTGTTCTGTCTTGGATTCCTATACACATGCCTTTAAACGATATGCAGATTCGCCGCGCTAAGCCTGAAGAGAAACCCTATACGCTTGGGGATGGTCAAGGCTTGTCATTACTTATAGAACCTAATGGGAGCAAGAGCTGGCGGTTTCGCTATCGCTATGCCGGTAAACCCAAAATGATCTCGCTTGGTGTTTACCCAACGATCACCCTTGCCGATGCTCGTTCCCGTCGTGACGAAGCCCGCAAATTGGTCGCCGAAGGAAAGAATCCGAGTGAGGTTCGAAAAGAGCAGAAGATTGCTTTGCAAACCGAGTCTGAAAGCGCGTTCGAAAAGATAGCGACAGAGTGGCACCAGATGAAATCTGCCAAATGGTCGGCCGGTTATGCATCAGACATCATGGAAGCTTTTCAGAACGATATTTTCCCTTATGTAGGTAAAAGGCCAATTGGCGAAATAAAACCGCTAGAATTGCTTAATGTGCTGCGTAAAATTGAAAAACGAGGTGCGTTGGAGAAAATGCGGAAAGTGCGACAGCGTTGCTCGGAGGTTTTCCGTTATGCCATTGCTACAGGTAGAGCCGAGTTTAATCCTGCGGCAGATCTCTCAAGCGCCCTCGAAGTGCATCAATCCAATCATTTCCCGTTCCTTAAAGCTGATGAGTTACCTGATTTTTTGCGTGCTCTAGACAGTTACACAGGGAGTCGGCTTGTTCTGATTGCTACGAAGTTACTGATGATTACGGGCGTAAGAACCATTGAATTACGTGCAGCTTTATGGTCGGAATTTGATCTGGATAACGCTATTTGGGAAATACCAGCAGAAAGGATGAAAATGCGTAGGGCACACCTTGTGCCACTATCGACTCAAGCGTTAGATTTACTTAATGAACTCAAAGCGATGACAGGAAACTACCGTTATGTTTTTCCTGGACGAAATGATCCGAATAAGCCAATGAGTGAGGCAAGTGTAAACCAAGTAATCAAACGCATTGGCTTTGGTGGCAAGGTTACAGGGCACGGATTCAGACATTCAATGTCTACTATTTTGCATGAGCAAGGATTTGAATCGAGTTGGATAGAGATGCAATTAGCTCATGTTGATAAAAACAGTATCCGAGGCACTTATAACCATGCTCAGTATTTTGATAAACGCAGAGTTATGATGCAGTGGTATGCTGATTATGTACAGGGGAAATAAATGCAAACTTCGAGATCTATTAATAAAAATGTCGGGGGAAATGACTCTGAAAAATATCTTTCTAAGCTGTGTGAAAGAACTTTTTTAAGCTTGTGGAGTTATCCAAATGTTTATACTGATGAAGGAAAAAAAACGGCGTCGGGAGATGGGAAGGAACTCTGTGATCTTCTAGTTGTATTTGAAAATCATGTCATAATATTTTCCGATAAAGATATTTCGTTTAAGGATTCAGGGGATTTAAAAGTTGATTGGGGGCGTTGGGTTAAAAGGGCTGTTATTAAATCCGCAGTTCAACTTTATGGTGCCGAGTCATCATTAAAAGAGAGACCCGGTAGGTTATTTCTTGATGCTAAGTGTAATGTCCCTTTTCCAATTAAAGTGCCAAAGTGTGACGAAATTATCGTTCACCGAATTGCTGTTGCAAAGAATGCATCAAAAAAATTCCAAGAGCATTCTGGCGGTTCTGGGAGTTTGATTATATGTCCGCGCATAGTGGGAAACCAACATTTTGATACTCCGTTTATGATCGGTCAGCCCATTGCTGACAAGCCTTATGTGCATGTTTTTGATGATATTGCTTTAGATATTATACTTTCTGAACTCGATACAATTGCTGATTTTATAGATTATCTTAGTAAGAAGGAAGAATTTATTGCTTCAGGAGGACTAAACTCGGCAGCGGGAGAGGAAGAACTTTTAGCATGGTACTATATAAATGCTAAAGATGGGCGTGAGCCGGGGTTTTATATAGAGAAAGGAGTATCAGCTTTGATTGTTGAGGGGGCCTATGAATCTCTTAAAAACCTTCCTCAGTTTATTAGAGGGAAAGAACTAAATTCTAATTCTTATTTTTGGGATGCCTGTATAGAAAATTTTGCGAAACATATGCTTAGTGGGACAATATTGTCCGAAGGGGATTTTTCATTTGATGAGATGACTCGTGGTCTAAGAATTATGGCATCCGAGACGAGATTTTCAAGGCGTATACTATCAAATGCAATAATTGAAAAAGTCACCTCCATCCCTCATGGGCAAAGAGGTGTTAGAGTTTTGGTCTCTCCCAGTAACAGCGATAATGGGTATGTTTGGCTAGTAGTTCCGGTGCCAGAATGTTGCACATCATATGATGACTATAGAAAATATCGTAAAGATACTCTCTCTGTTTACTGTGCTTCAGCAAAGCTACTTTTCCCGGATATGAAATATATAGTTGGAGTTGCCACAGAACCGATGGGGGGGAATGGAGGGGAAGATATGGTGTTTATTGATTCAACTCAGTGGACAGAGGATGACTACGAAAGAGCTCGAAAAGATAGAGATGAATTTAAAGCTTTACTTCCTGATAATATTAAAAGAACTGATGATCACGATTATCAATTCCCTATTCTTCCTGGAGACTATCCTGAAAAAGAAACTTTAAGGGTTGAAAAGAATAGTAAGGCTAGAATAAAACGAATTAAAAAGGCGCAAAAAAAAGCCCGTAGAAATAACAGAAAATGAGTTATGATCAAATCAAGGGCCTTTTTAAGGCCTTTGAATCAATCTTCGGCGTGTGATTTAAATTTAAATGATATTTTTCTCTTGGTATTTCTTAAGGATTTTGAAATTCGCCATTTTAAATTGAATAAAGTATCCAATAGCTTTTCTGAGTTCTGCTTATTTAGTAGCCTGTGTTCTTGTCTTATCATAAGGAATATTTCAAGGTATGGGTCGTCAATTTTTTCTTCCAGCTCTTCACAAGAGTAGCTGTTGACACGTTCAAGAGCGATATATTCCATCCTTATCTCATTTGGTTCCCTTAAACTTGTTTTTTCCCATTCTAATCTAATTGGCTTACTAAAAAGGGATATGTTCTCCTTAATATGTGCCATAACACGTTTAAAACGATTGTTAAATTCTTCATTATCAGTATGCATAACTGGTGATTGATTTCCTAATAATGTTGAACTTTTTTCTCTTTGGAATTTGTAATATTCCTCTGATACTTTTTTGCTAAAGCTGGCTTGATCTGATTTATTCTTGAAGCTTATATGTTCATAACTATCCGGACCATATATTTGTTCCATCCAGTGCAACTGACTAAATTGATTGACGGCTTGTTCTAAATCTTTATCTTCTGATGTGTATGTTTTCTGTGATTTTATTTTGTAGTCGAAAAGTAGTAAGTCGCAAACATCGAAGTAGATTTTGTCATAAGTTCTTAGACGTTCTATTTTTCTATTGTATTTTGACTGGCGAATGGTATTTAAAAATCCTAGGCAGGATATGATAAAACCACCTATAGAAATATATAAAGAAATTGAAGTGTTATCCTGCACCAACTTTCTCCCCTCTGAAAAATAGAATTCTTAAACCTAAAATTAATTGCATCTTCGGATAAGCTTTTCTATCTCAAAAAAATTAAATGGTCAACTATATTGGTGCGCAATGCTCTCCCCGCCACGCCTGCCCGTTTAAGAAGTCGCTTTTAATGCCGTTGCAACGGCGGACTCTGGCCGCGCCGCGAATGGCGCTAGCAGGGATTACAGCGACAGGAAAACACCTGCAAAACCATGCCTCGTTTGGATGCATTGCTTAAATCGGGAAAAATGACGGTATTTAGGAGGGGCAGGTTACTGAGCGGTAGTTCGGCGCGGTTATGGAGGTAAATTACACTCTATTCATTCGTGAAATTTTTAAAATTTTTTCACCCATCAAGCAGCGTCAAGCTTGGAATACTTGCTACCACGCTGTTCTGCACTAACCTGCTGATCTTCGCCCTTGTTCCTTATGTTTCAACAGCGCACCGCAGAGGCGAGATTTCCCCCCGTCTTGACCATGCCAGCTCGTTGAAATTTGAAAAGATAAGCACCATTTAACATCTTAGCGCGCGCTCGTATCCCCGCCACGCCTGCCCGCTTTATGGAGTGGTTTTCATGCAGTTGCATGATAGGCTCTTAACCGCGCCTTATCTGGCCTGAGAAGTAAAAATGCAAGTGCATAAAGTCATGCGATTTCATGCAGTATAGACATGCACTCATGCTACAGACATCAAATAACCCGGCACTGGCCGGGCTTGAGTGAGATTTTCTGTTCAGGTCAAAACGGCTTTCTTTTTTTTCTGTCGTCATGTGATCCTGATACCGGTGCTGAACCGGTCAGACTCATCACGTCGTCCCGGAATCTCAACGGCAATATTTCATTTGTCCACTTCAGCATTAGATTCAGGATAAATTCACGATACAGCGTATCTGCATCATTTGTGCCTTCAATAATGCCCGGTATATGTGCTGAGCTATTTCGCTCAAATTGTCTGTACTTCATCCTGAGCAGGCTGCTCAATTCGGCACCGTGGAAAATAAAAAAGTCGCGTAAAAGCTCATCGATACGCTCCTCAGTAATACCCTGATGGCAGTTCACATAGGCGTTTGCCTTACGTGCCGTCGCGTCAGCCAGTACCGGCAGTTGCTCCTCTTTTTCAGTAATCAGCCCGGCCAGCTCTGTGGCTGTTTCCTGTTGTTCCAGATACTCAGCCCGAAGAGCTTTCATCTCCGGCGTTACGATGCCGCCGTTCTGGTTAAGCAATTCTGTGAACTGCGCCCGCTTGTCTTTGCTGGCCTGTTCAGTTTCGGTCTGATGCTGGCGCAGAGCCCGAAGGTTCTCAATGGCTGCTTCTTCGGCTTGTCTGGCCTCCACCCAGGCCTGCATTTTTTGGTAAAGGTCAATTATCCTGGACTGCCAGTCAGAGGAAAGGCCTTTTGTCAGTGTTTCCGTATGGCGGGAGATTTCATCTCCAGGCAACCGCATGAGCCAATTCGCATCCTGAAGCGGTTTCTTTGCCCTTGCGAGGAGTGTCACTACGTGTCCGGTTGCAGCCTGAATCTGTTTTTCCGTCAATTGTTGTTCTGTCATATCGTTGTTCCTCCTGATTTTATTGTGCATGACGGTCTTTAAGGGTACAGGCTGAACCGTAGCGGCCCAGTGTATGCGGCTGACGTACAAGAGAATCGCTCTGTGATTCAGGCTCAGGCGCCACTGGTTTATGGGGCTTCATAATTATCGTGTCCACACTTTCCAGGGCAGTAAATGTGCAGGAGCATTCAAGATTCTGGCACTGATACCATGAGCGTTTAACCGATGGAGCTTCATAGGCGCTGGTTCTGGCGTGTGCGACCGTGCCACATTCAGGACACTTCAGGGCCATATCAATACCCTCCTTTTTCATTAAGCCTGTTGAGGCGGGCCAGGAAAACTTTATGTTTTGCCGGGGTGAAAGTGGCTGAAGCATCAGCTCGCATTGATGCATCCACCGTTAATCCGGTTTCGTCGATAATGCTCTTATATGTTGCTGGAATTACAGGAGTACGGACTTCGGTTTGTCGGACTACAGCGGTACATAATATTTTCATTGCCGCCTCAAGCCCGTATGGTGAGCAAAGAAAAGGAGCCAGAGCGTCGGTGAGTGCACCACCATGCTCGCTCATAAAATTTTCAGTTGCGCTTGTAACACAGCTTTCCAGCACAATCTGGTGAGCATAAAGACCGTCCCGGGCGGCGCAGTTAATCTGCCATTCGAGGAGTGCAAGACGCTCACGAAGATTCTCAAGCGGGCTGGCATATGCTGCCGGTTTTTCTTCAGTATCTAGCAGAGCCGCCAGACGAAGCTGGCTGGTACTTTGCACATTACGTAGTGTCAGCCAGCTTTTTATCGCCGCGCGGTAGTAGTTGAGAGCTTCCTGAGCAATGTTTCCAGTATTCATCCCTTCTCACCCCCTTTAACCATGTCACGCTGTTTAAGCATGCGGGAACGCGCTGCAGGGCTGGGTGATTGTCTGGCATCCTGGATGGCTTTATCGTCCGCATAAATGCTGATCCCCGGCAGGGCAATATCATCCGTTGAAGATACGTTACAGGACAGTGCCGGAGCGGTGAGTTGCTCGCTGATAAATTGCTTCAGAATACTTTCGGGGTCGTTTACGGTATGAACTACGCCGATAACGGAAGAAGCGCTTCGCCCCAGAGTCATTTTCAGCAATCCAAGGATCTGAATAAGTTTCTGGCCGTGTTCCTTCATAAACTCATTCCAGAGCCACACTGCATGAGTTTCAATCAGCCGGTTATGTTTGCTGATGTAGCGGTTTGCAGCATCCGCAGTTTTCCAGGGCAGGAATTCATTTTCTGCGGCGTGAGCTGCAAGCAAATCTTCGAACTCATCCAGCGTTTCGCGTCCCAGGGCGATTTCTGCCCGAAGTTTTTTCATTCGTGGCGTCATATTCCCCTGATTCTCACGAAACAGGTTTCGCCATTCATCATTAAGCACCTGCGTCTCCGTTTTTGTATCTTCCTGACGTTTACGGATAGTTTCAGTCATTGCAGCGGCTTCAGTTTGTTTTCGCCGTTCATCCTGCCAGACAGCTTTTGCTGCCTTAACTTTTTCCACCGCTTCGCGAATATTGGGCGGGAGGGAGGGGGTAATGTTTGCATCAGAGATCTGGTTAACAGTTGTCATGGCTGCTCCGGTAGTGTTTTGTTGTTGTGTCAATTGTGCCGGGCCCCATACAAGCGCACTACCGAGGAGGATTGTATCAGTGACTGAACAATGACCTTGTTCTGGCTAGCCAGAGAAAGGTGTCACGTCTGATCAACACGATTCCTTTAATACATACTATTCACTACTGTTCACTTCAATAAAAAGATAATAAATACATGTGGTTAAGGTGTGTAGTGTTTTAATCAAAGTGTTCATCTACTGTTCATGACTGTTCACAGAGATAAAATTAAACTTATATTAATTTTTTATATAAGTCGCGATATTTATTTCAGTTTGTTACTGGATCTTTTCTCCTCACCAATATTCACCCGTATTCAACACTATTCTATGTAAAGAATAAAAGATGTCTTATGTCTGTTTAATAATTGAACATTCAACCTCCCTGCACTCTGTTGCATTTCAGGAAAATATTCATAAAAATGAATTTGTCTGATGCTCATTAAACACATCCGGATACATGCGGAAGGAAGAGGGTAATTTAATTTCTTTAGTCATTGGCTTGATTGATACATATGATGAGCTGTTTATTTTTGGCCGTTTTTGGCTCTTTTATTAATCAGGTATTGTCTTCGTACTTATGATGTAACACCCGGAATGATATGGTCTGGTTCAGACTTGAGCTGTGATCCTGCCTGGTGTAATAGACTTTTTTATTCTTGATGCTCCTTATTATATTCCATAAAGGAATGGTTTGTTTTTGTCCGTTCCATACGGTTTTTAGCTTTTTTATTTTTTGAGAAATCAATATTTCACACCAAATAAATAAAGCATGCGCGAGCCGCTTATATAAACATAATAAGGAACTACCTGAATCCGGATGGAATTGCCCGGACTGTTGTAAACATATTAGAGAGGTAGCCAGATGAACAGTATTTCCGTTTCCACCCCGGCACCAGCTGCTCCGGTGCTCCCGGCTCCGGCTCCGGCTCCGGCTCAGCAGGAACGCTTCATACGATTACCTGAAGTGATGCACCTTTGCGGGCTATCCCGTTCAACCATCTACGACCTTATCAGCCGCAATGCCTTCCCGCAGCAGATATCCCTGGGTGGAAAAAATGTGGCCTGGGTACAGTCGGAGGTCAGTGCATGGATGGCGGCGCGAATTGCTGCCCGCGAGCAAGGAGGC
>OGZI01002515.1_pt1 | contig 14760 bp, 17 predicted proteins | sample 1576711 | NCBI WGS metagenome assembly OGZI01 (sample SAMEA3541482, study PRJEB24748) | human gut metagenome | biome: human gut; feature: human-associated habitat; material: faeces | place: China | collected 2012
CGATGGAAGAAGTTCTTGAACTTGAAAAAGAATATCTTGCTGAAAGCCTACAAGGGCATATTCAATATTTTGCTACAACTTATAGTAAAAGTCCTGACCATGAGGGACGTGCAGCAATAAGATATGATGGGAAAGAAATCATCCAAGGTTGTTTTTGGAACAACTGGTTTAAGGCAGATTTATTCCCTAGAGATGAAAAATACGAAGAAAGAATGAAAAAAGAAAATGCATTTATGGATGATACAGCTTTAAAATTGGGAGTATTTGACCAACGTTGTTTTTATAAAGCCTTTGCAGAATTTGACAATCAAAGTATAGAAATAAGCCTAAAAAGTGAAAATTTACTAGTAAGAATTTTTGCGATTTTTGATAGACGAGTTGGAAAAAGAAAGCTGATTCAAATGAAAGAAACAATAGAAAATGAGCCGGATACATTTCAGGAGTTCTATGCAATTCGTATGAATGCTGAAGGACTTATTTAAGTTTAAATAAATTTGGAGGAGAAGAGATTATGTTACTATTGGGCGTAAAAAAAGAAAATGATTGGCTTTTAGCTGAATATAATTTGACATATAAAGTTGGCTGGGAGAATATTTGTAAAGCAGTTAGTTTAGCATACGAATATTATGATAATGTAGAAATTCTAGTTGATAATAATAAGGTGAATATCTGCTCGAAAGAAGAAATTTTACAATTGGATGAAGCAAGAACAATGACTATTAGAGGAGTTTCAAAGATTATTCAAGTTCCATTAATGATAACATTCTTTAATCAATTACAAACTGTAAGAGTTTCCGTTGCCTGTGCAACAGATGAGTTCAAAGATGCAGACTATAAGAAATTCAATATGTCATTAGGGCAATACATGGATAGCATAGAATTAGCTATGTATAGGTAAAATGAAAAAAATGGAGGTATAGGAAATGAAAAAAAGAATTGCATTATTGGTTTATCCTGATTTTAGTTTGCAAGAAGTTGCCAATCTAATGTATGTATTTCGTTGGTATTTTGATACTTTTACCGATGTAATATATACAGAATTAAGCCCTGTTAGGAGTGAAGAAGGAATTTTGATAAATCCTGTAAAAACTTGTTCTGAGTTTTGTAAAGATGATTATGATTGTTTGATTCTTTCAGGATGTAGCGACTTAAGACAACCCATACGAAATAAAAAAATCAAAGAATTTTTAGGAAGCTTTGTAAATGATGATAGTTTTGTTATTGGTGCAATTTGCTCCAGTCCGATATTTTTAGCACAAGCAGGTTTGTTGAAAGGTAAAAAATATACGGATTCTTTATTTGTTGAAATGAGAGAATCATTTGCCTTTATTGAAGAAAATAATTTTTTACCACAATCAGTAGTTGAAGATGGAAATATTATAACAGCTGTTGGAAATGCATTTAACGAATTTGCAGTACATGTTGCAAGAAAACTTGGTTATGATTGTCCTGATAAAATATTAAGCGGTTATACTGACTCAAATGACATTAATGACTATATACATCATCTTCCTGAAGATGAAATATTAGAATTTAAAGAAGAATTTAAAGAATTCTTTTAAACAGTAAGTCGTAAGATTTACTGTTTTTTGCTGTATAGAGTTTGATGTATATTTACTATTAACGTTAAGCCCTTAATCGAAGAATTTTCCTTATACGTCATCTCGACTGGAGCAGAGCGGAATGGAGAGATCTCATACTTTTGCTTTAGCAAAAGTGAATGTATCGAAGATACATACAATGTAAAAGGCTTATTCATTAAAAGTCTTTAGAATAATTTCATAGAAGTTATATAAATGTTATATCGTTTATAAGTCCTTTACAGGACTTACTATTATTTGTAAACAAATAATAGTAGTGAGATCTCTCCGCTCCATTCGTTTCACTCATTTCGGTCGAGATGACGTGTTAGGGGGATTTTCTTTGATTAATATCCTCACGTGAATTATTTTATTTTTTATGCAATTTTTAAATTCATTTTTTAATAATATTTGAAGTTTATTTACTATTAACGTTAAGCTACTAATCGAAGATATTTCCCAAACACGTCATCTCGACCGGAGCGAAGCGAAGTGAATCTAGCCCTAACTTTGTTTACGTGTAAACAAAAGTAGGTCTGACGGGGTAATTGTATCGTTAGATACAATTGCTCTGGAGATCTCATACTTTTGCTTTAGCAAAAGTAAATGTATCGAAGATACATAAAATATGTAAATCCCCTAAAGCCCACAAGCATATAACTTAAATTGAATGAAATATATACTTATGATATAATCATAATAAAGTATTTGCTATGAAAATTTAGATATAATCTTCTTAAATAGAAAGGAGTAAAAAATGGTTTTAAATGAAAAACAATTAATATATGGTTATGATTATTACTTCAAAAATGAAAATAGACCTAGAAGTATTGTTGAGGTTTCTGAATATAATGGAGAAAGTGCAATTATAATAAATTGTACTCAATTGGATGATAGTTCTAATTCAAAGTACAAAACTGCAAAGGCAAGAAAAAATGTTGTAAATGAATGGTGTGATTTTTTAATAAAAAATCCAACGGCTTTTACAGAACTTACATTTTGTACAAGAATGCCACAAGAGTTGTTTAATGCGGTTTGTTCACAACAAAATCTTAAAAAATTATATATAAAATGGGGAGTTTATCCAGATATTTCAAAGATTTCAAATCTTGTAAATCTTGAATATTTGCATTTAGGCTCAGGTTCAAGTGTGGGAAGTATTGAACCAATTTCGAAATTAGAAAATTTAGTAGCTTTAACAGTTGAAAATTTTCAAAAAATTGACGATTATAGTCCACTTACAAATCTTAAAAAATTGGAAAGTCTTACAATTGAGGGAGATTGTTTTGCTCCAAAGAATATTCATATAGATTCTATTGAATTTTTGAAAGATATGAAGCAATTAAGATTTTTTAGATTTTTTACAAGTATTGTAAAAAGTAAGGATTACACTCCACTTTTAAGTCTTGAAAATATAGAACATTTATCTATTAAGCCGTTTAAAGAAGTTAATAAATTATATGATGAGATAATTAAATTACCTAAATTAAAATATGGAACAATTGTATTTAATCCCGAATTTTATAAAAAATAGAGGTGTTATAATGAAAAATGCAGTTATATACATACATGGGAAAGGCGGAAATTCTGTTGAAGCAGAACATTATAAAAAATTTTTTAGTGATGAATATAAAATTATTGGCTTTGATTACAAATCTGAATTTCCTTGGGATGCAAAGATAGAATTTTCAAAATTTTTTGATTCCATAGTCTCTGAATATGATGATATTTACTTAATAGCAAATAGTTTGGGAGCTTATTATTCTATGCTTGCATTATCGGATAAAAAAATTAAAAAAGCTATGTTTATTTCACCAGTTGTAGATATGGAAAAACTAATTTTAAATATGATGAAAATGTCTAATGTTTCAGAGGAAGAGTTATATAAAGAAAAAGAAATTGCAACAACTTTTGGCGAAATTTTGTCTTGGGATTATCTTACTTATGTTAGGAATAATCCGATAGTTTGGAATATACCAACAGATATTCTCTATGCAGAAAATGACTTTCTAACTTCTTTGGAAACAATGACGAATTTTACGAATAAAACTAATTCTAGTCTTACTATTATGAAAAATGGGGAGCATTATTTTCATACTGAAGAACAAATGAATTTTTTGGATAATTGGTTTAGTGAATTTATATAGTATTAGCTTAAGTTTAATCGAATTTGAGAGGATTAAGTCAGAAGTTGTGTATAATAAATTTACAAAAATGTTACTAAGATATTAATTAGTAGGTTTTTGTTTTAAAATAATATAAAGTAAATGCTGAATATATTGAATAGAATATGTTATTATAATATGGTTTAACAAAATTTAAACAAAATTAATGTTATGTTAATACGAAATTATAAATTTAAAGATATGAATGTTTTGAAAATGAAGAGAGATAGAATTTTAGAAAAACTAAGAAATTCTTAAATAGAAAAATCTAAAAATTGGACGAGAAGACTATTTATCAGAAGTAGATAAATAGTCTTTTTTGTGTGAACAAAAAGTTATTATTTATTTGTTTATTATGATTTTTGTAGTATTAAGGTATTGACAATTAAGTTAGTTAGTGTTAATCTATTATTACCGATAGTTATGTCGGTAAGGAGGACAAAATGACTAGAGAACGACTAACATCAAGAGAAAGAAAATTGAAAATACAAAATATTGCATTAGATGTTTTTACAAGAAAAGGATATAAAAACACAAGTATGTATGATTTAGTAAAAGCTACTGGACTGTCCACAGGAGGTTTGTACCACTATTATAAAAGTACAACTGAAATTCTATACGATTTGATGTTAAGAGGTTGTAAATATCGAGAAGACATTATTGAAAAAAAGATATGTGAAATTTCTAAGCCTTTAAGTGTAGAGTTATTAGCTGAAATTACTGTTGATAGGGCACTTTCTACTAATATATTTATTCCAATATATGTTATGTTTTTGCAGTCAATGAAGGAAGATGAAGACTTACAGGAACTTTATAAAAAATTACAGGACAATTATATCAAAAATTTTAAACGAATGCTGGATGAATATGACTATGGAGAAATTTGTGAAGAATCTTTGAAATTACTCAATGATTTACTTAATACTATTATCTTGAGTTGTGAGACATTGGGAATTAGGGAACATTTAGTTTCACAACGTCAAGTTCTTGAGAAAATGATAATTGATGTTTTAATGATAAATAGAGAAGAGGTGTAATTAGATGAATAAAGATAGTAAAGAGCTCTTAACAGCTAAACCGTTACAAATATTAATTAAACTTTCGTTGCCGGCAATATTAGGGATGATTGTTATCGGCTTATATCCGCTAATGGATGGGATTTTTGCCGGCCAGATACTTGGAGAGAAAGCTATGACCGCTGTAGGAATTGCCACTCCGTTTACATATATCAATACGGGTATCGCAACTTTAATTGGGGTAGGTTCAGCGTCACTATTATCCAGAGCCATTGGAGAAGGAAATCAAAAAATAATAGATAAAGTTATGGGAAATCTTTGTTTTTGGATTCTAACATTGTCAACAATTGTTACTGTTTTAGGGATCTTATTTTGCCAACAATTACTTAGTGTATTTGGTGCAAAAGGAGAACTTCTAAATCTTTCTACTCGTTATTTACGAATTATTTTTATAGGGTCTATTTTTGTAAATTTCGCGCAGGCAGCAAATATGGTTATGCGTGGCGAGGGGTTGATGAAACGAGCAATGCTTATTATGGGAATTGGTGCAGGTATAAATATATTGTTGGATCCGATTCTTATGATACTATTTAGAGAGCGTGGTATTGAAGGTGCTGCTGTCGCTACGATAACAGCACAATTTGTTCAGGCAATTTTTACTCTTTGGTATTTTAAGAAAAAAAGTAAAGTTGTAAAAATTGGGATGATTAGAAAAGAAGGGGATATAACCGGAGATATGTTTTCCGTAGGTGTTTCTGCTATGCTTATGCAGGTGTTAACTATTATTCAGCAGAGTTTTCTTTATAGTCAAGCTTTTCGTTATGGTGGAGAAACATCCGCAGCTATTATGGCGGCTATCTTAAGAATACAGGCCTTTTCATTCATTCCACTTTGGGGAATGAGCCAAGGCTTACAACCTGCTATTGGTGCCAATTTTGGAGCAGAGCAGTATGACAGGGTCAAAAAAATATTCAATGTTTTCGCTATTAGTTCTATTATATTAGCTGCTTGTTTTTGGATACCTTCAGAAATTTTTGCTAAACCAATTCTTGGATTATTTGGATTATCCGATGAAACACTATTTTTAGCTATTCCGAATTTCCGCATAATGTACAGCATTTTCATTGCTTATGGGGTAATGATTATGACTATAACATTTTTTCAAGCGATTGGAGATGGTAAAACAGCCGGTATTTTAGTTATGTTAAGACAGATAATTTTGTTTATTCCAGCTGTAATTTTATTACCTCGTATGATTGGAGCACAGAGCCTTTGGTACGTTTTGCCAATAATTGATGGAGTCGTTGTGTTACTAGGAATTCAGAGATATTTTATGGCAGTAAAAAAAATGGAGAAAAAATAGATTATATAGAAAAACGGTAAATTGTGAATGATTTACTGTTTTTTATTGTGAAACAACAAGGTTCCCAGGAACCCACCCGATGCGAAGCATCGTGGAAGGGTAGGGTTCTTATTGATGAAAATAAAAGATAATATATTATGTAATTGAAAAAATTAGTCGAAAAGTTGAAAAATCCCAAAAAAAGATAAAAAACTAATTCGAGTATTACTATTATGAAGAATGGAGAGCATTATTTTCATACCGAAGAACAAATGTATTTTTCGGATAATTGGTTTAGTAAATTTATAAAAAATGAGTAAAATAATTTCACTAAAATAGTTGTTATAAATAAAAAAAGTGGTATAATTAAAATTGCATTTAACCTATCAAAAAGAGATTTTAATTTCATCATATTTTACAATAATATGATTTAGTTTAAAATAATAGGATTATATTAGAAAGAAGGAAAATTTATGAATCAAAAAACACTTAAAATTTTAGGATGGATAGCAACTTGTACTGCAATGTTAATGTATATATCCTATTTTCCACAAATTATTAATAACTTACATGGAAATAAAAGTGGTTTTTTACAACCTATGGTTGCAGCAATTAACTGTACTTTGTGGGTTAGCTACGGATTTTTCCAAAAGAAAAAAGATTTGCCGATTATTGTTGCAAATATACCGGGTGTAATTTTTGGAACAATAGCGGCTTTAACAGCTTTATAAAAATTTAGGGGGGACAATGAATCCATTTCTTTTAGTGGCTATAAAATTATTAATTGGATTTTTAGCTTTAATAACTATAATAAACATTTCAGGAAAAGGAAATTTAGCACCAAATTCGGCAAGTGATCAAGTTCAAAACTATGTACTTGGGGGAATAATTGGTGGTGTAATTTACAATAATAGTATTAAGATAATAGAGTTTATTGCTATTTTATGTATTTGGTGTGCTCTTGTGTTAGGCTTAAAATGGCTCAAACAACATGTTGTAAAAGTAAAACAAGTTATAGATGGGAAAGCATTGATAATTATTGATGAAGGTAAAATTAATATAGAAAATTGTAGAAAAGTAGGCCTATCTGCTCATGATGTATCTTTTAAACTTAGAACGAATAATGTTTATTCAATGAAAGATGTAAAAAGAGCCATTGTTGAACAAAATGGTCAACTTATAATTATTCATTATGGAGAAGAAAATCCAAAGTTCCCATTGATAACAGATGGACATTTGCAAACTGATATCTTAGAAGTAATAGGAAAAGATGAAGATTGGTTGATTGAAGAAATTAAAAAACAAGGATTAGAAAAATATAGTGATGTATTTTTGGGAGAATATGTAGATGGAAAGTTAATTCTAGCTCCTTATAGTTCAAAATAACAAAGATTAAATAGATAGTAAAAATGCTATTTTTTTGTTTATAAATAAGGAATAAAATAGTGAAAATTTAAATATGTGCAAGGATGGCTGTGTTAAGAAATTTATATAGGGATTTAAATTTTGTTATATTTAACAATGAAATGAATATCTTAAATGGTAAATGTGATATAATTACAAAAAAATATAACAAAATCTATTTATTAACAAATTACTTGTATAATTCACAGTTGGGTTTATTTTTTATATTTTTATTCATTAGGGCAATTTTTTTTAAAAAAGCACCTACATAATATGTAGATGCTCAAATTGAAATTTAAAATAAAAAAATATATCTTATTATAAATATTTTTAACCTATTTACTATTGATTAATATTCTTTTTTCTCCATAATTATAATTGAAGATTTTACTGATAATCCAATCATAATAAGACCTATTAAAACTATTCCTATACAAATCATTGACATTGAAGATTTATTGAAAAGTTCAGCCAATTTTGTAATTAAGTCGGATTTTTCTTTTAGGAATGTAGATAATGCAAATATAACAAAGTAAGTTATCACCATAATAAGTCTACCTTTTTCTGCGCCGTATTTCAGTATAAAGGGCAACTGAATAGCAGACATCAGAATACTTGCTATCAAAGTAATAATTGAAATGAAAACTATATATTCTATAGTCATTATATTTTGAATTGTTAACAAAATAAATATACATATAGAACCAATTAGTCCAAATGCAAAGGCAAAAAATAATTTACTCAAAACGTAGCTACTCTTTTTGATAGGCATTGAAAAGGCATATTGCTCAAAATTTGATTTGGTATCATATCCAAAAGAAATAGCGGTTAAAATTAGCGGTATCATTGCACATATGAGAGGAATCATAAAAATTGCATTTTCATAAATTCCATAAATAGCAAGGGCAACACAAATAGTAATTGTTAATAATAAAGTCTTTTTTAAAGTTGCTATGTCTTTTAAAATTAATGCAGTCATTATTTTTTCACTCCTTTCACGAAATAAATCATAATATCTTCAATAGATGGTTTTTGAAATATAATGCCATTTGGAATGAGGTTCTTTTTAACAAGTAACTCTTGTCCAAAGGAATGTACTCTTCTTCCTACGATTGCTTCTTCATCAATACTTGTTACCTCTTCATTTGATAAAGTACAAATACCATAGTTTTCTTTTAATTCATCCTTTGTTTCCATAAACAAAATTTTTCCATCATTAATAAAAGCAATATAATCAGCCACCTTTTCCAAGTCGGATAAGATATGTGAAGAAATAAGAATTGTGTGGTTTTCATCTTGCATAAAATCAAGTAACAAATCTAAAATTTCTTCTCTTACAATAGGATCTAATCCACTTGTTGCTTCATCTAGAATAAGAAGTTCTGCATTATGAGATAAAGCAACAGCCATAGAAAGCTTCATTTTCATACCTCGAGAATAGTTTTTAATAATTTTTTTCTCGGGTAAATTGAATTTTGCTTTAAATTTATAGAATGAAGTATTATTCCATTTTGAATAAACCCTTGAACAGAATTTTTCAACATCTATCAATGTCATTTCTTCTGGTACTAATAAATCATCAAATACAATCCCGAGTTTATCTTTAAGACCAACACTACTAGGATTTATCTCATCTAAAATTTTTATCTCTCCAGAATCTTTGTTTAACAAGCCTAGGAGTAGCTTTATTGTTGTACTCTTTCCCGCTCCGTTCTGACCAATGTACCCAACTATTGTTCCTTTAGGAATAGTAAGATTTATCGGTCCTAGCTTAAAGTTATCAAACTGTTTTACTAAATCTTTAATTTCAATAGCATAATTACTCATACTTTCCCTCCACATAGCTTTTTAACATCTGTACCAATTCATCATTAGTAATTCTTGCAATTTCTGAAAGTTCTACTATTTCTTGTAGTTTTTCTTCAATTTTTTTTAAATATTCTTCTCTGATTAATTCTTTATTTTGAGCTGCAACAAAGTTACCTTTACCTTGTACCGAGTTTATAAATCCATCAAGTTCCAATTCGTCATAAGCTCTTTTTGCTGTAAGCATACTGATTCTGAGTTCCTTAGCTAAAAATCTGATTGATGGTAATTGTTCTCCAACTTTTAAATCTCCTGAAATTATTTGTACTTTTATTTGATTTTTTATTTGTAAATAAATCGGGTCATCGCTCGAATTGTTAATTTGTATATTCATCATCTATCTCCTGCTGTTTATTGTGTTCTAACTGTTATTATTATACCATAACACTAAAAAGAATTCAACCCCTATATTATTGAATGAAGTGAATATATTTTATTCTATATTCCAAATACTCCTGTTTTTGCATTTGTTAGTATAGTAATTGTGTAATAATATGGAATAATATTTTCTAAATATAGCAAAAAGCAAAGATATATGATAGAATTATGCTATGTAAGTAGGTATTATATGAAAGGAGATTTCACTGTGGCTAAAGTAACTAAAGAACACATTTCAGCGAAAGGATTTGCAATTCAAATCTATACAGAAGACTTTAAAAACGACTATATAAGTCTTACAGATATTGCAAAGTATAAAAATATTGAAGAACCAAATGTAGTTGTTGCAAACTGGATGAGAAACTATAACACTATTGAATATTTAGGTATATGGGAACAGTTAAATAATCCGAACTTTAACCCCCTCGAATTCGAGGGGTTTTTAGAAGAAGCAGGTAGTAATGCTTTTACATTATCCCCACAAAAATGGGTTAATAGTACAAATGCTAAAGGTTTATTTGTAAGATTAGGAAGAGGTGGCGGAACTTTCGCACATAAGGATATTGCTTTTAAGTTCGCTTCTTGGATTTCAGCGGAGTTTGAATTATACATCATAAAAGATTATCAGAGATTAAAAGAAGATGAAAATTCTAGATTGTCGCTTGCTTGGAATTTGAATAGAGAAATCTCTAAAATTAATTATAAAATTCATACAGATGCTATCAAAACATATTTACTAAATGATTTAACGGAAAGTCAATTAGGCTTTAAATATGCAAGTGAAGCTGATATGTTAAATGTAGCATTATTTAATAAAACTGCAAAACAATGGAGAGAAGAAAATCCAAACTTAAAAGGAAATATGAGAGACTATGCAAGCCTAAATGAACTTTTAGTTCTAGCAAATATGGAAAGCTACAATGCTGTTCTAATTGAAAAAGGACTATCACAAAAAGAAAGAATGATTGAACTTAGAAAACTTGCAAGAACTCAAATGATGTCACTTGAAAAGTTGAATGACATAGGTATTCAAAGTCTGAAAGGAGATAAATAAATAATAATATATATTTTGAGAGATAGCATAGATGTTATCTCTTTGTTTTTTGTGAACTACTTGCTTTGTAATTTGAAATTCACAATTTGTGTGAAATATAGAAAAAAATTAATTTATATGATATAATTCAATTATGTTGTAACAACATTGTATGGGGAGGTATATAATATGAAGTATAGTACTAGAGAAGATGAAGATTATCTTATTGAAATTTGTGAATTTGATAATCTGGAAGGTAAAAATTTCTCTGATTTAGATGGTTCAAAAGAAGATGAAGAAAACGGAGTATGGACTATTTTTGGTGAAAATAAAAAAACAAAAAATAGAGAGTGCTTACATGTTGGTAGTAGCAAAAATATTTATAAGGAACTTAGAGCGATATTAAGGTTAATGATTTCAAATCCTGAAAAAGTTTCAATATCGACAACTTTTCATAAAAATGTTTATGATTTTACAACATATATTGATAAAAACAGTATTAAATACAGAATGATTTATCAAAATTACAAAAATTTTAAAATATATAAAATTGATATTGAAAGATATCTCTTGGGCGAAAAAGTTGGAGATTATAATAAAATTAATTATGCTGAAGTAAAATTTGCATATGATAATAAAGCTTTATTATGGAATCCTGCTCCATCATTTAATGGAAATCAAGAGAAAGAGATTTTAAGACAAATTATTATTGAAAATAGAAAAATTAAAAGATAGGAGTGAAATAGCTATGAGTTTAATTGAAAAAATAGAGAAGATATTCCCAGATATTATAGAAAGATTAGATGAAAACGGTGTGGAAAAGACAACATATAAACTAGATGATATACTAGAAAAAGGGAAAAAATATACTATGTATTATACCGAGATTTATAGTGGGTCAAGTTATGAATCGTTTATAAACGAACCTTTCGAATTTGAAAGAGAATCAATGCATTTTAGAAATCGTTTTACAAAAAGAAAATCTAAAAAATTTTTAGAAGATGAATATGCTGATATAGACAAAGAAGAAACTGAAGATTTTTATATAAAAGCTATACCTGATAAGAAACCTTTTATTTGTGAAATATCTGAAATATCTGAAATATTTATTGCTCATATTATTAACTATATTTTATGTAATATTGAAAGACACCATTGGAAGTTTAAATTACGTTTAATAATGATGCATAGTGTTTATAGAAATGAAAGTAGAGAAACTGGTACAACTTTTGAAGATTTAATTATAGATTATTTCAAAGAATCATTTATGACTTTGAAAATAAGAACAAATGATGAAAAGGATAAAGCGTTTTTTGAAAAATTAACAAATAACTATTTTTTTAAATTTATGTGTAAGTATAATCTTCCTTTAACGTTACAGTCAAAAGAACAAAATTATTTTTTTAGAGAAAAAGGAGAAAAATATAAAAATTATTATGAAGATATTTATAAAGGTATAAATCCAGAACTTTTTTATAATGAGAAATTATTTACATATTTTACAAAAGCTATGACATCAGATGATGTTTTAGTAAAGTTTTTATCGTTTTATCATATAATAGAATATAATTTTGATAAGTTATTTAACGATTATATAATAAAAGAGATTAAGGGTTGGTTAAATGATCCGGAAATTTCAATGGAAGATGATGATACTATATTAAAATTTGTGGATAAAGTAAAAAAAATAAAAGGAAAATCAATTGAAGAAGGACAGGGAAATGAATCTGAGGCATTTCTTTTAGTATTAAAGAAATATATAGAACCGGACAAATTGAAACAAAAACTTAGTAGTTTAACAAAAGACAAAATTAAGGAAAAATATAAAGTCTTGATAGAGGAAAATAATATGTTAGAGTACTATAAAAATAATTCTGTTGTTTTCGCTTCTGACAAACTTCGCATCAATTTTAATGATAATTCTTCAATGTTAAGTAGTATTGAAAAAAGAATATATAAAACAAGAAATTCTTTAGTTCATAGTAAATATAATCATAATTATAAAACTTATAATCATAATAAGGATGAAGATTCTCTACGAAAAGAAATTCCGTTGATAAGAGCTATTGCTATAGATATAATAATTAATACATCTGAAAATTTTTCCTAAAAATATTTCAATTTTCTAAAAACTAAAAAAAGTTACTAAAAGTGTATTCATTTTTCACCTAAAAACCTACTCGTGAATCACGGGTAGGTTTGTTTTTTCTCTATTTATTCACTACAAATACCACTGACGGGGAGTTTTCTTCGTCGAATTTGTCTTTTTTGAAGTTTCCGTAGATTTCATATTTTAGTCCGAGTCGGTTTACGAATGAAATTAGGTCATCAACTAGTAGTGGAACTAAAAGTTGTGTGTTTTCAAAGTTTTCGTTTTCTGTTGTAAGGACTGTGTTGAAACGAATTTTGCTGTTTTCTCTGTAATAATTTCTTGTGAATTTTACTTTTGTTCCTAGAGTCGGTAAGGCTCCAAGGAATAGGTCGTTTTTAAGAATGAAAGGTTTAAAGTTTACCCAGCTTAATACTAGTTTTCCATTTTCTTTTAGTAAGTCCATAGTTTTTAGGATGAAGCTACATATTTGGTTTATGTCTTCCAAATGTGCAATTGTTGTTCCAATGCAATAGCAGACGTTGAATTTTTCTTCAAAGTCTAATTCTAACATATTTTTTTCATATACTTTGAGTCCTTTTTTTCTTGCTTCTTCTACCATGCTTTGTTCTAAGTCGATACAAGTTACATTTTTTCCTAAGTTTTCCAAGTTTTTTGCAACGAGTCCTGTTGCACAGCCTATGTCTAAATAGTCTTTTCCGTCTGAAATATTATTTAAGAAATTTAGTTGTGCTTCATTTGTTGGAAAAATATCTTCGTAGTATTTACATATTTCTTTATAAAATTTATTCATAGAAACCTCCATTCTAAAAAATATAATGTTATAATTGATTATACCCAAATTTTTTAAAACAACTTTTTGTTTAGTTAGCATTTTGCATTGTTTTGTGGTAAAATATATTCGAATAGATTAATTATATTTAGGAGGCAATTGATGAAATTTTTTATTGACACGGCGAATGTTGATGAGATAAGAGAGATAAGTAAATGGGGTATTCTTGATGGAGTTACTACGAATCCATCTTTGATAGCGAAAGAGGGAAGAGATTTTGTTGAAGTTATAACTGAAATCACTTCAATCGTTGATGGTCCTATTTCAGCGGAAGTTATCAGTCTTGAAGCAGAAGGAATGATAAAAGAAGCTAGAGAACTTTGTAAGATAAATAAGAATATTGTAATAAAAATTCCTATGACTGAAGAGGGATTAAAGGCAGTTAATGTTTTGAGTAAAGACGGAATAAAGACAAATGTTACTTTAATTTTTTCAGCTACTCAAGCACTTCTTGCAGCAAAGGCAGGAGCAACTTATGTAAGTCCATTTTTAGGAAGACTTGATGATATTAGTTCTGAAGGAATGATTTTAATTGAAGATATTTTCGAAGTTTTCAGTAATTATGCGATTTCAACTGAAATCATTGCTGCTTCTGTAAGAACTCCAATGCATGTTCTTCAAATTGCAAAGAGTGGAGCAGATATTGCAACAGTACCTTATAAGGTGTTCAAACAAATGTTAAAACACCCATTAACTGATATAGGAATTGAAAAGTTTTTAAAAGATTGGGAAAGTGTTAAATAATAGGAGGAAGCTATGGATAGAAATTTAACTTTAAATTTAGTAAGAGTTACAGAAGCTGCGGCAATTCGTTCTTCATATTTTTTAGGAAAAGGCGATAAAAACGGTGCAGATGGAGCGGCTGTTGAAGCCATGAGATCAATGTTCAACGAACTTCCAATGGAAGGAACTGTTGTTATTGGAGAAGGTGAAATGGACGAAGCTCCTATGTTATATATCGGCGAAGTTGTAGGAAATGGACAAGAAGGAGTCGCAAAGGTTGATATTGCAGTTGATCCTGTTGATGGAACTTC
>OGZI01002518.1_pt1 | contig 14745 bp, 15 predicted proteins | sample 1576711 | NCBI WGS metagenome assembly OGZI01 (sample SAMEA3541482, study PRJEB24748) | human gut metagenome | biome: human gut; feature: human-associated habitat; material: faeces | place: China | collected 2012
CTTTTGCTTCCATAAAAAGTACCTCCCGGTTTTTCTGCTTTTTCATACCCCTATTGTAATAAATTTTGAATTTCTCTACAACACTTTTCTTTTCCATCTCATGGCTTTTTGTCCCGGGGATTACTGTTCACATGTTAACCTGTGAGCAGTAACTCCCGGCATTCTTACCTCGGCAGACGTGCTCTTCTGTCCGGAAATACCCGATCAAATCCTTCTGCAGAATCCTGATACCAATAAGCCACTGTTGCCACATCGTCCGAACGTTCAAACAATGACAGATCATCATTTCCAATCTGCTGCAAAGTTACTTTGATATCTTCTGAAAATGCGATTGGATCCAGAATATGCCAGCGGTACAGACCATGGCGCGGCAGACTGTCATCACCAAATGCATGTACTGCATTTAATTTTCCTGTTTCAAACCGTACACGTGTCTTGTCCTTTGTCTCATAAAACGGATAACCTAGAAACAGTGTGGAATAGTTCTTAACGGAAGGTCTTCCCAGCTCATCTTTCTGATGAAATGCCCACGCACCTCCGAAATAGTCTTCAGAACCTGTGGAGGATACGGTCGGGAATTCTTCATCTCCATCCAGATAGAACTTAAATTCACCCTCTCCCCACCAATATCTTTCCAGTGCAGTCAGCGCAAGAAATGTTCCTACATAATAGCCTTTTCCTTTAATCTTATCCAGTATCACGTAATCTTTTGCCAGTTCTGTTTGTCTTTCCCGTTTCCAGTATGCGTGGAAATACAGAGTGTTTTCCGGCAGACTGTCTGTCTCCGCATAATTTACTGTATAGAAAAATGAAGTAATGTCTTTCGGATGTTCATTTGTAATGGTAATTCTTGCTCTCTCACGAAACGGCATTTCAAAATAGCTGTTCATACCGCCCGTTGGATTTACTACGATCGGCAGAGACGCAATGTCACATCGTTCGCCGAATCCGTTGCAGAAGAAATCTCCCAGTGGAGCTTCTACCGCCGGAGTGCTGCTATTGTCCCAATAGATTCTGAGTACAACATCACGCATAACAAAACTTCCCTTTTCTGTATTTTCACGAATCGTCATCCAGATATGACGAATGATTCCCGGTCCTTTTATATCTGCAATAACCGTCTCTTCTCCCATTGGAAGACGGATACTTCCTCTTCCTTTTCTCTGCGGTCCGAGTGCACTGTCTTCCATGCATGCTCTTCCCTTTTCTCCCGTCGGATTTTCCGGAGATACTGCTCTTGACCGCTCGCCCTTAAAGGTTGTGATATTATTTAATAAATTCATAATCCTGACTCCATTTCTCTTCGTTGTTTGGGTGAATTAATTTCTTTTGATTTTTTTTCATTTCTACATAAACCGGAAATGTACTTCTATTTTTCATAGAAAACTCTGCCATATGATGCTCATACCGAACCGAAATATCAAATCGGGCATTTCCTATCCGCATATTTTTCCAGTAGAATCCGCCGATAAACCGCTTAGGATGGATTCTGAACACTGCCTTCGGCGCATCGTATTCAATTCCGAGAAATTCCGTGATAAAAAGGATAAAAAAGATTCCTGCACCCCATCCACATTTTCCGCAGCTGTTCATTCTCACAACATCACCGGTCTGTGCTCCGATCTTATACGGCCACCACCACCAGGAACCATCCAGGTCTATCAGTCTTTCTAACTCACGAAATCTACCTTCGTCTCCTGACCAGCTTTCTTTCTCTGCCGCACCGTTTAAAATCGAAATATATCCCGGAAATGTTGCCCCGGACTGATTTCCCCACTTGATTCCTCTGCTCAGTTCACTGTAAGTAGGATTTTCTCTGCTTCCTGTAAACTGACCATACTGCTTCAAAGTATCCTGCTCTTCACTTTGATATTTGTAGTATTTCATCAGGGTTGTATCCGATTCTTCCCCATCATGCATTCTGAGACAAATTTCTCCGTCATGGTTCACATCTGTTATAAACTGAAGCCCCTGGTCCAACATCTCTTTCTGATACTTTTCTGCAGAATCACATTCCTTCTTTTCCTCTGCGATTCCACTGATTCCTTCCAGATACTGTGTTCCAAAGAGCCCCTTCACAGTCATATACCGTTCGATATCTTTTCTTGTCTTTCCTGCTTCACTTCTCAACATTTCCGCATAACTTTTCTCTCCGAAAACTTCTTCCGCAATTCTTGCTAATGCCATAAAACTGCGGTACACACAGAGATTGGTTCCTGTATGATACTTTCCCAGTGCATACGCATCGGAAATCCACGTTGTACGATACAGATAAGGCTCATTTTCCTCACGGCTTTCGAGAACCGTCTGAAGAATTGCTTTCATTTTCTTATAGAGCTTTGGATGCTGTTGGAAAAATTCTTTCTCACCGAAATACTCATAATATGCACCGGAAAGCATGATCACAGACAACGAATTGCTCAATGAATGAAAGACGCCGCCTTCGAATTTAGTTCCTTTATATTTGATTCCATATTTTGCAAACCAGAGAATACATTTTTTACAAAGTTCCGGCTCTGTCAGTGTAAACGGCAGACTGGAGTAGTACATGTCTTTATTCCATACATGTGGTGTGACCGGATACGTTCCCCAGTTGGAACCCAGAATTTCATTCTCGCCTGACATTGCAAACGCACCAAACGCCTGCTGGTATGCTCTCTGCAAAAGCATTCCTGCCATCGCATCTTCTTCCATCTTCAGTTCTCCTGTCAATGACTGGAAATACTGTAACGTCTGTTCCATCCAGAAATCCGTATCTTTACTTAAAAACATTTCTATATCCTGATACCGGTTCGGATCTCCAAACAGAAGTGAAACCCGTTTCTGCTCCATTGGCTGCAGTGTAAAGGAAACATCCTGATACGTTCCACTCTCCGCTGTTATCATCAACACATTTCTTGTATCCGAATATTTCTTTTCATACAAAGCAGGGAGACAGACCGTCATCTCTGCCGCCTCTCTGCCTTTATTTTTTACCGTTACTTCATAAAGAAGACAACTCAGCCGTTCTCCTTTTGCTGTAATCGGTGCTGTGGCAAGAATCGTGACTTCTCCCCACGGAAAATAATGCCTGCAGCGTGGAAACAGATTTTCTGCCAGATCCGTCTCCACATATTTTGTATGTTCACATAATTTTTCTGTCTGTCCATTCCATTTTACAGAAATAGACAACTGATGTTCCTGCACAAAATCCTTTGCCACCCACACCCCCGGCTTACTTTCCATCAGATAATTTCCGTGAAAAAATGTAATATGTCTTATCGTTCCGAATTCATCCAGATTCGCCTGTACTTTCTGATTGGAAATATCAAAGGAAAATGTATCATCCGGTAGTTTTTTTCCATAATAACTCACCTGATTTTCCGTGCTGTATTTCCCGTCTTTTACTTTTACCTGAAAAAACGGATTTCTTTTACTGTCTCTGATACGATTTCCTGTCATAACTTTTCCTCCTGCCTTAGCAGATTCCGAGAACGGATAATATAATTCCCAATGCAACAATTCCAAAGATCAAAACAATGATATTTACTTTCTTCTTTAACAGTTTAAAACATCCAAATGTAAGCAAAAGCGGTACAATTCCGATAAAAATACTGTCAAGAGAAGACTGTACATCCATTACGGATTTTCCTTTCATCGTAAAATCAAGAATTGTCTTAAACAGAACCGTTTTACTCGTCATCGCTCCGACCATGATCAGTCCGACAATGCCCGCTGCCTTCGTCAGAATCTCCATCATTCCGTTAGAATAAATCTTTTCTATGTATTTTGCGCCAAGAGAATATCCTAAAAACGCTCCATAGTAACGGCACAGATAGTTCGGAATATTAAATGCAAGAAGGAAAATCAATGGTGCAAGCACGTTTCCTGCATTGGCAAGTCCAATTGCAAGTCCGGCTGCAACAACACGCCATACGCCCCAGAATAAGGAATCGCCGATTCCGGCCAGCGGTCCCATCAGACTCAGCTTGATTGAGTTAATGGATCCTGCGTCAAAATCTGGTTTTTCACTGTTCTCTTTTTCCATGGAGCCTGCAATTCCCATTACAAAAGATGCCATCGGAATTGTCGTACTGAAATATTTCACATGACGTACCAATGCTTCTCTTCTTTTTTCTTCGTTATCTTTATAAAAATGATTGATAAACGGAATCATGGAATAGCAGAAACCACCTCCTCCCATGGTAACCGGATTTACTGATGCATACATTGCTCCGGATCTCCAGAACATTTTTCTTATTAATTTTTTCTCTTCCTTACTGACATTATTCATTAATTTCATGCGAAAAAGTCCTCCTCTTCACTCATTTTTTCTACCGCTGCCACCGGTGCCGCCTGATTGTTCTTTAACTGCATATCACGCTGTGCTGTCACAACCGCAATAATTGTTCCCAATACTGCAATTGCGATCAGTGGAAGATCCAAATATGCTACGAGAATAAATCCCAGTAGGAAATAGATTGCAATCTTATTATCCCAGAGCATCTGCAGAAGCATTGCCATACCAACTGCAGGAAGCATATTTCCCGCTACCGTCAGACCGTTCATAATTACATCCGGTATCATTTCCAGAATACGCTGAACAGCATCCGAACCAAACAATACTGCAAAAAACGGAATCAATGCATATAACGCATAATGTACGAACCATAAACCAAAATGAAGTATTGTAATTTCTTTATCTTTTCCTTCTTTTGCAAGTTCTTCAAATTTCGGTGCGCATGGACCAATCACAAAAGAGAAAATAAAGTTCATTAACTGTAATCCAAGCACTGCCAATGGGAAAACGATTGGAATAATGGTTCCGACATTTCCTCCGAGATTAATTGCAAAAGCAGTTGCAAGTCCGGCTGCAAGTGCCGGTTCTGCTGTACTGGATATTCCGATGTTTACAACTCCCATAAAAATCGACTCCAACGATGCACCTACAATAAGTCCTGTCTGCACATCTCCCAAAAGCAGTCCTGCCAGCGGTGCCACTACGATCGGTCTGCTCAACATTGCCATTCCCAAAAGTTCATGTCCTGCAACTCCCACAAAAACAGCGAGTGCTACAAAAAATGCATCTAACATCATAATCTCATTCTCCTCTATCTTATTTTAATCAACATCCCTTTAATATTGCAGATGCCATTTTCTTTTCCATTGCCGGTGTTCCCTGGAAAAATGTGTCCGGGTAAAGCTCTGTCAGTTCTTTCAGTGCTTCCAGTTCGTCTGCTGTCAACATAACTTCTTTTGATAAGATTTTCTTTTCTCCGGATGTCATTTTACCGGCATTTCCGATATTTACCATTTCAATATTTTTGTAACGTTTACACAATGTAACCGCATCTTTTACCGTCGGTACAAGTACCATCAGACGCATAGACTCTGAACGTGGATCATCCAAAATCGTTGTCACATCTTCTACCGACTTGATGATACATTTGATTCCTTCCGGCACTGCCATCTTTAATGTCATTTTCTGAATCTCATTTGATGCAGCCTCATCACTTGCAACTACCAGTCCATTCAGTTTCAGTTCCTTTGTCCATGTCATTGCAACCTGTCCATGAATTAATCTCTCATCTACTCTTAAACATACAATCATCTTTTTTCTCTCCTTTTCTTTTTGTTATGCTAAGAATTCTTCCTCTTCTTCCTTAGTTCCGCTGTCCGTTACTTCTACCCGAACGAGCATCATATTTTTTCTGGACTCTTCTATAGAATCCAACAATTCTTCCTCTGTGACTTTATCCTCGTTCATTGCCAGTTCCAGAAGCAGCGGCAGATTGAATCCTGCTATCAGAAATACATTTTTTTTCTGTGCGTACGGAACGATTTTCTGATTAACACTTCCACCCATCAGATCTGTACATACGATTACCTGATCTTCATCACTAATTTCTGAAAAATATGCTTTCAGTTGTTCATCCACATTGTCATCCGGATTTACATATGCAGTCAAACAAGTAATATCTGCAACGTTTCCTACGAGTAATTCTAATGTACTCTTCGCCCCTGCTGCCAAAGTTCCATGTGTTGCGAATAAAAATTTTTTCAATTTTTTCTTCCTCTCTTTCTTTTCTTTCTGCCCTTATATACTGCAAGAACTGTGCCAACTTTTTCTTCGACACTAAAAAAAGCCCAAAAATCAAGGCTTTTTTATTAAAAAAGTTTTTTTATCCTATAGTGTCCAACATAACTCTGTCTATGTATTTACAGACTTTCGACACACACTCTTCAAAATCTACATTTTCAAACCGAAGTGTCATCCCGGCCTGTTTCAGATTTTCCTCGCAAAAATCTTCCGAATCCGCCAGAAATCTTCTGCACAGCTCTGCATACTTTGGTTCTGCTAATCTGTTTTTCAATCTTGTGATCTCACTGGACTGCTGTGAAGTCTGTGCCTTTTTTACTGTCTCCAAAAATTCTTCACGATTCAACTGTGAATACTCCGCAACAGTCTTTAAGAGTTCCTCAATCAGCTCCTTCAATTGTCAAGGTGCCATCGGAAGAACTGTCTGAACCTCTTTTACGTTTGTGATTTTTGGAAATCAGAGGATTTTCAATTTGCCTTCCATATACTCTGTATTGGGAGCGACAAAATCGGACATGATTTTAGAAATTTTTTGAAATTATTTTTTGAAGTGAAAAAAGACATAAAAAAAGATGCCAGGATTTCTCCTGACACCGTAGTGACTGTTGTAAATGTCAATATAAAAATGATCCAAAAGTGGAAAATAAAAATGTACATTTTTCAAGATCTATTCCTCAGCTTGTGTTTCCATAAAGGCTCGTTTTTCTTTTAAACGGTATGACGGTCCTTTGATGGAAATAACCTGTGAATGATGCAGCAGTCGATCTAGCACCGCATTTGCCAGAGTAGGAGAACCAAAAATTTCTCCCCATTTAGAGAATGGCATATTGGTTGTTATAAGCGTGCAATGCTTTTCATACCTCTTGGCTATCAGTTGGAAAAATAAGTTAGCTGAATCTGTGTCGATTGGCATATAGCCAATCTCGTCAATAATCAGTACTTTGTATTTTGCAAAAAATTTCATCCTTGCTTCTAAGCGGTTTTCCAGAAGTGCTTTTTTTAACTGAGTCATAAGCGATTCAAAGGAAATAAAATACGTAGAGTAGCGTGCTCTGGCACAGGCAATTCCAATGGCTGTAGCTAAATGGGTTTTGCCAACACCGCTGCTTCCGACAAACAAGATATTTTCTTTGCGGTCGATAAAGCCTAAATTTCCTAATTCCAGCATTTCCTTCCGATTGATTCCTGGCTGGAAGTCAAACTCAAAATCATCCAGTGTCTTGATGAATGGGAAATTTGCTGTTTTCACGCAGGCGTTCTCTGCCCGGAGTTGATTATTTTTCTTTTCAATATCAATCAATTCCTCCAGGGCATCACTGAACGATTTTTGCCCTTTGTTAACAAGGTCTATGTAATAATCCAGATGCTCCTGCATCTTGTGGATTCCAAGGTCTGTAAGACCGTTGAGTAGTTTTGCATAAGTTGCCATCGTCTTCCTCCTTACAGGAAGGCATCCATCTGCTTTAGATTTACTTCAGCCAGTTCTGCGACCATATCAGCTTCTTTCATTGTTTGAGCCAGAAGCTGCTGGTAATGATCCTTTTGATAATTCATCCTTTTTGTACTTAATGCATGCACTGCAATAAGATCCGTGCTAGAATAGATACGCAGGGTATTGTCGGAAACCAGTAATCTTACAGGTTTTCCTATGTACTCTGGTGGTACGGAATACTTGTAGTTGTGATAGGTGACCAGAGAATCTGATCTTACTGTGGTTTGGCGATCGTGAGGAAGATAAGATTCAATTACATCATCTGATGGAAGCGGCTGTAAGTATTCCTTTTCTTTTTGGAAGAGTACCAGCGGCGGCATACTCGTTTCCTGGCATGGATAAGTATTTACCTTTTGGTTGATTTTATTGAGGATTGCAATTAACTCATCCTCTGTTTCAAACTCACCCTCATAAGGGAGCAACCACGCAAGAAACTTGTTTACCGCCTCAACCTTTCCTTTGGTAAAAGGATGCCTTGGCTTACACAGTTTAATCTTAAAATTGAAATCTTTTGCGAACACTCGCACCTGATTAGAGATGTTTTTACGCTCATCATCACGATCGACAATTGAGGACATGTTATCAAAAAGAATTTCTCTGGGAACTCCACCGGTTGCTTTGAACGAAGCAATTAGGCAGTCGAATACATCCTGTCTTGTCTTATAAAGTTTGTAAGTGAAATGGGTGTATCTAGAATTCCCATGTTTATAATCAAACACCTGAAAGGTGAAGATTTCGCCAAATCTATTTGCGATTGATACATCTTCTTTCCAATCGACCTGAGCCTGAATGCCGGGTGCGGTTTCGAATCTTGGATGTCCTGCAACAGTTTTTACCGGCTTAAGCCCTTTGGATTTGATGTATTTATTAAAATTTGAGTAGGTACCGATATTTGGATCCCTCTCAGAAAGAATGAACTCATACACAGCGCGGACATTCGCACCTCTGATAGAAAGTTTCTGTTTGATGAGATCATAATGTTTATCCAGTTTGCTTGGTTTATCTCTGTGAGCAGCTTTGCCTTCATATCCGTCATAATACTTTTTGACAGTTCTGCGATCCAGATCATAAAACCGTGCAAGTTCTGAAAAGTTTGGTTTTATATCACTCAATTTGAGAATTTTGAGCTGAGTCTTTAATGCTTCATTCATGGATAACACCTCCATGAATACAATAGCATGCTGACCTTGATTGTACATTTTTATTTTCCACTAAATGTACATATTTATTTTATCATTTACAAACACACCAAAATTTCATTCGAGAAATCATTTCTTTCTCTCTTTTTTCGGTATTATAATCCAGGTTTTCGCGACCATTTCAATTTACTTCAAGGACGGATTTTCCGCATAAACACAAGGTTTTTTGTTGATAAACAATTAAATTTTCATATACAAAAAGACCCTGCATTTTTCAACGCAAGGTCTCATTTTTTATTTCTTATTTAGTTTTCTAAGTAGTTCTTAGATCAGTTCCCATGGAAAATGTAAATTACAAATTCGCGGGGATTGATGTGGGATTCTACAACGAATATTATTCAAACTCTATAGTGGCTCAGTTTCAAGACAAAAATCTAAGATTTTTATAATGAACTGATATTGTGGATAAGTTACAAGGGAACATGGGGAGGATAGTGGAATTGAATTTAACAAATTGGAAACTATCTACCTCAAATTGAAGTTTTCTACTTTACTGCCGAAAAATAGACCATTGACCCTTCTACATGAAAATCTATATTCTTATAAAGCTTATTAAGAATGTTCATCAGCTGTTCCTGTGTTGGGAATGGTGGAGTAAACCATCCTTTTTTTGACAAAACATTTTTAACAAGCCAATCTGTGATTCTCTTTTCACCCTTTATATAAAAGCAGGCGATGAACTTGCCTCCCGGTTTTAATACATGCCATGTTTCCTTAAAGGCTTTTTTCTTGTCCGGGAAAGCATGAAAACCATTCATACTGATGACGATATCACAGCTTTCATCCTCAAAATTCCGATTGAACAAAATCGCTGCGCGATGGCCTGCCAAGGCTGTGGCGCAGTTTTATTTTTATTAAAAAGCAGTGGAATTACTTTTCATAATCCGTTATTGTTAAGTTACCACACGAAACAACTGAACTAAGAAAGCTCCACTGCCTATGATAAGAATAACATTTTCCAGTCCATTCCGCAATCGGAATTATGACGCTAATGCACCTCCGAATAGGTAGATGTAATTATTAACACTACTTATTCTGGAGGTTTTATTATGTTTTGAATCCATCCGCAATGAAGCGGAAAAACGTAACCTGCGTGAAAGAACTATTCAACTGTATTGCTCTGATGTCAGTTACTTCCTTCGTTGGATTGGAAAAAATGTTTCTGATCTTACGCTTGAAGATGCGGAAAGTTTTCTTACTGCCAAACGTCTGGAAGGCAGGTCTCCTGAAACTCACAATCACTATCGATCTGCAATCAAGTTCTTATATAAAAAGGTGCTGAAGACTGTCTGGGATGATGACACTGTTCCAGCTATGAAAAGAGAGCGAAATCTTCCTGCCGTTCTATCCCGCGATGAAATAAATGCAATCATTGACGCCACTCCGAATCTGAAGCATAAAGCGATTATTGCAACTATGTATTCTTCCGGATTACGTGTATCGGAGGTTGTTCATCTTCATTATGATGACATTTCACGTACCAACATGACAATTCATGTTCGTGAAACCAAAGGCAGAATTGACAGGTATACAATTCTGTCTCAAAAGAATTTAGACCTTCTCACTGAGTATTGGTACAAATGTGGTCGCCCTAAAGATATCCTTTTTCCAAGTTCCTGGACCGGTGGATATCTTGATATAACCGGTGTTAACCAGTTCTTTAAGAAAAGTGCTAAACTCGCCGGCATTACCCGTCATGTTTCCTCTCATGCATGTCGTCATAGTTTTGCCAGCCACTTATTCGAAAGTGGCACAGATATAAAATATATCCAGTCACTTCTGGGACATGTTGATCCTCGCTCTACAGATGTTTACCTTCATGTGAGCAACAAGACACTTCTTGGGATCCGCAGCCCGTTCGACAACCCGGAAGGTGGTGAATCATGAGTAAGGATTGTACGATTCAGGATGTTTTTCATCATTTTTATTCATCATTTGAATCCACACATGATATTTCTCCCGCTCAGAGAAAAGCCGCTTACCACATCATGAATTGCAAAACCGGCGCCTTTGGTGTGAATGTAAGCGTATGCGAGGACTGCGGTTGCATATCAGTCCACTATAACTCCTGCCGTGACAGATGCTGTCCTATGTGTCAGGAGTTTCCAAAAGAAAAGTGGGTAGATGCACGGCGTGAGGATATCTTAGATGCTCCTTATTTCCATGTGGTTTTTACAGTTCCGGAAGAACTCAATCCCATTATCTACAGCAACCAGAAATTCTTATATACTGCTCTTTATCATGCGGCTTCAGATACTCTCAGTGAACTTGCTGCTGACAGTAAATATCTTGGGACTGATATCGGCTATATCTGTATCCTCCATACATGGGGAAGTACCATGAACTTTCATCCTCATATCCATGCGATTGTTCTTGGTGGAGGGCTGGATGTGAAAAATCATTGGAAAGACAATGGGAAAGATTTTTTCCTTCCGATTAAGGTAATCTCAAAAACGTTTCGTGGAAAATACATGGCTGAACTTAAGCAGCTCTGGGAAAATGACAGGCTTGAATTTCATGGATCGGCTGCACCTTACAAAAACTACTATACTTTCAAGGAATTGTTAAATACCTGCTATGCAAAGGAATGGATTCCTTATTGCAAGAAACCATTTGACGGTGCCGAATCTGTCATCAGATACCTTGGAAAATACACCCACCGGATTGCTATCAGCAACTACCGTATCAAAGACATGACAGAATCTACAGTTACATTTTCTGCTAAAGATTACAAAAACCAAGGGCTTTGGAAAGAGATCACCATATCCGGCGAGGAATTTATCCGTCGATTTTTAATGCATGTTCCTCCAAAACGTTTTGTACGTATCAGGCACTATGGTCTTCTTTCATCCAGAAATAAGAAAAAAAAGATTACCCTATGCAGAAACATCCTTGGTTGCAAAAAATATATTTCCAAGCTGAAAGATATGGATGCACCTGCCATTATCCGTCTTCTTTATAATAAAGATATATGCAAGTGCTCTTCCTGTGGTGGTAAGATTATTCCTCTGCCTACAGAACAACATTTTATAAAACCAAAACCACATATGCTCTGTTAACGTATCATAACTGTATATTTTTTTAGCTTCCTTAGGGAGGCTTATTTCTGGTGTCATAATACAGGACTGAATTATAAATTCTATGTGTTTCTATGTGTACACGCTATCCTATTATAAATAGAGTGTCAGAATTAAAAGTCCATATAGAGTTGACGCGCTTTGTTCAACCAGAAAAAATCGAAATTGATGCAAACGAAAGGGCAGTTAATGAAAAGTCTCAATACTGCTTTTTCGTTTGCACCACCTTCGATTCTTTCCTTAACGATTTATTTATTCCATAAGGAACAAAGAGACAGTGTGAAGAGCTGATTCCCGGCAGGTACTTATCCAGCCACTTTTTCTTTTCCAGAAGCGCTCTGGTATCTGTATAGTATGAGGATAATATATTCATGTTTATGTCTGCCTTCAGAGCAGCACTTAAAAAATCCAATAATTCTGTTTCCGGTTCCAGGTCTGTATAATATCCAGGTTTTCTGCTTTCCTCCACTGGAACATCTCGCCATTTTGCAATTGTCCCATCCATATCAAAATACACCCGCATATCACTTTTCAGTATCATTTTCTTCTGCATATATAACCAGCCCTTCTTAGTTTCCGTTTCCAAAAGCTGAATTTTCCGGAAGATGTTTCTCTATTTTGCAAACATTTGTTCTCTATTCTAGCAAATATACTCTGGCTGCGCAAGTCCTAGCAAAAAACTTCACAAAGACAACCTTGTATAGGCCACCTCTATGAAGTTTCTTACTATAGGAAAGGTTCTAAAAAATCTGCTTTGTAAATTACCCATATAAATAACAAAAGACTCCCGAAGGAGCCTTCTGGACTATGGGCTTCTCATGTTTCCATAGTACGATCACCAAATATATCTTAGCCTTTTCAAACAAGTTTGTCAAGGCGAATATACTCATTTTAGTTTATGTGCGATCACATTAAATAATACAAAAATTGTGATAAATATACACAATTTCATTTAGCCCAATTTTTCCACAGCATTTTAAAGACCCCAGCTCAAGCCATCTGATCACCGGTCTCTACCTGAAAAGTAACATAGCAGGACGTTCATCTTCTGTATTTCCTCTCAAATAACCGCTCTCGTTTGGAGGACAGCGGCGGTTATTTTTGTGTCATTGGACGAAGTTTCCTATGACATAAAATATAGCTCCTGCTTGTGAAAAAACAGACAGGAGCTATCAGTTTACCATAAAATTTTCGATTCTACGATGTCAAATTACGGTTTTTCATTTCCTAGAACAATTCATCCTCTTCTTCCTCGCCGCTCTTTTCCAGATCCACGATCCGGATTGCTTCTCTGGACTGCTCAATGACAGATTCCAGAGTTTCGCGGATAATATCGCCTTCTAAGATGGTCAGTCCGATCACCAGAGCTAAGTTCACACCAGCTACCAGAGTGGTGTTTGGACGATCCAAATAGGTGTACATGGTGCTGTTGACGCTACCGCCATACATATCAGAAAGCAGGATCACCTGATCTTTTTCTCCTACGGTCTGGAAAAATGCATCCAGAGCATCGTTTAAGGATTTCTCATCCACATAGGCATCAAATACCGTCACACGGTCATGGCCTCCTAATAAAATATCCAGCGAACTGGCAAGGCCACTTGCCAGATGTCCATGGGAGGATAGAAAAAACTTTGTCATAACTTTATCATCCTTTCAGATCGCGATAGCTGATCAGCTCCACGTTATTTTCTTTCAGCCAGTTTTTAAACCGTTCTCCTGTGACAGCCGCCAGATCCATGGTTCGGATCATGGTATAGGTGGTCACAGGAAACAGTTCCTGATCTACATAGCCGCAATGGGTACCCAGAAAACCGATCTGGTTTTCTAAAAATCCCGAATCCGTTGTCACACAGTCTGTAAGATCTGCTTTCATCTGGTCTTCTAACGGAAATGGTTTTTTATACCAGGTTTTGGATGGACGTTTGATTCCGTATTTGTCGTGCATCTCACGTACCAGTGAAATTCCATATTTCTTTCCCATTTCTTCCATGGCTTTCCAGGTTGCAGGAGTGCTATAAGAATGGCCATGAAGATACTCTGGAAGTTTTCCGGTCAATTCTCTAAATTTCAGGATCTGGGCTTCTGTTTCGATAAGACAATCCTCAAGTCTGACATGATCCTGATTTCCATCTTTCTGATCGATTGCCCGATGCATTCCGGAAGTCAGAAAAGAGCCATCCTTCTGAACCAGTGACGGAATCTTCTCTGGATCTGCACATGGCCGTCCTGCCACCAGGTTGATATCTTCTCCCAGACAGATCTGCGGATAGGATTTCATTAATTCTACGGAAAATGCAGCTGCTGGCATATTAGAAAATAATCCAGTGCAAGTAATCGCCCCTTCTCTGGCTGCCCGTGCATTCCCGCAGCTGACTGCTTCTGTAATTCCAAGGTCATCGGATTGAATGATAAGCTTCATATGTGAAAACCTCCCGCTTCTACTGGATCAGTTTCTTTAACGGAATTGCCATTTCTTCCGGAGTTGTCTGATAGATGCAATCCAGTCCGGTGGCCATCAGTTCACGGAATGTTGCTTCCTCCACATCATCACAATAGAGGTTATTATCAAAACGTTTCCGCTCTTTTCCCTCTTTTTTCGGAGCTACTCTTCCATAATTTCCTACATTGATAAATGGGATTCCTTTTACTTCTTTTGCCATCCGAAGAGCATCTTCCGGGCTGTTTACCAGAACCAGAACTTTTAATGGCTCACATCTTGGATCGTTTAATGTCTTGATCGCATCATCAATGGATTTAATGACGGTTTTGATTCCTGGAGGTGCTGCCATTTTTAAGGATTTCTGGATCATCGTATTGGCAGCTGCATTGTTATTGGCTACCACGATGCTGTCCACGCCAGTATGACGGGACCATTTGATCGCAATCTGACCATGG
>OGZI01002519.1_pt1 | contig 14742 bp, 10 predicted proteins | sample 1576711 | NCBI WGS metagenome assembly OGZI01 (sample SAMEA3541482, study PRJEB24748) | human gut metagenome | biome: human gut; feature: human-associated habitat; material: faeces | place: China | collected 2012
GGCGTCCTTGATGATTCTGGTCTCCATTGAGCCGGCGGACATAATGAAGTTTACCCGTTGGATATTATTATTCACCTCATCCACATCCGAAGCATGACGCAAGCGTAAAAATGCATAAAAGACGTCATTCCCTTTCCAGCCGTTTCCGCGGAAATAGCCTCCATTGTCATGGACAGAGACTACAAAGTCATGAGTAAGCAGTGTGTTTTCGGGAACATCCTTATAGATACCACGAATGGTAAAATTATGTTGTTTGTCTGCCGAAAGAATTCTGCCTATAGGATTCTTCGCCTTCGATGAGCCCCTGTAAGCAGCATCCGCTTGCTGCCGCAACATGCTCCCGCCTGATAGGACTTTTTGATGTGATTTTATGTACCAGGAAATTTATTTGGAATTTCTATTACATAAAATCACACCAAAAAAATCCCCTGCTCTGTATAAAACAATAAGCAAGGGATTTCTTTGATGTCAGTCACATAATAACTACACATCTCATATTTAATTTTTATTCGGTACTGTAAATTATTATGCTTATATCTTGTCAATCGGATATTCGCAATCCGCTTTCGCTACTTGCTCATAACCGAATAACTGCTCCGCAGTTTATCAGGAGGGGCTTGTACCCCTCCTGATACAAGCAAGTCCCACCCACTGCTTATTGCTCCTCGCAATTGAAGCAGGGGACTTACTTGATTCGGTTAAATTTACTGATTTGATAAAATTTCTTTATTTTTTAAAAATTTATCTGTTACAAACCATGTTTTTTGTAGTATACTATTGACAAAGTGATTACTGCTCACTTCGTTCTCAGTAATACTCTTTGCGATGCACAGAATTTATGCTAACTGCATAAATTCGTGCTGTATGTCTCGGGATTTTGGCATAATATGCCAAAGCACCTCGCGGGATACCAACCACGAGCAGTAATAATAAGTGACTAATTATGTGATGGGAAAGGAAATGAACAAATGAAGATAGGATTTGACAACGACAAGTATCTGAAAATGCAGTCCGAACATATTCGGGAACGTATCAGCAAGTTTGGTAACAAGCTTTATCTGGAATTTGGCGGCAAGCTTTTTGATGACTACCACGCCTCCCGGGTTCTTCCCGGTTTTGAGCCGGACAGTAAATTTAAAATGCTTTACCAGCTGAGAGAACAGGCTGAAATAGTTCTTGTCATCAGTGCACCTTCTATTGAAAGGAATAAAATCCGCATGGATTCTGGTCTCACCTATGACGCGGAAGTCCTTCGCCTGATTGAATCCTTCCGAAAAATGGGCTTTCTGGCTAATTCCGTTGTTATCACCCAGTATTCCGGACAGCCTTCGGCGGATCAATACCGTCTGCGGCTGAATAATCTGGGAATCCGTTCCTTCCTTCATTATGTGATCGAAGGCTATCCCGATAATATTGATCTTATCGTCAGCGATGAAGGCTATGGCAGGAATGAGTATGTGGAAACTACCAGGCCCCTCGTTGTCATAACCGCTCCCGGACCCGGCAGCGGCAAAATGGCTACCTGTCTTTCCCAGCTGTATCATGAGCATCAAAGAGGGATTCAGGCAGGATATGCCAAGTTCGAAACCTTCCCCATCTGGAACCTTCCTTTGAAGCATCCGGTGAATATGGCCTATGAAGCGGCAACTGCCGATCTCAACGATGTAAACATGATCGATCCTTTCCACCTGGAAGCTTATGGGGAAACCACAGTGAACTATAACCGGGATGTGGAGATTTTCCCGGTACTCAACGCTATTTTCGAACAGATTCTGGGAGAAAGCCCATATAAATCCCCTACGGATATGGGCGTAAATATGGCAGGCAACTGTATTATTGATGACGACAGCTGCCGGGAAGCCGCCAATCAGGAAATCATCCGGCGCTACTACCACTGCCTCTGCGAACTAAAGAGGGGCAACAGCTCCAAGGATATCCTGTATAAGCTTCAGCTTCTCATGAAACAGGCAGGACTTACCATCAATGACCGGCCTGTCGTAAAAGCCGCAATGCAGCGGGAAGAGGAAACCGGACATCCCGCCGTAGCCATAGAGCTTTCCGACGGCACTCTGGTAACCGGAAAAACCTCCGACCTGTTAGGCGCAGCCTCCGCCTGCCTTCTGAATTCCCTGAAGGTTCTGGAGGATATTGATCACGAGGTTCATTTAGTATCCCCTCAGGCAATTGAACCTATCCAGACTCTGAAAACCTCATACCTGGGAAGCATTAACCCCAGGCTCCACACGGATGAAATACTGATCGCCCTGTCCATCAGTGCAGCTACGGACAAAAGGGCCGCCCTCGCCTTAAGCGCCCTGCGCCAGCTGAAGGGCTGTGAGGTTCACTCTTCCGTTATGCTCTCCTCTGTGGATGAGGCGGTATTCAAAAAGCTGGGAATGCATTTAACCTGCGATCCCAAGACGGAATCGGATAACCAGCAATAGACTTTTTATGATACAAAAACCCTTCGGGTGATAAGCGTTCTGACGGCCGGAACGCCTTTTCTCCCGAAGGGTTTTCTTTTATATAACTATTTATACTATAAGCGGGTCTTATAATTTCCCACCACATTCACCCCTTCATTTACCACAATAAAGGCATGAGGATCGTATTTGTGTACGATATTCTTCAGCTGGCTCAGCTCGTACTTGGAAATCAGGACAAATAAAATATGCACCGACTCATCCGTATAAGCTCCGATGGCTTCCCACTTGGTAACGCCGCGTTCCAGTTCGCTGAAGATTTCCTTTTCCATTTCTTCATCCTGCATCTTGGTAATGATACGCACCTCCACATTGATCGTCTGGGCATGTACCTTATCAATGGCAAAAGAACTTAAGGAAGCATAAATAAGGGAATAAATCACTGTGGGAATATCAAACAGGAACATACAGACAGAATACAGGATGATATTGGTGACCAGATTTACACGTCCCACCCTGAAATCCTTCCGCCACTTAATCAGCATCATTCCCACGATGTCCATTCCGCCCAGGGAACCGCCGCTCTTTAAAGCAAGTCCCATTCCCAGACCGCAGATGATTCCGCCGATAACACAGCACGCCAGAGTATCATCAGGCAGTATGGGCTGTGCCGGGATCGGTATGACCGACAAAAGAATGGTTACTGTGGTAACACACATCACCGTTTTTATAAAAAACCGCCTTCCGATCCGTTTCATGGAGAGCAGTAAAATGGGAACGTTAATCAGATAATAGATGACACCGGCTATATCAAAATTCTGAAGCGGCAAATCCAGATACTGAATAAGAAGCGTCCTCAGCACCTGGGAAAATCCCATGATCCCGCCGCTGTAAAGAGCAACCGGCACAATAAACAGATTTATTCCCAGAGAATAAATCACCGCTCCGGCAAGGGCTCCAAAAAAACGGTTTATCTGATACCACTTCCAGCTTTTTTCCATATCCTTGAACTTCTGCAGCGCTGTTTCCATTGACAAAATCCTCCTGTTGCCAGTATTCCCAGATCTATTATAACTTACCCAGAGAGAATTTGCATCAAGCTTTTACCATTCCGCTATGGATCCATCCTCGTGTCTCCATACCGGATTCTTCCATCTGTGAGGCATCCGGTTCTCTTCCAGAACCAATTCCCTGTTAACTTCTATTCCAAGGCCATCCTTCTCGGGAAGGCTGGCGAATCCATCGGTAAATGTATAGACTTCCTTATTTTTAATATAGTCCAGGACACCATGATGCTCATTATAATGAATTCCCATACTCTGTTCCTGGATAAACGCATTATAGCAGGTGGCATCCACTTGAATGCAGGCTGCCAGGGCTACCGGCCCCAGCGGGCAGTGCGGTGCAAGCGCCACATCATAGGCTTCTGCCATGGCGGCAATTTTCTTCACTTCCGTAATCCCTCCGGCATGAGACAAATCAGGCTGGATGATATCCACGCCTCCGGTCTGAAGCAGCCGTTTAAAGTCATATTTTGAAAACAGCCTTTCTCCCGTAGCAATAGGAATATCACAGGCTCTTCGTATTTCTATAAATTCTTCCATATGCTCACACAGAACCGGTTCTTCTATAAACATGGGCTGGAATTCTTCCAGTTTTTTTGCCAGTATTTTAGCCATGGGCTTATGGACGCGACCATGAAAATCAATGGCTATCCCAAAATATTTCCCCACGGCTTCCCGTATCGATGCCACCCGTTCCAATACCCGATCAATCTTCTCATAGGAATCTATAATCTGCATCTCTTCTGTGGCATTCATTTTTATAGCGGTGAATCCGGCTTTCTTCTTTTCCAAAGCATCTCTTGCCACATCACTGGGCCGATCTCCTCCTATCCAGGAATAGACTCTGATTTTATCCCGGCAGCTTCCTCCCATCAGCTCGTAAACAGGGGTATGATAATATTTTCCCTTGATATCCCAAAGCGCCTGATCAATGCCGGAAATAGCACTCATCAGAATAGGGCCTCCCCGATAAAAACCTGCTCTGTACAGGGTATTCCAGATATCCTCTATACGCCTGGGATCCTTTCCTAACAGATACTCTTTCATTTCTTCCACGCAGGCAAGCACGGTATTGGCTTTTCCTTCGATAATCGCTTCTCCCCAGCCGGTGAGGCCATCGTCCGTGACAATCTCCACAAATCCCCATCTGGGCCGTCCCCAGTAAACATTGACTTCTGCAATTTTCATACGCTTTTTCTCCTTATTCCCTGAACCAGGCCCCTGACATATGCTGAGGCTTCCTCCCACTGCTTCTTTTCCACATATTCGCGGGGCACCATATTCTGTCCCATTCCCACACCAATGAACCCTCTTTCGAAAAAATTGCCTATATTTCCGGCATTTACGCCCCCCACCGCCACATATTCCGTTCCATCAAAAGGCCCTTTCAGGCTTTTTATGTAATTTTCCGGCAAATCCCCTGCCGGAAACAGCTTCATGGTGTTTAGCCCATAAGATAAACACACATCCACATCCGTAGGAGTCATCACCCCGGGTAAAATCCGGATAGCATGTTTCAGGCAGAATTCAATGGTATCCTTGTTGACCGAGGGTGTCAGCACAAACTCCGCCCCGGAATCCAGGGCTATCCTGCACCGTTCCGGAGTAGTAACTGTTCCCGCCCCCACTGCCGCTTCCTCTCCGAATATTTTTTTCAGCAGAATGATCTGTGAAAGCGCATCATCAGAATTAAGCGCCACCTCAAACATTTTAACCCCGCCCTCAAAAACAGCCCTTGCGTAGTCTTCTGTTTCTTCCAGCGGGACATTCCTCAAAATAGCACAAATCGGATGCTTTAAACACAATTCTCTCATTAATTATACCCCCTTTTCCACATTAGAGAAGCTATATTTCCCTTTAATGTGTATGAACCCGCCCATCAATTCCGTATAATGGAACTATATTTTATAATATGGAACTATATATTTTTTATACCCCAATATTACATCTCTGTCAATGTACTTTTTCTAAATATTGGGGTATTCCTTACAGCCGGCTAACCCTTCGTTTTTGGGCCCTGAAAGGCGGAATTACTCCGGAAGAAGTTCGTGAGATACTGGAGGATTAAACTTTCAAAGCTGTCCTTTGCCCTGCCTCCTTGCCTTGAGCCATGAAAAGTGCTAAAGTTAGGTAATCGTGAAGGAACTGAACAGTTACAAAGCCGGTTCCCGTGAAATACCATTTTGAAATAATCGAGGTATACTATGGCAGACAATTCTTCCGTCCAATCCGTGGAGCGAACTTTTGATATTATTGAAAATCTTTCTTCGGCTCCTCAGGGCTTAACGCTTCTGGAGCTTTCTTCTGATGTGGGGCTTCCAAAAAGCACGGTACACCGCCTGCTTTCCACTCTGACCGGGCGGGGATACATCACTCAGGATCCGGAGTCAAAAAAATATCTTCTCACCCTGAAGCTTTTTGAAGTCAGCAGCCGCAGCCTTGCCGGTTTTGATATCCTTTCTGCCGCCAGGCCTTACCTGCAGCATCTATCCATGATTACAAATGAAGCCGTCCATCTGGGAGTGAGGGAGGGGCACGAGGTCGTGTATATTTACAAGGAGGATTCGTCCAAAAATACGGTACGGATGGCTTCTCATATCGGCCTCCATAATCCCATGTACTGTACCGGCGTGGGCAAAGCCATCATGGCCTATCTCCCCCGAAGCGAACAGGAGCAGATCTGGAAAGCTACGGAAATCATTCCTTATACCGTTAAAACAATAACTGATTATGAGCTTATGCTGAAGGAGCTCGATCACATCAAAGAATGCGGCTACGCCATCGACGATGAAGAACATGAAAACGATGTCTGCTGCGCGGCCTGTCCTATTTTTGACTATACCAATATGCCCTACGCCGCAATCAGTATTTCCGCGCCGCGCTCACGTATGGATAATGACAGAATGGAACACAGGATCATTCCTGAGCTGCTTACAGCTACACGCAGAATTTCCGGGATAATGGGATGTCCTGAGCATTCCTGATAAAACCGGGCATTTACCGATTATCCTGAAAGACATGAAAAAACCAGGCCTGCCGCCGCCGGTATCTTACCGGCAGGTGACAAAGCCTGGTTTACTTTATTCCTTATAATTACTTATGCATTCAGCTGATCCAGAAGCCCCTGAAGCTGCTCCAGGCTCACCTTACCGCTGCTGAAGCTTAACACGCCGCGGAGAGGCATATATTTCATCATGGCTTCCATCATTTCAGAGGAAATAGCCGAAGCTGCCACATCGCTGTCCTCTTCCTGTCCGCCTACCATATCCAGCTTCATCATAGGCTCCAGAATCTCCCTGGCTTTTTTATCCTGCATCAAATCTCCGAAGGTACTGTCCAGAGTGAAATGTACGGGAAGCTTAACCGTTGATTCCACGGTAACCGTCTCCTCCAGCTGGATATCTCTTGATGACTTGCCCACAAGGATGCGGAATTCCCCGCTTTCCACATGCCAGTCATGAATCTGCGTATTCCAGTAAGCAAAGGCTCTCTTACCCAGAGTGAAGGTTACGGTCTTTGTTTCACCGGGCTGCAGGTCCACCTTGTCAAAGCCCTTCAGCTCTTTCACAGGACGGATTACGGTGCTTTCCACATCGGAAACATAAAGCTGTACCACTTCCTTGCCCGCCATGCTTCCCGTATTGGTTACATCCACGCTTACCGTGAGGGTATCCGTATCCTTTATCTGTGCCGCGCTCAGCTTAAGATTGGAATAAGCAAAGGTTGTATAAGACAAACCATATCCGAAGGGGAAACGTACATCCATCTTCTTGGTATCATAGTAACGGTAGCCTACAAAAACACCTTCCCGATATTCCACCTTATCGCCTTCTCCCAGGTAGTACAGATAGGACGGGTTATCCTCCAGCTTGTAAGGGAATGTTTCAGGCAGTTTTGCACTGGGATTCACTTTTCCGAAGAGGATATCCACAACAGCGGCCCCTACCGCCTGTCCGCTCAGGTATGCTTCCACGATACCCTTAACCTGATCGGCCCACGGCATTTCCACCGGGGAACCGTTATGCAATACCACAATGGTATTCGGCTGAACAGCGGCCACGCGGTTAATCAGCTCATTCTGACAGTTCGGCATTCCCATATGGCTTCTGTCAAAGCCCTCCGATTCAAATGCATCCGGAAGTCCTGCAAAAATAACAGCCGCTTTTGCTTTGCCTGCTTTTTCCACCGCTTCCGCGATAAGCGCTTCATCCGTCACATCTTCCTGATCTCCGTAGCCTTCTGCAAAGGTTATATTTCCCCAGTCCTTTACCACATCCCAGGCCCCTGTGACCTTATGGCTGTTGATATGGGAGCTGCCGCCGCCCTGAAAACGGGGCTGTCTTGCATATTTACCGATGAAAGCGATTTCTTCCTTTTCCGAAAGAGGCAGAAGCCCATCTTCATTTTTCAGAAGGACAATAGTTTCTTCCGCTACCTTTTTCGCATATTCATGATCCTTATCTCTGTCAAATACCGCTGAATCATTCCTGTTTTCTTGGAAGCGGTATACGATATTCAGGATTCTTTCCACCGCTCTGTCCAGAACAGATTCCTCCAGGCGGCCTTCTTTTACGGCATCCACGATCTGCTCGTCATTGATGCCGCCGGATGCGGGCATCTCCAGATCCAGTCCTGCTTCCAAATCGGGGACTCTGTTGTTCACCGCGCCCCAGTCGCTTACCACGAAGCCGTCAAAGCCCCATTCCCCGCGGAGGATATCTGTCAGGGCTTCCTTATGTTCAGCAGCATAGGTGCCGTTGATCTTATTATAAGAACACATAACTGTCCAGGGCTTCTGGCTGCTCACCGCGCCCTCAAAAGCCGCCAGGTAAATTTCACGCAGCGTTCTTTCATCCACTTCGGAGGAGGAAGACATCCTGCGCGTCTCCTGGTTATTTGCCAGAAAATGCTTGATGCTTGTTCCCACGTTTTTGCTCTGTACGCCCTTGATCAACGCGCCTGCCATCTCAGAAGCAACCATGGGGTCTTCCGAATAATACTCGAAATTCCGTCCGCAGAGAGGGGAACGTTTGATATTTACGGCAGGCCCAAGAATAACGCCAACACCCTCCGCCTGGCATTCCTCACCCAGCACCTCGCCCATACCGGTTATCAGTTCCCTGTTGAAGCTGGCCGCCGTACCGCAGCCCGCCGGAAAGCAAACCGCCTTAATGCTGTCGTTAACCCCCAGATGATCCGCTTCCTGATCCTGTTTCCTGAGTCCGTGAGGGCCGTCGGAAACCATCATGGCCGGAAGCCGCCGGCTCCGTCGGCGATGACGAAGGGTTCGATGGTCAGCTGGGCCATTTGCCCGACCTTTTCCTCCAATGTCATCTTCCCAATCAGTTCCTGCAGTTTTTCCCTTGTCATACCATTCTCCTTCCCATAAACAAAACAACGTTCTTAACCTTTGATATCCCGAAGGACATCCATATTTTCATAATATCATGTTCCTTAGGAAACCGCTATTGCAAAACTGACTTAATATAGGTCAATATTGACTTATTTACAAAAATATAACATAATTAAATCATATTTTAGGGTTATTCTTTACCTATAGGGGGTTTTTATGAAATATCTGAATGAGATCAGAAGAGAACTGGACACCCTGGCTTCTCAGGGTGAAAAAGGGATCGGCTACCAGCCGTCCTCCGACTCTTATGCCGATTCCTATAACGGAAGCTATTTTGACGGGATTCATCTGAAAAAGAATTCCCTGCCCGCCAGCTACATTCATGAAAATATACAGGTGGAGCCGGAAATCCAGGTCCGCTGCTTTTCCTATGAGGATGCGGGCGTCCTGGTCCCCCGCCACTGGCACAATAGTCTGGAAATCCTCTATATAGCGGGAGGGGATATGGATATCATGATAAATGACTCCGCCTTCCGCCTGGAAACAGGCGATTTTGCCATTATCAATTCCAGGGATATCCACGCCACCAGCTGTTCCGAGCATTCCCGGATCCAGGTTCTGCAGATTCCTTATCCTTTTTTAAAGAAACACATTCCTGATTTCGACAGGATCCGTTTTCTCAATGGTTCCTGCGGGAATCCCGCGCCTGATGAAGCCTTCCGCTTCTGTCTGAAAGAAATCAGGTATATTTATGAGGGCAAACCCCAGGGGTATCAGCTGCATTTTACCAGTCTGCTTTACGAATTGCTGTTTTTGTGTATCACCAGCTTTAAGGCTCCCGATGGCATGGAGTCCAGTTCCATGACGGACGAAGAACGCACCCGTCTGATTACGGTCATGGATTATGTAAATGCCCATTATAACGAAAGCATAAGCCTTAGTGACGCTGCCTCTCTTGTCGCGCTGAATCCGGAATATTTCTGCCGTTTTTTCAAAAAAAATATGGGAATCACCTTTCTGGAATTCGTTAACCAGGTACGGTTTTCCCACATTTGCGAAGATATCCTCCGCACCGATACAAGCATAACTGAACTGCTCACCCGGCACGGATTTACCAATTATAAGCTGTTCCGGAAAATGTTCCATGAAAAATATGGCTGTACACCTTCCGAAAAAAGAAAAGAATCCTCCGGAAAATAAACTCTTATTCTTCCGGAGGCCTCCTCATATTTTCTGCTTAATCATCTCTGCCGTTTCCAACACGGCCGAAGAAGGTGAGCAGATAGATGCCGCAGATACCCACAATCACATATACGATTCTGGAAATCCAGCTCATCTGGCCGAATATCAGCGCTACCAGGTCCAATCGGAACAGACCGATAAGCCCCCAGTTAATGGCGCCGATAACTGTAATCACAAGTGCTGTATAATCAAGACCTTTATTTCCCATGACAGCTACCTCCTTTTCTTACGTAACTATCATGCCCTTCTTTTTCATTTTTATTCAGGCAATAAAAAAACCGTCCCGTCCTTCTCTCTTGGCCCGATATAAAGCATTGTCCGCCAGTTTATATACCTCATCATAACGGTCACCGCGCTTTGTCACCACAGCGCCTACGCTGATTGTCACCTTTCCTGCATTTGCAACATTGATTTTACGGATATTCTGAAGCAGTCTCTCACAGGTATCGGCAAGAGCTTTGTTTTCCTTCATTCTGTCCATATAAACCACAAATTCATCTCCTCCGGGCCTTCCCACAATATCTTCTTCGCGGAAGCATTCCCGGAGCACTGCCGCAACCTCACAGAGAACCTGGTCTCCTGCCATATGTCCGTACGTATCGTTAATATTTTTAAATTTATCAATATCGATGAGCAGAAGCGCTCCCCTGTTTCCTTCTTCTAGGCCCTGCAGCCGTTCTTCGATGAGCCGCAGGCTGGTCTTTGCATTGTACGCATGGGTCAGGCCATCTCTTTCCGCCTGATTTTTCAGCTTATCCCTTTCACGCCTCTCTTCTTCAATATCATTCATTTTTCCAATGATACAGACCGGATTTCCTTTATAATCATAGATGGTTTTCATGGCAAGCCGGATCCATATGAGCGTGAGCGTATCCTCCGTCTGGTTCTGCTTATATTCCGGCAGCTGAAGCTCCCGGATCCCATCCTTTCCGGGAACCATAATCTCCAAAAGCTGCTTCCGATAGTCTGTTTTTTCGTCCGTTCCGGATTTCAGGTTATAGATCGCAGTTCGTTCCTCCCCATTCCCGTCCGGCTTCATGGAAATAGTAAAAATATCTTTTTTGATATCATATTCAAAAAAATAATCATTAACAAGCCCGTAAATTTCCCTGTGCTTTGCCAGCTCCAGAGTTATTTTCCGGTTCAGCTTTTCTTTCGTGAAAATGCCCCATGCCAGGGCGGCAATGATCAGGAAAATAACCACCCCTGCCGCTGCTGCCGCCTGGAAGGGATTTTCCTTAATATAATCCGCCAGGGTCGGGCTTTCCTTAAAAATAGTATTGGCATAGATAATCGACTGCATTTCATCCTGGGGCAATGCCTGTATCACCTTGTTCAGGATACTGAGAAGCTCCGTGCTGGCAGGCTTAACCACCCCGATACAGGTACTGCTGTCAATGGATATCTGAGGAATCAGCTTCAGGCTCTTGAATTCCGTCTTGTTAAAGTAATATTGGGCCACATAAGCGTCCATATAGCTGTAATACGGCTTACCGCTGTTTATCGCCCTGACAATATCCTCCCTGGACTGGAAATAAACACCTGTGTCTGTTTTCTCCCAATAGCAGCCGCAGCCATCCACCATGGCCATACTCATTTCCTCCAGTCGCCGGTTCTGCATTCTGTCACTTATCAAAAGCATATACTGCGTGGTGATATAGGGCCTGCTCATAGCCACATTCCTGTCTTTTGCCAGCTCATAATCATAATTCATGCCGGCTACCAGATCAATGCTCCCCTCCGCGGCCATACGGTTCAGGGTTTTCTCGTCCGGCGCTACCACCAGCTGAAAGGAAAGTCCTGTCTGTTCCTGTATTTTTTCCAGCAGATCCACGCCGATCCCCTTAAGCTGTCCGGTTACCTCGTCCGTATACTGATAGGGCGGCAAATCCGAAAGGACTCCCACCTTCAGCGTCCCCGCTGTCTCCACATATTTCTTTTCTTCTGAGGTAAGCCACAGCTCCGTATTGGGGGGATTGAAATATTGTTCATAAAGGGAGGCTGAAAAATAGGGATCCGCCTGTTCAATGCTCTGCAGAGCCTTATCCAGCTGATTCAGCAGGTCTGTTTTTCCCTTTGTGGAGACAAAGTAAAACGGTCTGGGCGAAAAACGGGCAACCGTCCGTAAGCCTTCCATAAATTCCATACTGGTGCTGAGCATGACATCCGCACGGTTTTCCTTCAGCGCCTGAAGCATTTCCTCCTCCGTATCGCAGGGAACAATTTCCGGAATCAGCATGTTCATCCTGCAGTACTCTTCTAATTCCTCCCTGCGCTGGGCGGCTCCGTCTATCATAGCCACACGGAGAGGCCTCTCTTCTCTAGAAGCTTCATTAAACGCCGTATCTTCATAGAGTACCTTTAATACTGTGTATACAATACCGCAGCTGTTGGAGGCGTAATCATACATCTCCTCCATCCTGCTGTTATACAGCATACCTCCCATGATATCGATCTCTCCGTTTTCCAGCATCTCCATCAGGGTCATAAGACTTTCGTTTATATCCCCTTCAGCCCGGACAAACTCATAATCCCATCCGGTATATTGGGCGATTTCCTGTAAATAGTCATAAATATAGCCTGTATAATTCCCGTTTTCATCTATTTCCGTCAATCCCTGCTGAATGGGATATCCCACACGAACTACCGGCCTGTCCTCTTTTGCCTCAAGAGAACGCGCCGGTAATAAAGCTGCCAGAATTAATATTATAATAGCCGCCAGGCATCCCTTTTCCCATAAAGGAAACCTTTTATACTGCATATTTTCTCCTATTCCCACATAGTTACTCATTTATTATTCCTGTAAATTCTATTTATTTTAACACGTCTGGCAGAATAAAACCATACAGTATAAAAAAATAAAATTTTTTCGGTTACAGTTTAAAAGGCCGGATGCCCGTCACTGCAAATGGGTCTGAAGATACTCTTCGCGTACATCCTCCGGCATAAGACTGCCTCCCGTAGCCCATACGATATGCGTGGCACGGGCACTTTTTTCCAGCAGCCCCTGCTCTCTGCAATAAGCAGTTCCCTTTTTCCCCGCCAATGCTCTCAGGCCGCCGAAGGCGGCACAGGCGGAAGGTTCCATCACAATTCCCTCCGTTTCCTTCAGACGGCGCATCCAGTCCAAAAAATAAGAATCCTTTACCGTATAAATACCGTCCAGGAGCGGCTTCATATTCCCGGCCGCCAGCCCCGAGGGCCTGCCTACCGCAAGACCGTCGGCAATAGTCCTTCCTGTAAGGCCCAAATCCTGTACGCTGATTCTCTCACCCTCTCCGGCCGCCATGCCGAGAAGCATGCATGGGCACTGTACCGGTTCCGCAAAGAAGCAGTGAACGGCATCCCTGAATACATATTTCAGGCCCAGCGTTATTCCTCCGGGCGCGCCTCCCACTCCGCAGGGAAGATACACGAACAACGGATGATCGCAATCCACAGGGATGCCTTTTTCTTCCAGCTGCTTCCGAAGATGCAGCGCTGCCGCCGCATATCCCAGGAAAAGCCGGGAGGAATGCTCGTCATCCACAAAGTAGCTGGTTTCCTCTTTATCGGAAAGCGCCCTTCCTTCAGCGACTGCCTCTCCATAGTCTCCTTCATACTCTTTGACAATGACTCCTTTGCTTCTGAGCAGATCCTTTTTCCATTGCCTGGCATCGGCGGACATATGCACCACGGCGCGGTAACCGATTGCCGCACTCATGATTCCGATGCTCAATCCCAGATTTCCGGTGGAACCCACTTGTATAGTATAGCCGGAAAAGAACTCCCTGTATTCCTTCAAACGGGAATAATCATCGGTTTCCTTCAGGATCCCCGCCCGAAAAGCCAGTTCTTCCGTTACCTTGAGAACCTCATAAATCCCGCCTCTGGCTTTTACGGATCCCGCCACAGCCAATTCACTGTCCAGCTTAATCAGCACACGGCCCTTTTGTATCCCGTCCTGTCCTGTCATTCCCCAATCCTTCCACAGGGAGTCCGCCATAGCGGGAATGTCCTGCAGAGGGGACTCTATGATTCCTGCGCTTTCTTCCAGTTCAGGAAAGCAGGCGGCCAGGAAGGGCGCAAACCGGCGGATGCGCCGCTGCGCATCCAGGATGTCCTCCATGGTAAAGGAAAGCTCCTTCTCCGCCTGGTAAAAGGGCAGCCGATCCGGATTAAGCCAAAAGGTTTCTTTTGCTGCCGCCGCTTCCTCCACCTCCGGAATTGCCAGATATCTGTCCCACCTGTTTGCAATCTGGTAAACCGATTCCGGGAACCGGTCAGACGCTTCCGCTTCCGTCAGCGGTTCGGTGTGGATCGGAGTGTCCCAAACCATTTTTTCACTGCTTTCACAAAGAGGCTTCCATACCGGAATTCCTTCCCAGTTAGGATCTCCCGTTTCAAAAAAACGGACATAGGTTTCATAAATAACCCCTGCCATTTTTCTTCGCTCTTCAAGGGGGATTCCCGGAAAAAGCCGATCCTCCTTCCACGCCCCGTCAAAGGCAGCCGCCTGATCCAGCACATGGGCGGCCGTCCCGAAATCCATGCTGTAATACCATACCCTGCTTCCGTTCCTACTCATTATCCGGGCCAGACGGCTGCTGTATGTACGGTACATATAATCAGAAAGAAGCTGCTCCCATTTTTCCCCTTTTTGCGTCTCCGTCAGATTTTC
>OGZI01002522.1_pt1 | contig 14711 bp, 12 predicted proteins | sample 1576711 | NCBI WGS metagenome assembly OGZI01 (sample SAMEA3541482, study PRJEB24748) | human gut metagenome | biome: human gut; feature: human-associated habitat; material: faeces | place: China | collected 2012
CTGCAGTTCTGCCTTTTCCTCCTCCCCCTTGCGCCGATTCTCCTGCATGGTGTTATAAAGCCGTTCCAGCCGGTGGCTGATACGGGCCAGCAGGGTTTCCGCCTCATAATCGACATGGGGCCTCTCGTTGCCGTCCATCATTCCATCCAATGTCCGGCACAGGCTGTCGGTGAAACGGGACAACTTGAGCTGAAAGTATTTCAAAAAGACAGCGCCCCACATAAAGAGGACGGCTGTTAGTATCAGCCCACAGAGCACAATCCGGCTATCCCGCGTCAGCCAATACAGCACTGCCAGCACAGCAGCGGCGGTCAGGATGGTACCGGCGCAAATTATCCTTAAAAACTTGCGGATTGAAATATTTTGCATTTTTATTTCAGCTCACCCCCCGTCCACTGATAGCCCATGCCATAGGCTGTTTTGATATACTTATGCTCGTCGGTTTCAATTTTCTTTCGGATGCGGCTTATGATGGTAGTCAGGGTATGCTCATCCACAAAGTCGCCGTCGATGTCCCATAGCCTTTCTAATAGCTGCCGCTTCGTCAAGATCATGCGCGGGTTCTTGACGAACAGGAACAGGGTGCGGTATTCCTTCGGCGTTAAGTCCAGTGGCTCTCCGGACAATAATGCCGTCTGCTCGGAGAAGTCGATTTTCAGGATGCCGTCATCGTACAGGTCGTGCCGGGGGTTCCGCCGCTCCATGTTGGTAAAGACGGCGGAGAGCTTTCTGCACAGCACGGCGATGGAAAAGGGCTTTGTGATATAGTCCGCGCCGCCTGCTTCATAGCCTCCCAGCATATCGCTTTCCTTGTCATTGGCGGTCAGGAACATGACGTAGCTGTTCTGGCCCCTGGTCCGGATTTCCTCACACAAGTCCAGGCCGCTGCCGTCAGGCAGGTTGATGTCCAGCAGCACCAAGTCAAACTCATTCTTTTGCAGATGTGTCACGGCTGAGGCGTAGGTAAAGGCCGATACCGTTTCGTAACCCTCCGATGCCAGATTGTAGGCCAGCGTCTTATTCAGGAGGGTGTCATCCTCCACAATCAGTATCTTTCTCATGCGTTCACTTCCTCCGGAAACAATGTTATAAATTTTATTCTAAAGCTGAAATGTTGCAGAAATGTCCTAAAGTTCTCTTCGTTATATTTTATTTTTCATGGATGGACAATGGTACCTCATAAATAATTGCAGATATAAAGGTACACGAGAGGCTATTACACACGTTCTTGCCGCAAAGGGAGAAATGTAGAATGAGATAGGGATGATATAATTATCTGCCAAACGGATTAAAGGCATCATCAATGTACTGAGCACAATACAGCCTAATAGCAATCCTGAATTATTAATTGTATTCGGGATATCAATATGAGATAAACGTTGATTACTTTGACATTAATATGGAGAATTGTCCTTTTTTACTTTGTAATATAATAGATAATGGATATTACCTGACTTTTCAGTTAGTCGAAGGCGACAGTTCCGGATGTATATAATGAATACAGTGACAGAAGAGATCCGTATTCATTTATTTTCGAATATATAAACAGATCATAAAAATCGTACGAATATATTGATAAAATCGTACGAATTGAGTATGATAATAGTGAACACATCTATATACTGTATAAAGGAAAGGGGGCATTCGTAATGTCAATTACTGCAACTGAGTTAAAAATGAACCTGAGTAAGTATCTGATGCTTGCTGAAAAGGAAGATATTTATATTACCCGGAATGGAAAAGTTGTAGCCAAACTTACCAATCCTTATCAGGATCGGGTGGACATGGCAAAGTCTCTGTTTGGGGGCCTTCCAGCCGATATCACTTTGGAAGAATCAAAAAAGGAAAGGTTAAATAAAATATGAGAGCGTTGATTGATACCTGTATTATTGTAGATGCGCTCCAAAGCAGGTAGCCGTTCTGTGCGGAAGCCCAGGAAATTTTTCTCGCTACGGCTAATAAGCGGTTTTCCGGGTTTATCACTGCAAAATCAGCAACAGATATTTACTATCTTACACATAGGTATACTCATAATGACAAAGAAACAAGAACTATTTTAAATACATTGTTCGGTCTGTTTGATCTGCTTGATACTGCTGGTATGGACTGCAGGCGTGCCATTTCTTCGGATATTTCTGATTTTGAAGATGCGGTTATGGTAGAATCTGCACTCCAATGTGATATTGACTGCATTGTTACACGGAATTTGAAGGATTATACAAAGTCCTCAGTGCCGGTCTATGCACCTTCTGATTTTTTGAATATGCTTAATTGAGGAGAAGATTAACTTATTCTAAAAGTTCATCCTGGTTAATGGGCGAATAGAAATACAAAATATTCCAAAAATATTAGTTTATTTTTGGAATGTACCAATATATTTGCATAAGACTATAGAACGAAAAACCATCTGGATCTGTTAAGGTTCTGTGATGGTTTTTTGTTTGCCGGCAAAGCCATCATCATACGGAATCAGACTTTCCAAACTTAATGAAAAAAATAAATACAATTATGCCACAGAAGGCGGACTGATTGGAGTCTGTTTTTCGGTACAGACTCCAATCCTATTATCCGATTGCGGCCTTATAATTATCCGACTGTGAGTTCGCTCCCTCCAAACCAGGAATCCAGAGTGCGGAAACCGCAGTATCCGTTCTCATCGATAAGGGAAAGCACATCGCTGCCGGCAGGAATAGTGACTGTATATCGTTTTCCTTCATATCTGTATTTGATTACTAAAGTAATGTCCGGCCTGGAAGACAGGGCGCTTAAAACACTTCCCTGGAAGCTGTTCCAGATATCAGTATCCAATGTCACTGCTGCGTTTTTTTGAGCAGTTTCGATAGATGTGATACTTTCCTTATTAAATTGAGCAAAAGCAGAGTTCGGCTCCTTCATATAATCCGTGACACGGCCGCAGTTTGTACATTCATATGCGAGAACCGCATCGGCAATTGCCGTTGCTTCCTGTACCGTCACCCACTCGAAATTGTGGTGACAGCTTTCGCTGCCGGAACCCCCACTGTCAGAGGGAGGGGTATCTTTTTTGGGTGGGTATCCTCTCCTTCATAGATATGTACAAAGTAGTCGCCGTTAATTTGTTCACACCTTACAGACTCATAAATAAAATCTGCATAGACTGCTTCATTCATCTTTCCATATTCGCTGTCATTCTCTTTGGAGCTTACCCTCTCACCCTGTTTATTGCCATTACTGTCGTAATAATACGCGGTAAAGGGAACGCACGCTCCGTTGGTGTCCTTCACATAAATATTATTCCGTGTTTTGTTAATCGCTACGGTCTGCCCGGGACTGACATATACCTGTACCGGGCCTGCCGCTCTAATATCCATCTTGGGAGCCAGTGCCAGCCCTCCAATCATCATGCAGAAACCCAACAGTACCGATACCGCTTTCTTCCATAGTTTCATATACCATTCTCCCTTTCCTCAATTGTTAATGACAATATCGCTCTCTGCTCCGGAGTACAAAATCCACATAACCCTTTATAATCTTCTATTCTTTGTCTTACTAATTAATATCAAAATAAGATAATAGATAATGAATTGCAATGGGTTGGCCGTTTTTTGCAGATTTTGGCCGGAAATGGCATTTAGGGTTGAAGCGGCGGACCAGCACGAATCTCATGTCGTCCATTTCTTTCTTGAAATCCAAAAAAATTCCGCCATGTAACAAAAATAAGAGAATTGAGAGGATGCAGTTACCGGGTTACAATATAAATACAAACAGAGAAAAATGAAATACAGAGAGGATTAAAATGAAAAGGTGCAATTTGCTATTTATTATGACAGATGAACAGCGTTTTGACGCGGTTGGCTATCAGAATCCCTGCGTAAAGACACCTAATTTAGATGCTCTTGCAGAAGAGTCGGTTGTTTTTGATTATGCGTATACCACCAATCCTTCCTGTATACCGGCAAGAGCGGCGATTTTTACCGGAAGGTATCCTTCTCAGTGCGGGGCTCCTTGTTATATAACGCCATTGCCCAAAAAAGAGACGACGTTTATGAAGCTTCTGCAGGAGGGCGGATATTATACGGCGGTTGTTGGCAAACAGCATTTCTGGAAGTCGGAAATAGAGAAGGGTTATGATTATATGGACATTGTGGATAATCATTTTCCTCCGGCTGTGATTGATGATAAGGTGAGGGAGTCGGATTTTGGCCTGCCGGCCAATCTGACGGTAACGGATCAGGTTCCCAGTTATATCCGGTTTCTGTGGGAAAACGGATTCAAAAAAGGAGAAGAGCTGTTCGAAGAAATTGATGATGGGGGTATTTACCGGTGGAAGGAAGATGAAAAGTATTATGTGGACGCGTATATCGGAGATAAAGGTGTGGAATGGCTGAGAAATCAGAAGCCTGCAGATAAACCCTGGTTCCTGACATTATCGTTTCCCGGTCCTCACATGCCGTTTGACGGAATCGGCCTGCCGGATGATAAGCTTTATGATGAAGAGGATATGGATATGCCGCAGACAGAACCGGCGGATATTCTGGAGAAACCGCCGCATTTCAGGGATATATTTTCCAAGTACGGGAAAGTTTCTGAAGACGGCAGGTCAGTCGAAGGTGGTCTTTCGGAAAGCCAAATCAGAAAGATGAGAAAGGCTTATTATGCCAATGTATCCCTGATAGACAGGAAGATAGGGGAAGTAATTGAGGAATTAAAAAAGAGCGGAGAATACGAAGATACGCTGATTATTTATACATCGGATCATGGGGATTATATGGGAGATTTTGGAGTAGCAGCTAAAGCGCAGTATCTTTCAGAGGTTCTCATGCGGATTCCATTTTTGATAAAGCCGCCCGTGAGGGATTTTAAGGGATACCATGAGAAAAGCTTTGTCAGTTCGGTGGAAATTGCGGCCACCTTTTTAACCGCAGGAGGAATTGCGGTGCCGGATAATATGCAGGGAAGAAGTCTGACCGGATTTTATGAGGGCGTGCCTGAAAGGCAGGATGATATTTACATGGAGGCTCGTGATTTGAGAGGAATAAGGACGAAGGATTTCAAACTTGTTTTTTATGCAGAAAGGGAATACGGGGAACTGTATGATATGAATCAGGATCCGTGGGAACGGCACAATCTTTGGGATCATCCCGCGCAGCAGAAAACAAAGCAGGAGCTTTTGTGCAGGTTAATGAATCATATGGTTCGGCTGGGAGAAAATTCGCAGGCTGCCTGGAATGTGGGGGCGCCGGAGATATGAGGAGGCATCAGTGAAAAAGAAATCAGGGCTGAGTTATTCGAATTTTTATTATTATCTGCTGTTGATAGCGCCGCTGTTTCTTATATATATCGTGTTTTTCGTAGTACCGGTGGTTTCCAGCCTGTTTTTGAGTATGACCAATTATAATGGGCTGAGCCTGGATGTAAAATTTACAGGGCTGAATAATTATATCGTAGCCTTTTCGGATAAGGTTTTTCGGAAGGCTATGTGGAATACGATTTTATTTGCGGGACTTGCGACCTTGCTGCAGAATGGACTGGCGCTTCTTTTGGCGCTGGGACTGAACGCAAAGATTAAGGGGCGGGGATTTATGAGAATGCTTGTGTTTGCCCCCTGTATGATTTCCCCGATTATCACGGCATTCGTATGGCAGTTTATATTTATGCCTGAGGGGCTGCTGAACCGTATGCTCGGTGCGGTGGGGATAGGAAGGATGGATAAGGCATGGCTGGGAAGTGTGGATACGGCGCTGGTCTGTGTGGTGTGTGCACATGTATGGATGTGGATTGGTTATTCCGCCACGATTTATCTGTCTAATCTGAGCAATATGTCTGAGGATATTACGGAGGCAGCCAGGATTGACGGATGCAGCAGAATGAATCTTTTCCGTTATATTACGTTTCCGATGCTGGCGCCGGCAACGACAATTAACATAACGCTGGCATTCACGCAGTCTTTGAAGGTATTTGACATTGTTTATGCCATGACAAACGGCGGGCCTCTGAATGCAACGGAAACCGTCGGGACTTATGTCATACGTAATATGGGATTAAATCTTCACGGATATGCTTCCGCGATGACCGTTCTTCTTATGTTTGTTATTATTTTGACCGGTACGGTGCTCATCGGACGGCTGAAAAAGAGGGAGGCGGAAATCTATTGAAAAAGAAGCAGAGGGATAAATTATTCTTTACGATTTTTATGTATCTGGTGACTTTGGTTATTTTTTATCCAATGATAATGATGCTGCTGGTTTCTTTAAAAAGCAAGGCGGAGGTGGTCAGCAATCCGGTCGGAGTGAAAATGAGCTTCCAGTTTTCCAATTATACGGAGGCTTTCCGTGAAATGAACTATCCGCTGGCATTTCGTAATTCCGTGACGCTGACGGCATGCTCCGTGTTAGCGGTATCTTTTCTGGGATGTATAGCGGCTTATGCAATTGTAAGATGTACGAAAATGAAAAAATTATTTCTGATCATCAATATTTTATTTATGATTGGGCTGTCCCTGCCGCAGCAGGTGGCCATTGTGCCTATGGTTCTTTGGCTGCAGAAGCTTCACCTGGGGAATACTCTGCTGGGGGTGATTTTCGTATATATTGCGGCAAATGCATCGTATGCTATTTTTCTGTTCAGCGGCTTTATAAATACCGTCCCTGTGGCGCTGGAGGAAGCGGCAAGAATGGATGGGGCGACACCGTTTAAGGTATTCTGGAAAATTGTATTTCCGTTATTAAAGGCGCCGATGGTGACAATGATAATTGTAATGACTCTGCGCGTCTGGAATGATTTTATGTATCCGCTGGTATTGCTGCAGGGAAAAGCGGCGAGAACCCTGCCGCTGACGATTTTTATGTTCAAGGGTGATCTGCAGATTGAATGGAATATCATGTTTGCTGCAACGACTATGGCAATTCTGCCGCTGATGATCGTGTACTTTATCTTCCAGAAACAGATCATTTCAGGTATGATGACGGGTTCTGTGAAGATGTAAAATAAAAGTAAGGAGGGTAAGATGGTATGATGAAAAAGAAAGGGATGGGAACAGTAGTATCAATACTTCTGACGGCTGCCATACTGCTGGGAGGCTGCGGGAGCGCGGCTGAGACTCAGACGCCGGCAGAGGAGACGAAGAAGGAAACCGTACAGCAGGAGGTGAAGGAATCCGCTGCGGAGGAAAAGGCGGAGGAGACGGACGGGGAAGTGGTAGAGCTTACCATGTTCGGGTTCAAAACAGGGGCTGAGCAGGGTGCTTTGCCGGAATTGATTGAACAGTTTAATAATGAGAATCCGGGTATCCATGTTACTTATGAAGGAATTTCCAATTCTGGCGGTTATCAGGACGTGCTCACTTCCAGGCTCGCAAGCGGGCAGGGAGATGATATTTTTATGGCGCAGGCCTATCTGGGGCAGCTGCAGGAGGCCGGATATGTAAAGGATCTGTCTGGTGTGTCTACGGTTGCAGATTATACGGAGCTGGTGCAGGATCTGATGACCATTGACGGACAGATCAGCGGACTTGGCATGGAAATCGCGGTTTTTGGTATGTTTGTGAATATGGATCTGTTAAAGGAGTGCGGAATTGAAAAGGCTCCCGCCAATTATCAGGAGTTTCTGGATGCCTGTAAGGCGGTTACGGATGCGGGGCATACGGCAATTGCCTGCAGTGGAAAAGACGGAACAGGACTGGCGGTTTTCGCAGCTACCAGGGGATTGTATCCTTTATACCAGGATGCGGAGAAAGCGGCTAAAATAGAGCAGATCAATACGGGTGAGCTTTCCTTTGGTTCCTATATGAAAGACGGGTTTATTCTTTTGAAGGATCTGATTGACAAGGGATATATTAATCCGGAAAAAGCGCTGGTAACTGAGGCTGCAAAGGATGATATAGCTGAATTTGTAAAAGAAGATACGGCATTTATGCCCGGCGGTTCCTGGTTTGTTTCATCCATCAATGAAGGGGCGCCCGACATGAATTATATCCTGACCGGGGTACCGGTAATGGACGATGATTCCCTGATTATGATTAACGCCGGTGTCAAGCTGTGTATTAACAGTAAAACGGAACACAGCGCGGAGGCCGAGAAATTCATTGAATTTATGACGGGAAAGGAAAGTCTGGATAAATATGTACAGAGCCAGAATTCCTTCAGTCCTTTAAAGGACGGTTCCAGTACTTCTAATGCGGTAGTGGATCCGGTTGCGGAATATCTTACCAGCGGCAGGATGATTTCCTGGGTGGATCCTTCCTTTAAGAGCCCGGTAGAACCGTGGACCATCGCCCGTTCTTATGCATCTAATATTGCTGCGGGAGCGGATATAGATACAACCGTGAAGGATATGGATACGGATCTGACCAATAAGATTAAGCTGAAGTAATCTTCCTGATTTATACGAAAGGGCAATCTGACGCAGGTGTGGGTTGTCCTTTGTTTTTAATTTGTTTATAATCAGATAAACGGGAAGGGGGGAGGAGATTTGTATACAGCGGTAATAGCGGATGACGAAGTATGGATCAGAAAATGGCTGGAACAGGTGTTGTCGAATTATGATAAGGAAATAAGGGTTGCGGCCAGTTTGGATGACGGCCTGAAGGTAAAGGAGTTTCTGGAAAAGGAAGAGGCGGATATATTGATATCCGATATCCGTATGCCGGGGATGACCGGCCTGGAGCTGGCAAGGTGGCTGAGAGAACAGGGGCGGACTACAAAAGTCATGATCATCAGCGGATACAGTGATTTTGAATATGCAAAGGAGGCCCTGCACTGGAATGCCGTTGATTATATTTTAAAACCGATAAAAAGAGATGAATTCACGGGGGCTCTCAAAAAAATCACAGAGCTTTTGGGGGAGGAAGAAAAACAGCGTTATGCCCGGGATCATTTCAAAATAGTGGTGGAAAGATGTTACAGGGACTGCCTGATGTTCCAGGAGGACAGCGCGCTTCAGAAGCTGATGGAAACGCTGGAAAGGAACGGATTGGGAGACAGTCCTTATTATGTTGCCCTTCTGCAGAAGGAAGGGGAAAGCTATGAAACGGTTATGGATATTTTTAAAAAATATCATTTCCCCGAGCAGGCTGTCTATCTGGTTTCCTGGAATGAGGCAAGCTGGTATGCTTTTATATTGGAAAAAGGAGGTGCGGGTACCAGGGCGGCGGCGATGCATCTTGCGAACGAATGGCAGGAGGAGAGAATGCTCTTTGCCATGACCGGAAGATATGAAAGTACAGGCGACGTGTGGAAGGCGATGGATTGCCTGACGGAAAAACTGATGGAACAGGCAGCAGACAGGGTGAAGGCGGAAACGGTCGGAAATAATATGGTAATCGGTAAGAATATGGAGCAGCTTTGCGGCAGGATTGTTTTTTATCTGCGGAGTCTGGACAGGGAAAAGGTGAGAACAGAGATTAAGGAATTCTATGCCGGATTCAGGAAGGGAGCTGTTGAAGCAAAATATTTGTATGCCTATCATCTTATGCTGGCGGGAGAAATGATGAAGCTGGTGATTGCAGACGGGGGAGTGCCGGCAGACCGTCTGATTACGGACGGGGCACAGCTTTCCGTAATGGCCAGGGGGTATTTTCATGTATCGTCCCTGGAAGAAAAGACGATTTCGTATGCTGAGAAATTACTTGATTTTCTGGAAGAGAAAAAACGCATGGAAGGCAGTAATGTGGTCGATAATGTGAAAGAATATATGGAGAATAACTACGAAAAGGAATTAAGCCTCACCTATATCAGTGAGATGTTTCATATAAATACCAGCTATTTCAGTAAGAAGTTCAAGGAAGAAACGGGCAGGAATTTTATTGAATATCTGACGGATATAAGATTGAGAGAGGCTAAGAGACTTCTGGCTTCTACCGGGCTGACTATCGCGCAGGTAGGTGAGCATACGGGGTACCGGGAACCGAAGTATTTCAGCCGGATATTTATGAAATATACAGGTATGACACCGTCTTCTTATCGGGAAGAAAAGGGGATTAATTCGAATGAGACGAAGAAAAATCAGGTTCGGAATCTATAACAAGATGTTTTTTTCTATGCTTCTGACGGCGTTGATTCCTCTGTTGATGCTTTCCATATATGTTTCGGCCAGATACTATCATAAAACAGCGGCCACCGTTCTTCGGCAAAACCAGCTGGTGGAAGAAAGTCTGGGAGGACAGGTGGAAGATTATCTGGGAAAAATGGAGCAGGTTTCCAATATCTGCTTTAACCAGGAAATTCAGGATCAGCTGGAAAAGGAGCAGGATCTGGCGGGCAGGTTTGCCCTTCAGCAGCTTTTGGAGAGAAACATAAGGGTAGAGATGGATTTCCTGCAGCTTGCAGACCGCGTGGAAGGGATTGGGATATGCAAATCCGGCGCAGAAGCTTATTATGTGAATGATTTTCCGGATTTTATTACGAGAAATATTGATTTTGAGCGGCTGGATGAGGAACTGGACAGAAGATATAAATATTATCAGATTCAGACAGTGGGCAGTCTTCCCGGAATAGAAGCGCCTGACGGGATGGAGGAATGGGAAAACCGGTATGTTTATGTCAGGAAAATCAGGAGCACAAGCCTGAAAAAAACGACGGTGGCCTGGTTTTTTCTGTTATTTGACAGGAGCCAGCTGGATGAGATCATGAAGGATCTGTGGGAACTTCAGAAGGTCAGGACGGCGGTTACAGACAGGGATGGAAATGATTTATATATTTATCCTGAAATGGGGAACGAGGAGTGGAGGGAATTATCGGTATCATTCGCAGCAGGCAAGGCTGCGGAAGAAAATAATTGTTTTATCCGTGATTATGAAATGGAAAACAGCGGGCTTACGGTCCGGTTTTATAATGATAAAACCGAGATATTAAAGGAATTGGATATTCTGCAGGAAGTGCTTATCAGGGTCATTTTGCTGAGCATTACACTGATTATAGCGGGCTCTCTTCTGCTCACCAGGGTGCTTCTGGAGCCTATAAAAAAGCTGCACAGAAATATTGAAAAGATGGAAAAAGGGGATTTCCATATCCGGACGGAAGTAAAGGGAAATGATGAAACGGCGGATATGTGCAGAGCATTTAATCAGATGGCGGAACGGATTGATGTTTTGATCAATCAGGTATATACGACTCAGCTTAAGGAGAAGGAGGCGATTATTGCATCACTGCAGTCCCAGATAAATCCGCATTTTTTGTATAATACTCTGGACATGATTAAATGTATGGTTGAGATGAAAGGGGTATATGAGGCCGGTGAAATGATCACCGCGTTGTCGGATCTGTTCCGGTATGCGGTTCAGAATAAAGAGCCTATGGCGGAATTAAAAGAGGAACTGCATAATCTGGAACAATATATGCTGATAATCCGGGCCAGGTTCGGTGAGAAGATAGATTATATTATTGATGTGCCGGAAGAGCTTTACTCGTATCATATTTTAAAGATATGTCTGCAGCCGATTGTGGAGAATGCAATTAATCATGGGCTGGCCAGGCAGTCTGAGGCAGGCAAAATCCTGGTATTTATCAGGAAATCAGAGGATATGCTCCGTATTGTGGTAAAGGATACGGGAATCGGCATGTCTGCGGATAAGCTTTTCCTGCTGCGGAAGGAGCTGGACAGTAAGGCGGGAGAATTTTCCAAAGAGGTTTCAGGAACGGGCCTTAAGAATATCAATGACAGAATCCGACTCTATTATGGGGAGAGATACGGTATGGTCATTGACAGTAAAGAGGGGAAGGGGACAACCGTGGCGCTGCTGCTTCCTGCTGACGGATAAACGATTAACAGGATAAGGGGACTGCCATGGCAGTCCCCTTGCTTTATCAAAAACATTTATTGGTAATACACCCTGTCAGATTTCTTCCAAATGGATTTCCACTTCTTTGCCGGCTTTTGCAGACTGTACAATACCGTCGATGATAGCCTGATTGTAAAGGATCTGGCTGGAGGGCACGGGAGCGGTTCCGTTTTCTTTAATTGCATCGATAAAGGAACGAAGCTTCTTATAAAAAATACCCTGGCCATTGTCCGTTTGAGGATACATGGGGAATTCAAATTCCACGGGCAAGCCTGCCACATCCTTGTACATTTTCATGGGGCCGCCGATGGAGCCGTTCCAGCATTCTGTGGAGGGGATGCGCAGGGACGCTTTTGTTCCCATGATGATATCTCCGGGAGTATCCAGATGCATGGCCCAGGCAATGCGGAAATCGAGGATGATACCGCCCTCCAGACGGATGAAGGCAGCTGCGAAATCATCTACGTCGAATCTGGCGGCATCCTCCGGGGTATTAAATTCGGGATCGGTGCCCAGATAGTTGGAACGGTAGCCGGATACGGTCAGGGGCTTGGGATAGCCTATGGCGTTCAGAACCATGTCCAGGGAGTAGCAGCCGATATCACCCAGCGCGCCGATGCCTGCTGTTTTTTCTTCAATGAAGGTGCTTCCGGGAATGCCGTGTCTGCGGCCGCCGCCGGTCTGTATGTAGTAGATGCGTCCGAGTTCACCGGAATCCACGACTTTTTTAATCATCTTCATATTCTCGTCCATACGGGGCTGGAAGCCGAGAGAGAGGATTTTTCCGCTCTTTTTTTCTGCACGGACGATATCCAGGGCTTCCTGGGTGGTTACGCACATGGGCTTTTCCAGAAGGACATGAAGGCCCTTGTTCAGGGCATCGATGGTACATTCCGCATGTGTTTTGTTATAGGTGCAGACACATACCGCATCCAGATCGGTTTCAGCCTCCAGCATTTCTTTGTGGGAAGGATAGAGACGTACATTTTCCACGCCATAGCGTTTAAAGAAGGCCTCTGCCTTTCCGGGGATTAAATCGGCGCCTGCCACGATGTCCACATCGGGCATCTGCTTCAGCGCTTCCACATGGGATTCCGCTATCCATCCGGTACCTATGATGCCGAATTTCAGCCTGCGGGAGCAGTCAATGGTGTTTTCTTCGTGAGTTTCCGGTTTGAACTGGGATAATACTTTGTCAGACATTTTTTTCCTCCTGCTTATATTTTGGATTTAATTCAGAGATTTTAATTATTGTAAACTGATGCGGGAACATTCTATGGGAGTGAGCCCTTTTGTAGGATCATCCTGTTCCACCACAAGCCATTTGGCACCGGCTTCTTCGGAAGCCTTCAGGATAGAAGGGATATCCTGCATTCCCTGTCCTAAAGGACGGAGTTCAAAGGTTCCTTCCTCTTTCTTCTCCTGCTGTTCTCCTTCCAGGCCGATCAGCTCGTAGGAAACACCGGTATTTCCGGATTTGTAAAAGTCTTTGAGATGCACGACAGGCGCTCGGCCGGAATATTTGCGGATATAGGCGGCGGGATCTACTCGGAGGCCTTTACCCAGCAGGTATCCTGTTCGGTCTGCAGCAGACTGGCGGGAATATCGCGGTACATGATATCGAGAAGATATTCTCCGTCTTTTTTGGCGAATTCGAAGTCATGATTGTGGTACAGGAGGGTCATGCCGTCAGCGTTGGCAAGTTCTCCGAGGCGGCAGGCTTCTTTTTTAAAGCTATCATAACCTTCTGCACCCGGACGGAATTCCTCGGTGAGGTAGGGGATGGCAATATAACGGCATCCCATATCGGCGTAGTCTTTCATGGTCTTTTCGGGATCCGCGGACATTTCCGCCAGCGGGACATGGGCGGAGATGGGAACCAGTCCGGCTTCTTCGCACATTTTTTTCACTTGTTCGGGGGAATAACCGCATAGGCCCGCGAGCTCAACGCCGTCGTAACCCATTTCCTTCACCTGTGCCAGGGTACCGGGAAAATCTTTCTGCAGCTCATTCCGCACGGAATAAAGCTGTAAGGCAATTGGACAAAACATAATAAATCCTCCTATTCTTTGCAGTAGCTGTTCCGATGCTGCGGGGCAGGCTCATTGGATGCTTCGGACAGCAGCCGATGTTTTTCACTGCCGGTTTGCTGTTTGGCCAGCACAGCTTATAGTGTTAAAATAAGACAAAATATGTTATAATACAAGCCAAAACAGGAATTAAGCAAGTCAAAATATGCTTATTTGACTGACGGATGTCATTCAGATCATAAATAAGGAAGCTTAATGGCAAAAAGGTGGGCGGAAAGGGGACTTTGTGAAATTTTTTTATGAAAAGCGGCCGGTGCCGCTGCAGATTCATTATGGAAGAGATCTCTCCTATGATGCGCATATGCATGATCATATTGAACTGGTGGGAATGCTGAAGGGAGAGGCGGCCGCCTTTGTGGATTCCAGGGAATACAGGCTGCAGGAGGGGGATGTATTCATTGTGTTCCCCAATCAGATCCATCGTTATGAGAAGGTGGAGGAAGAGTATTATATGATCTTTATTTTCCAGCCGGATTTGACGGAGGAATTTTCCCAGGTATTTCAGAGAATGGTGCCGGAGGATGCGCTGATCAAAGGAGGGATGGGGGACAGGAAATTGAAACAGGCTATGGAGAACATTATGGAGCTTGCGCAGAAAGAGACGGATATGTTTTCCGGGGCGGAAATGAAGGGGAATTTCCTTATATTATTGGGGAGGCTGCTGGCCCGGATGAGACTGCAGGGCACATCGGCGGCGGATACGCAGACGCTCAGGCAGATACTGAATTATTGTGTGGAACATGTGGAGGATGATCTGCGGCTGGAGGCGGTGTCGGCGGGGCTTCATATTTCAGGCTCTTACATATCCCATCTGTTTGTGGAAAAGCTTCATATGACCTTCGGGGAATATGTCCGGACGCTGCGAG
>OGZI01002526.1_pt1 | contig 14693 bp, 15 predicted proteins | sample 1576711 | NCBI WGS metagenome assembly OGZI01 (sample SAMEA3541482, study PRJEB24748) | human gut metagenome | biome: human gut; feature: human-associated habitat; material: faeces | place: China | collected 2012
AGACCTTTAACTTTTTTATTAACCAGCCGTGGCTGAAAAAGCTGTCGGAGAAGCATATCGGGATGGTCGATCTGCCGCTGCTCTCGGCGCCGTCGCTGAAGCAGCAGATGGCCGGCCACCGTTCCGCCAATATGACCCTTGAGCAGCTCGAAGCGCTGAGCGCCGAGCAGAAAGCGAAGATGGTGCTGGTGGTGCAGGATCCCTTCACCAGCTACTACGACGCCCAGGTGGTGGCCGACTTTATCCGTCTGGTCGAGGCCTTAGGCTATCAGCCGGTGCTCCTGCCGTTCTCGCCGAACGGCAAGGCGCAGCATATCAAAGGCTTCCTCACCCGCTTCGCGCGCACCGCGCAGAAGACGGCGGACTTCCTCAACCGCGTGGCGCAGCTGGGCATGCCGCTGGTGGGCGTCGATCCGGCGCTGGTGCTCTGCTACCGCGATGAGTACAAGCAGACGCTCGGCGACAAGCGCGGCGATTTCCAGGTGCTGTTAGTCCATGAGTGGTTGCCGAAGGCCCTAACCAGCGACGCCCGTCCCGATCTGGGCGGTGAGCCCTGGTACCTGTTCGGTCACTGTACCGAAGTGACCGCGCTACCGGCGGCGACAAAGCAGTGGGCAGATATTTTTGCCCACTTCGGCGCGAAGCTGGAAAACGTCAGCGTTGGGTGTTGCGGGATGGCAGGGACCTATGGCCATGAAGTGAAAAACCATGCCAACTCGCTGGCCATTTACGCGCTCTCCTGGCAGCAGGCGATGCAGCGGCTGCCGCGTAACCGCTGTCTGGTGACGGGCTACTCCTGCCGCAGTCAGGTGAAGCGTATTGAAGGCAGCGGCGTTCGCCACCCGCTGCAGGCGTTACTGGAGATAATCGGATGATTTGGAAACGTCAGGCCACGCTGGAGCAGCTCAACCGGCTCGGTGAGGGGAACATGGTAGGGCTGCTCGATATTCGCTTTGAGACCGTTACCGACGATACGCTGGAGGCCACTATGCCGGTCGATAGCCGCACACAGCAGCCGTTTGGCCTGCTGCACGGCGGAGCGTCGGTGGTGCTGGCGGAGACCCTGGGGTCGGTGGCAGGCTATCTGTGCAGCGAAGGCGAACAAAAGGTGGTGGGGCTGGAGGTTAACGCCAACCACATCCGTTCGGCGCGCGGGGGCCGGGTGCGCGGCGTCTGCAAAGCGCTGCACGTCGGGACGCGCCATCAGGTCTGGCAAATTGAAATCTTCGACGAACAGTCGCGGTTATGTTGTTCATCACGACTAACCACCGCGGTAATATAAGCCGCATGGCGGGAGGCGAATAGCCTCCCTTTTTTTAAGGTAATAAGCGAGAGCCGGCCTGCCAGAGCCAGAGAGGTTGTCACAAGATCAGCCGGGCGTCGGCAGGGAATTATCTAATATTTATATTATTACCGATCCACTCTCGTTATTTATGCTACTCTTTTCAATACTAAATGCTTAAAGGTAACAAGAGGACGGTTAACCATGGGTATTCTTTCCTGGATCATTTTTGGACTTATTGCCGGTATTTTAGCCAAGTGGATTATGCCGGGAAAAGATGGCGGCGGATTTATCGTGACCGTTATTTTGGGGATCATCGGCGCCGTGGTCGGCGGCTGGATCAGTACCCTGTTTGGTTTTGGTAAGGTCGATGGGTTTAATTTCGGCAGCTTCGTGGTAGCGGTTATCGGTGCGCTGGTGGTACTGTTTATTTACCGGAAAGTGCGTAGCTAATTTTCAGCTGCTCAGCTGTAAATAAGTACATAAAAGCTGCCGCGATATGCGGCAGCTTTTTTATTGCTGACATATGACAGCGTAGATCTCCTTTGGGCTATTGTCTGTCGGTTCCCTCGCCAACCGGCACCACCTCAACGTGCACTTCGTAGTGTTTCGCCTGGCCGGCGGGGATCAGCGCGGTCAGTTTGTTAATGGTTTCCGCTGGCGTATCGGTTGCTACCGTGGCTGAAAACAGCACCGGTCTGTGCGGCGGAAGCTGCGGCGGGAACGGCGGCAGGGGGCCACGGCCCATCTCCAGCGGGGGGCGGGCCCCGTTATCAACGGCGGGCGCCGGGACGTCGGTTTTATCGGCCGCAAAGGCGCTGGCGGCGGTAACGGTGGCGATAGCGAACAGGGCAAGCAGAGCTTTTTTCATCCGGGATTCCTCAATAAGCAAGTCCCAAAAGAGTAGAGGGTGCCGGCAGGCGGAACAATCCCAGGCGGCGCGAATCCTCTGAATCTTCTTTTTTCCTCGCGAATGTGGAGGTCAGATGAGAGCGAGTGTCATTGCGTTCGGGAGCCTCTTAATTCAGCAGTACGCTCATAATCAGCAGCACGGCCATGCACATCGACATAATACTGATATCAACAATCATTCTTTACGACAAAAGCTCCAGCAAACGGGTACGGCACGGCGGCGACGTCAAAGCACGTATTATAGTGGTTAAAGATTGTACCCTGGCATATATTCACTGGACAAATGATTATTCGCCAGATGTTGCCTGAGTTGCCCGCGCCTGACCATAGCGCCATCACCACGACCGGTTCCACACCTTGCAACCAGCGCTCAGCGGAGCAACATGAGGATGGCTCATGTTGCAATGAATTTAAGTCGCTTTCCCTCCACCGCCGACTCTGGCAAAAATAGACTCATTAACGAATCAACAACATTTATCGGTTGAAGCGCGCCAGGCCTGACCCCGCGTTGCTTGTGGAATGGCAATCTGCTCATTCAGCTTCATACCCAACACCAGAATGGACAATCGCCATGACTAACGAATTTACCTATACGATTAAGCGCAGTCGTTTTGATGAAAACTATAACCCCGCGGAAAATACGCGTATTACCACCAACTTTGCCAATTTAGCCAGAGGGGAGAACCGTCAGGAAAATCTGCGCAATACGTTAATCATGATGAATAACCGGTTTAATACCCTGGCGCACTGGGATAATCCTCATAACGATCGCTATGCGGTGGAACTGGATATTATTTCTGTCGAGATGAATATTGCTCAGGATGGCGCCAGCTTCCCGGTGATAGAGATCCTGCAAACGCATATTGTCGATAAAAAGAGCGGAGAGCGCCATGCCGGTATCGCCGGTAATAACTTCTCCTCCTATGTGCGGGATTATGATTTTAGCGTGCTGCTGCTGGAACATAATAAAAACCGGGGTAGCTTTAGCGTGCCCGATAACTTTGGCGAGCTGCATGGCAATATCTTTAAGGATTTCGTGCAATCCAGCGCCTATAAGGCCAGCTTCAGCAAGGCGCCGGTGATTTGCCTGAGCGTCTCCAGCAAAGATGTTTACCGGCGTACCGGTAATGAACATCCGGTCCTCGGCATTGAATATGCTCAGGAAGGCGTGTCGCTGACGGAGCGCTATTTCAGCAAAATGGGCTTGCAGGTGCGCTATTTTATGCCGAAGCACAGCGTCGCGCCGTTAGCCTTTTATTTTACCGGCGATCTGCTCAGCGATTACACCAGCCTGGAGCTGATCGCGACCATCAGCACGATGGAGACGTTCCAGAAAATATACCGCCCGGAGATCTACAATGCCAATTCCGCGGCGGGGCAATACTATCAACCCAATCTCAACCACCTGGATCATTCATTAACAAAAATCGTCTATGACCGGGAAGAGCGCAGCCTGTTGGCGATTGAGCAGGGGAAATTTACACAACAACATTTTATCAACCCGCACAAGACGTTGCTTGAGCAATGGTCTGCTAACTTCGCGCTTTGCTAAACCAAAATAAAAGGCTACTTATTATGAAAACATGGCTTCCGACATCGACCGCCGGCAGTTTACCGAAACCTTCCTGGCTGGCGCAGCCAGAGACCCTGTGGTCGCCCTGGAAACTGTCCAGCGAAGAATTACTGGCCGGCAAGCGCGACGCCTTGCGGTTATCCCTCGACGACCAGCTGCGGGCCGGGATCGATATTGTCAGCGACGGCGAGCAAACGCGGCAGCACTTTGTCACCACCTTTATTGAGCACCTCAGCGGCGTTGATTTTGCCAAACGCGAGATCGTGAAAATTCGTAACCGCTATGAGGCCAGTGTTCCAACCGTGGTGGGCGCCGTGGAGCGCCAGAAACCGGTCTTCGTGGAGGACGCTCGCTATCTGCGGCAGCTCACCAGTCAGCCGATCAAATGGGCGCTTCCGGGCCCGATGACCATGATCGACACGCTGTATGACAACCACTATAAAAGCCGGGAAAAGCTGGCCTGGGAGTTCGCCAAAATCCTCAATCAGGAAGCGAAAGAGTTAGAGGCTGCGGGGGTTGATATTATTCAGTTCGATGAGCCGGCCTTTAACGTCTTCTTCGATGAGGTCAACGACTGGGGGATCGCCGCCTTAGAACGAGCCACCGAAGGGCTGAAGTGTGAGACAGCGGTGCATATCTGCTACGGCTATGGCATCAAGGCCAATACCGACTGGAAAAAGACGCTGGGCTCCGAGTGGCGACAGTATGAAGAGGCTTCCCGCAGCTGCAGAAATCCTCCCTCGATATTATCTCTCTCGAGTGCCACAACTCGCGGGTGCCGATGGATCTGCTGGAACTGATCCGCGGTAAAAAGGTGATGGTCGGGGCGATCGATGTCGCCAGCCATGCGATCGAAACCCCGGAAGAGGTGGCTGGAACCCTGCGCAAGGCGCTGGCGTTCGTCGATGCCGACAAACTCTACCCGTCCACCAACTGCGGTATGGCGCCGCTGCCGCGCCATGTCGCGACCGGCAAACTGCATGCCCTGAGCGCCGGCGCCGAGATCGTTCGCCGCGAGCTGGCGGCAAAGTAAGGCGGGGCGCATTCCCGTTATCTTCCCCTGGCGGTGTCACTCATCGCCGGTTCACCTCCTGAGCGGGCTGTTGCCCGCTCAGCGTCATGTTGCCGCCAGCGGGCGGCAGATCGTCCGCAGGGCGACGGCACTGCACAGCGGAAACAGCGCCAGCAGAAGCCAGGGATAAACCGCCTGCGGCGAGGGGGTGAGCGCCTGGTCAAGCAAATGACCGAGCAGTAAATTCCCGGCTAACACCGCGCACCCTCCTGCGGTGGCGAGCGCTCCGTAGTGGGCGCCCAGCGTCGACTCCTCGGCGAACAGCGGGATCAGATCCTTGGCTGCGGGCACTAACAGCATCTGGCCGAGGGTGAGCAGCGTGACAAAACCAGCCGCCGGCATTAACCGCAGCCAACCTTCGGCGGGTGGGGCGGCGGCGAATAACGCCACGCTGGCAAAGGAAGCCGACAGCAGCAGAAAGCCCACCGGCAGGATGCGCACGGCGCCCATTCGCCGGGCGAAGCGGGCGAGAGGGAGCTGGAGGGTGATAATCAACAGCGAGGCCAGCATAAAGAGCGGCGCCAGATCCTGCTCGCGGCCGCCGGAACGTTGGATCTCCACCGGCAGGGCGAGGTACAGTTGGTTGTAGCTCAACAGCCATGAGCTGTAGGCGAGAATAAACGCGACAAAGCGCGGCTGGCGCAAAGGCGTCCACCATGGGACTCGTCTGCGCGTTGTTGTCGTGTGCCCGTCGGCGGGCAGACAGAAAAAGAGCACCAGCAGCGCCAGGAGAAAGATTCCCGCGCCGGCGAGGGCGATATGCCGAAAGCCGATCCCGCTCAGCACGCCTCCGGCCACCGGGCCGATCACCGCTCCCAGTTCACCGCATACCGCAAACAGCGCAAACCACTCGGCGCGGCTGCGTTTCCCGTTGGCCTGGCTGTGGGTACCGGCCCGCGCCAGCAGGGCCTCTATCGACGGGGAGAACAGGGCGCCGCCGACGCCGGTCAGGCAGGCGCCGAGGATAATGGGCCACAGCGACGCCCCGCACGCCAGCAGGAGAAAACCGGCGACGCGAACGACGCAGCCGGCGAGAATGATCGCCTTAGCGCCATAGCGGTCGGCCAGCGTCCCGCCGAGGATAAACATGCCCTGCTGAGAGAAGGTGCGCAGCCCGAGGATCAGGCCGATAAGTCCCCCCGAGAGCAGCATGTCGTCGCGCAGGAAGAGGGCGAGGAAAGGAACGACCGCGTAAAAGCCAATATTAAAAACGAACTGGCTTCCCAGTAACACCGGAGGCCAGAGGGTTGCCGCAGGGCGCAGGGAGAAGAGAGGCATATCCGCCCAACCTAAACGATGAAATGAATGTGTTTTTTACCGTGGTAAGGGGAGATCTCGATTTTGGTTTTCACCCGGAAAACGTCCCACAGCAGCGCTTCGGACAAAATCTCCTCCGGCGTCCCGCTGGCGAGGATCTGCCCCTGCTGCATCACGATCAGCGAATCGCAGAACATCGCGGCATGGTTAAGATCGTGAATGGCCACAATGCTGGTCACCGGCAGCTCGCTGATCAACTGCATTAACTGCATCTGATGGTGTATATCCAGATGGTTGGTCGGCTCATCCAGCAGGATTTCGCTCGGGCTCTGCGCCAGCGCGCGGGCGATATGCACCCGCTGCCGCTCGCCGCCGGAGAGGCTTAACCATCCCTGTTCGCTTTTCTCCAGCATCGCTACCCGCTGCAGCGCGGCGGCAATCGCCTCGTCATCCTGAGCGCTCCAGTTTGAGAACGGAGAGTGGTGGGGAATGCGTCCCAGGCGCACGACGTCGCGCACCCGCATATTGGCCTCGGTCATGCCGTGTTGCTCGACGAAAGCCACGCGGCGGGCGAGCTGCTTTTTCGCCATCCGGGCGATATCCTGGCCGTCGAGGGTGACGCGACCTGCATCCGGGCGGCGCAGGCCCGCCAGAACGCGCAGCAGCGAGGATTTGCCGCAGCCGTTGGGCCCCAGCAGTCCGACCGTTTCGCCGCGCGACACCCGCAGCGAGACATTATTGACGATGACCTTTTTGCCTGCCTTCCAGGTGATATTTTCAGCGCAAATACTCATCACTTATTCCTTGAGCGGTAGATAATCACGGCAAAGAAAGGCACCCCAACCAGGGCGGTTACTACCCCAACGGGCAGACTTTGCGGGGCAATCAGCAGGCGCGACGCAATGTCCGCCAGTACCATCAATATCGCCCCTGCCAGCGCGCTGGCGATCAGCAACGTTCGGTGCAGCGGGCCAAAGAAGAAACGCATCACGTGCGGCACCACCAGGCCAACAAAGCCGATTGAGCCGGCCATGCTGACGATGGTGGCGGTGATCAGCGCCGCAGTGGTGAAGAGGATCAGGCGCACGCGCGGCACAGCAATCCCCAGCGAGGCGGCGGCATCGTCGCCGAAGGTGAACGCGTCCAGCGCCCGGGCATACCACAGGCAGACCGCCAGACCCGCGAGCACCACCACGATGACCAGCTGGAATTCGGGCCAGCGGACGCCGCTGAAGCTGCCCAGCAGCCAGAACATCACATCGCGCGCCTGCTGCGCGCTGGCGGAGGTGCTGATGGTATAGGCCGTGATGGCGTTAAATAACTGCGAGGCGGCAACGCCCGCCAGAATCGTACGCTCATTGCCGCCGCGCGCGCCGTTAGTCAGCAAGGCGACAAAGGCGAAGGCGGCGAAGGCCCCGGCAAAGGCGCCTGCCGAGAGGGAAATCGCGCCAGCGCCAAGGCCCAACACCACGATCGACACCGCGCCGGTGGAGGCCCCGGCGGAGACGCCGAGGACGTAGGGTTCCGCGAGGGCATTTTTCAGCAGGCTTTGCAGCACGACGCCGCAGATAGCGAGGCCTGCGCCGCAGCAGGCGGCGACCAGCGCGCGGCTGAGGCGGAAATCCCAGATCACGCTCTCATAGATACGGTTGAGAGGCTCAGCGGTTAAGCCGGTTCTGTTGCTGATAGCGTAAAAGACATTCTGCAGCGGGATGGCCAGCTCGCCGACGCTGACGCCCACCGCTATCACCAGCGCCAGCACGATCACGGCCAGTAAACACCAGCCGGTGAGCAGCATGCTGCGGCGCGTCTGAAGCACGGCGACGCTCATCAGTTCAGCCCCATTTTTCTCAGCTGCTCGCCCACCTGTTCCGCGCCGTAAAGCGTGCGAATGGTCGGATTCATCGCCTGACCGTCCATGACCACGATATGGCCTTTTTTCACCGCCTCCAGCTGGCTGACGGCGGGATCGCTTTTGAGGAATTTGATCTTCTCCTCGGCCTTATCCAGCGCCCAGCGGTTACGGTCCAGGCTGGCGACCACGATCACATCCGGGTTGGCGGCAATAATGCTCTCCCAGCTCACCGTGGGCCACTCGGTTTCGGAGGTAATCGCATTATGTCCGCCCAGCACGCTGGCGATAAATCCGGAGGCGCTGTTTTTGCCGCCAACATAGGCATCGGCCGAAGGTGAGGCGCTGGAGAACCAGAAGACGAAGGAGAGATCCTTTTTGCTTTTACCAAACTCCTGGCGCAGGTCGGCTTCACGTTTTTTGAAATCGGCAATCAGCGCCTGACCACGATCTTCGACGTTGAAAATGCGGGAAAAATCGCTAATTTCCTGATACAGCCAGGTCATATCCCACAGCTTTTGCCGGCTGCCGTACATATCGCCGGTGGCCTTTTTGGTGGCGCACATCCCCGGTGAGACGTAGCTGTTTACGCCGACGGTAGCGAGATCTTCACGCCTGGCGACTTTGCTTTCCGGCCCCAGCAGCAGCGGCAACTGGGCGGGAACGAAATCAGGATTTTGCGCCAGCACCGATTCCAGGCTCGGAATTTCCACCGTCAAGGTTTTAATCTTCGCGTTTTGCTCAGCCAGCTGCGGTAAAACGCTGGTCGGCCAGAAGGCGCTGGCGACCACCTGCTTTTGCAGCCCGAGCAGCAGCAGAATTTCGACCGTATTTTGCCCCAGCGCGACCACGCGCTCCGGCGGCCGGGTGAAGGTCTCCTGATAGCCGCAGTTTTCAATCGTCAGGGGGTAGGTTGTTGCCAGCGCGGAACTGACGGCGGTGAACATCAAGCCTAACGCGCAAAGGACCTTCTTCATTAAACGCTATCCTTGTAAACAGGCGAGTGGATGACCAGCAAATGGGAGTAATGCAAATGAAACTCATTATTGGGGCGGGGTTTTATACAATGCCATATTTACAGTGTCAATGAGTGACTATTTCCGCAGGCAATGAAATGCCCGCGCGATGGGGCGGGTCAGCTCGCCAGTGGGCCACGAATATACGCCTGCAACCCCTGGGCGAGAAAATCAAATACCCGCTTACAGGCAGGGCTGTGGCGCAGATCCTCATGCATTACCAGCCAGGTATCGAGATTCAGGGAAAAGTCGGCCGCCAGCACTCGCTGCAGGGGAATAATGCCATCCGCAAGGGGCACCTGGCAGATGCCGATCCCCGCTCCGGCGCGGATCAGGCTCAACTGGGCGAGGTCGCTATCGGTCCGCATCGCGAACGCTTCGCGCTGAAATCGGGGGTAAGCCTGCAGGGCCCGGCGAACAAGTGGGGTGGCGCTATCGAAACCAATCAGCGCGTGGCTGGCCAGATCGTCGAGGGTAGCGGGCAGGCCCTGGCGCGTCAGGTAGGCGGCGGTGGCATGTAACCCAAGCTCGATCCTGCCGAGACGGCGGGCGATAAGCTGCTCCTGCTGCGGGGCGACCATCCGCACCGCAATATCCGCCTCCCGGTGAAGCAGATCCTGAAACCGATTGGAGAGCATCAGTTCGATGACGATATTCGGGCACGCCTGCCTGAGCCGGGCAACCAGCGGCGGCAGCACCTCGGCGCCGACCACCTCGCTGGCGGCCACCCGCACCACGCCACGCAGATCGGCTCTGTCGCGACTAAAGTTAGCCGCCGTGCGTTCCAGCGCCCGGGCGGTATTGTCCATCGCCTCGGCGTGCACCCGCAGCGCCAGCGCCGCGTCGGTCGCCAGCAGGCCGGTTTGCGAGCGGGTAAATAAGGCCTGGCCGAGGGCGTTTTCCAGCCCGGCAATATGGCGCCCCGCCGTCGGCTGAGTGATGTTCAGGGTACGCGATGCGCCCGATAAAGAGCCTTCCTGCAGGACGGCGAGAAAGGTTCGGTACCACTCCCAGGGAATAGAGGTATTCATACAAAAATGTATAGCTGCTCGATGATGGTATGCAATTTCATTTGATATGAGCGGCAGGTAGGCTGTCAAGCATCCATTAGCGAACGGGGAAAGAGGATGAACAGCAGCGGCAAAGTACTTATTCTGGGAGCAAGCGGGGGGATTGGCGGGGAAGTGGCGCGCCGGCTGGTGGCGGACAACTGGCAGGTTCGGGCGCTGAAGCGCGGCGCTCAGATTCGCGGTCCCGCAGATGGCATGCAGTGGATAGCCGGCGACGCGCTGAATGCCGGGCAGGTTGCGGCGGCGGCTGCCGGTTGCGACGTTATCGTCCATGCGGTCAATCCGCCGGGCTACCGGCACTGGCGGCAACAGGTACTGCCTATGCTGCGCAACACCCTGCAGGCTGCCGAACGGCAGCGGGCGCTTGTAGTCCTGCCCGGCACGGTCTACAACTATGGACCGGATGCCTTTCCACTGATTGCTGAAGAGGCCGCACAACAGCCGGTGACCCGCAAAGGCGCCATCCGGGTGGCGATGGAGCTGGCGCTGAAGGATTACGTGCAGCGCGGCGGCCGGGCGTTGATTGTTCGGGCGGGCGATTTTTTTGGTCCACGCGCCGGAAATAACTGGTTTTCTCAGGGGCTGGTCAAGCCTGGTCAGCTTCCCCGCATCATTAGCTACCCGGGGGCGATCGGCGTCGGGCATCAGTGGGCCTGGCTGCCCGACGTCGCCGACACCATCGCCGCGCTGCTGGCCCGCAGGCATGAGCTTGAGCCGTTTGCTCGCTTTCATATGCAGGGCCACTGGGACCCGGACGGCAGCGAAATGAGCCAGGCGATCCAGCGGGTGGTCGCCCGCTATGGCGGCAGGGCGGTAGTGAAGTCCTTTCCCTGGTGGCTGGTGAAGCTGGCGGCGCCCTTCAACGCCACCCTGCGCGAAATGGTCGAGATGCACTATCTCTGGCGTCTGCCGGTACGCCTGCGCAACGATAAACTGGTTGATTTTTTAGGCGCGGAACCGCATACCCCGCTCGACAGCGCGGTGTATCAGACGCTGCAAGGCCTGGGTTGTCTGCCCGCCGGCGCGATAAACCAAGAGGCGGGTGAGGCGTAACGCGGCAAGAGGATCACAGAGCGGGGTGTTATTGTGACCAAATCATAATAACGTCACTCGTTGTCAAACGATAGCGATCGCATTAAGCTAAACGGATGACGAAAAATACCCCCACCCCTGCAAGCCGTGGTCCCCATGACCACAGCGTTCGGGACCAGATTCTTGACGCGGCCATGGCGCACTTTAGTCGCTATGGCTATGAGAAAACGACGGTCACCGATCTCGCCAAAGCGATAGGCTTTTCCAAAGCCTATATCTATAAATTCTTTGACTCCAAGCAGGCGATTGGCGAGGCGATTTGCGCCAGCCGGCTGGAGAAGATCATGGTGGCCGTCAGCGCGGCTATCGCCGATGCGCCGTCCGCCAGCGAGAAACTGCGCCGCCTGTTCCGGGCACTGACCGAGGCCGGCAGTGAACTGTTTTTTGAGGATCGCAAACTGTACGACATCGCCGCCGTCGCAGCGCGCGATAAATGGCCTTCAACGGAACAGTATGCCGGTCATCTGCAGCAGCTGATTGGTCAAATCCTTGTCGAAGGCCGCCAGGCGGGTGAGTTCGAGCGCAAAACCCCGCTGGATGAGGCAACCCTGGCGGTCTATATGGTGATGTGTCCTTTCATCAACCCGGTGCAGTTGCAATACAATCTCGACACCGCGCCCACCGCGGCGGTGCTGCTTGCCTCCCTGATCCTGAGAAGTCTCTCCCCCTGATTAGTGACTATTGACTTTGTTGGTCACTAGTCTGAGAATGCGGTCACTGTCCGGTCTTTTCATTAAGGTGACCCATGCTCAGGCTCAATGCCGTCCATCTTGCCGTCTGCCTCCTGCCGCTGGCCCTCGCGGGCTGCGGCGAACCTGCCGATCATGACGATCCCCGCACCCGGCCGCCGCTGGTCCGGGTGGCGACCGTCGAGCGCGCGGAGGCCAGCTCGCGGGCCTTTACCGGCGTGGTGGTCGCTCGTACCCAAAGCGATCTCGGCTTCCGGGTATCGGGAAAAATCCTTGCCCGGCTGGTGGAGACCGGGCAGAGCGTCAAGCGCGGTCAACTGCTGCTGCGTCTGGATCCGGCTGATTTAACCTTGCAGGCGCAGTCTCAACAGCGGGCCGTGGATGCCGCGCGGGCGCGAGCCAAAAAGGCGACCAACGATCTGGCCCGCTATCGCGGCCTGGTGGCGAGCGGCGCCGTCTCGGCCGCGGAATTCGACCAGATTAACGCAGCGGCAGAGGCGGCGAGAGCCGACCTGAGCGCGGCCCAGGCGCAGGCCAATGTGGCGCAAAACGCCACCGGCTATGCCGGACTGCTGGCGGACGCTGACGGCGTGGTGGTGGAAACGCTTGCCGAACCGGGGCAGGTGGTCAGCGCCGGACAGGTGGTGATCCGCCTGGCGCGGGCGGGGCAGCGCGAAGCGCGGGTGCAGCTTCCGGAGACGCTGCGCCCGGCGGTCGGCAGCGAGGCGCTGGCGACACGCTATGGCAGCGAATCTCAGCCGGTCACGGCGACCCTGCGACTGCTTTCGGACGCGGCTGACGCCACCACCCGCACCTTTGAAGCGCGCTATGTGCTTAACGGCGCGCTGGCGAATGCCCCGCTGGGGTCTACCGTGACCCTGCGCATCGGCAACGACCAGGCGCCAGGCCAGGTGCTGGCGGTGCCCCTGGCGTCGGTCTACGATCCGGGTAACGGCCCTGGCGTCTGGCGCATTGCCTCTCGTCCGGCCACCGTCTCCTGGCAACCGGTGACCGTGCTCGGCCTGAATGATGAAACGGCGCGGGTGACCGGCCCGCTGAAGCCCGGCGAGCCGATCGTCGCCCTGGGCGCCCATCTTCTGCACCAGGGCGAGGCGGTGCGTCTGGCGGAACGACGCGAGCATAATGCCGCCGGGAGCCAGCCATGAGCGCCGGGCGTTTTAATCTCTCCGCGCTGGCCGTCCGCGAGCGGTCGGTGACCCTGTTTTTGATTATCCTTATCTCCGTCGCCGGGCTGGTGGCGTTCTTCGGACTCGGGCGAGCGGAAGATCCGCCCTTTACGGTCAAGCAAATGACGGTCATTACCGTCTGGCCCGGCGCCACCGCGCAGGAGATGCAGGATCAGGTCGCCGAGCCGCTGGAAAAACGGCTCCAGGAGCTAAAGTGGTACGATCGCACGGAGACCTATACCCGCCCTGGCATGGCGTTGATCACCCTGTCGCTGCAGGATCAGACCCCGCCTTCCGAGGTGCCGGAGCAGTTTTATCAGGCGCGCAAAAAGCTCGGGGATGAGGCGAAAAACCTGCCTGCCGGCGTCTCCGGCCCGATGATGAATGACGAATTCGCCGATGTCACCTTTGCCCTCTTTGCTCTGAAAGCGCGGGGAGAGCCGCCGCGGCAGCTGGTGCGTGACGCTGAAGCCCTGCGCCAGCAGCTGCTGCATGTACCCGGGGTGAAAAAAGTGAATATCCTCGGCGAACAGGCGGAGCGCATTTATCTCTCCTTTTCTCATGACCGTCTCGCCACCCTGGGTCTCTCGCCGGAGGCGATTTTTGCCGCGCTGAACAGCCAGAATGTGCTGACCGCCGCCGGGGCCATTGAGACCCGGGGCGGGCAGATCTTTATCCGCCTCGATGGGGCGTTTGACCGCCTGCAGCAGATCCGCGACACGCCGATTATTGCCGGGGGCAGAACGCTGAAACTGGCCGATGTCGCCACGGTTGAGCGAGGGTATGAAGATCCCGCGACCTTCCTGATCCGCCATCAGGGCGAACCGGCGCTGCTGCTGGGCGTGGTGATGCGCGAGGGCTGGAATGGTCTGGCGCTGGGGAAAGCGCTGGACGCCGAAACGGCCAGCATCAATCAGAGCCTGCCGCTCGGCATGTCGTTGACCAAGGTGACCGATCAGTCGGTGAATATCAGCGCCGCGGTCGATGAGTTCATGATCAAATTCTTTGTCGCCCTGCTGGTGGTGATGGCGGTGTGCTTTGTCAGCATGGGGTGGCGCGTGGGCGTGGTGGTCGCGGCGGCGGTGCCTTTAACTCTGGCCGTGGTGTTTGTGGTGATGGAGGCGACCGGCAAAAACTTCGACCGCATCACTCTCGGCTCGCTGATCCTCGCCCTGGGCCTGCTGGTGGATGATGCCATCATTGCCATCGAAATGATGGTGGTCAAAATGGAGGAGGGGTATGACCGCCTCAAAGCCTCCGCCTATGCCTGGAGCCACACCGCCGCCCCGATGCTCGCCGGTACGCTGGTCACCGCCATTACCGCCTCCGGCGTGGATGCCACCGAGACGAAAAAGGACGGCACCCAGGTTTCCCATCACTACGACGCTGACTGCGTAATCGTCGCATCCGGTGTCCACAGCGATGATGCCCTCACCGCGCAGCTCACCGCCGCCGGGATCGACGCCGTGTCCATCGGAAACTGCCATCAGCTGGGCAAGGCCATTCAGGCCATCCAGGCCGGAGCGGAAATTGGTCTGACCGTCTAACATCCGCACAAATCAGGGGCTGCTGCACATTGCGGCGGCCCCTTTTTCTCCACATTCTACAAGTTTCCGGGGGATTCTTTACAGAACCCCAAATCTGTAGTATACTTTCCCCATAGAATAGAAGGAGGTGTTCCATATGGTATG
>OGZI01002528.1_pt1 | contig 14684 bp, 15 predicted proteins | sample 1576711 | NCBI WGS metagenome assembly OGZI01 (sample SAMEA3541482, study PRJEB24748) | human gut metagenome | biome: human gut; feature: human-associated habitat; material: faeces | place: China | collected 2012
CCTACCATGTTCCGCACGGCGAGTCCAACTACGCTCTGTTCGGCAAGATCCTCGAGATGTACGACGAGTACGAGCCGGCTGGCGAGCTGGGCAAGTTCAAGGAAATCGTTGCTCGCTGCCTGGGCTGCACCAAGGAAGACGCTCTGCGCACCCTGAACGTAACCCTGGAGAAGGTTCTGCACCTGAAGCCGCTGCATGAGTACGGCTTCAAGGAAGAGGACGTTAAGGCATTTGCACTGTCTGTTGATGCAAACCAGCAGCGTCTGATCACCAACTCTTACCGTCCGTGGAGCATTGAGCTGAGCGAACGCGTATACCGCGAGTGCTTCTAAACCCAGTAAGCATATCGCCTGAACAGGGCGGGGGAGTCCCGTCTCCCCGCCCTGTTTTCTTTATTCATGTTATGTGCACCAAATTGTAATGAGAAAGGATACTTGATCACTTATGATGACCAAAGACCAGTACATGGAGTCCCTGCGCAAGCTGAACCTCAACCTGTATATGTTCGGTAAGAAGGTAGAGAATCCGGTTGACGACCCGGTTATCCGTCCTTCCCTGAACTCCTTCGCTGCTACCTACGAGCTGGCTGAGGACCCGCAGTATCAGGATCTGATGACTGCTACCTCCCACATCTCCGGCAAGAAGATCAACCGCTTCACCCACATGCATCAGTCCACCGACGACCTGATCAAGAAGGTTAAGATGCAGCGTCTGCTCGGTCAGAAGACTGCAGCCTGCTTCCAGCGCTGCGTAGGCATGGACGCTATGAACGCTGTATTCTCCTCCACCTACGAGATCGACGAGGCTTGCGGCACCAAGTACCACGAGAACTTCCTCAAGTTCCTGACCCGCGTGCAGGATGAGGATCTCGCAGTTGACGGCGCTATGACCGACGTTAAGGGCGACCGTTCCCTCGCTCCGTCCAAGCAGGCTGATCCGGATCTGTTCCTGCACGTTGTAGAGCGCACCGCTGACGGCGTATACGTTACCGGCGCTAAGGCTCACCAGACCGGCTTTGTAAACTCTCACGAGGTTCTGGTAATGCCGACCATCTCCATGCGCGAGGGCGACGAGGACTACGCGATCTCCTTCGCTGTACCGACCGATTCTAAGGGCATCACCCTGATCTACGGCCGTCAGTCCTGCGACACCCGCAAGATTGAAGAGTACAACGACATCGACGTTGGCAACAAGGTATACGGCGGCCACGAAGTTCTCGTTATCTTCGACCGCGTATTCGTTCCGAACGACCGCATCTTCCTCAACGGCGAAGTTAAGTTTGCCGGCATGATCGTAGAGCGTTTCGCAGGCTATCACCGTCAGTCTTACGGCGGCTGCAAGGTCGGCGTAGGCGACGTTCTGATCGGCGCTACCGCTCTGGCTGGCGAGATGGCTGGCTCCTCCAAGGCTTCCCACGTTAAGGATAAGCTGATCGAGATGACCCACCTGAACGAGACCCTGTACTGCTGCGGTATCGCTTGCTCCTCTCAGGGCACCAAGACCAAGGCAGGCAACTACCTGATCGACCTGCTGCTGGCTAACGTCTGCAAGCAGAACGTTACCCGCTTCCCGTACGAGATCGCTCGTCTGGCACAGGATCTGGCAGGCGGCCTGATGGTAACCCAGCCGTCCGAGGCTGATTACCGCAACCCGGAGCTCAAGCCGTACATCGAGAAGTACCTCAAGGGCGTTGCTTCCGTTCCGACCGAGGACCGTATGCGTCTGCTGCGCCTGATCGAGAACATGACCATGGGTACTGCAGCTGTCGGCTATCTGCCGGAGTCCATGCACGGTGCAGGCTCGCCGCAGGCTCAGCGCATCATGATTGCCCGTCAGTCCAACCTTGAAATGAAGAAGGAACTGGCAAAGAAGATTGCTCGCATCAAGTAATCTCTGAGCAAACTATAGGCACTCATGGAGCACCCGTGAGTGCCTGTGTTTGCGTTATACCATACTGTTCCCATATGGAAACATCTTGAAAGGGGTTGTGCGCCTTGCTGCGCTGCACGGTAAAATTCTGCGGCGGCTGCAATCCGCGCTATGAGCGCGGAGACGCCTACAAGGCGATTTGCGCTGCCCTGCAGGACACCGCCTCATTCTCCTATCCGGAGGACGGTGTTCCTTATGACGTACTGCTGATCCTGCGCGGCTGCACCGGCTGCCCGTATCTCTATGAGGAGATCGAGGCCGCGCACCGTGTTGTTGTTGCCGCAGCGGATGAGATTCCGCAGGCGATAGATAGAATCAGGTCTTTCACGTCACAGGCGTGACCACTGTAAAACCGGTCGCACTATTATCAGGAGGATTGATAAACATGAAGAAAGTAAGCATCATCACCGCGGAGGAAGCTGCTCTGAAGGTTCAGGACGGCGATACCATTGCTACCGGCGGTTTCGTATCCTGTGCTTGCCCGGAGACCCTTTCCAAGGCTCTCGAGAAGCGTTTTCTTGAGACCGGCCACCCGCAGAACCTGACCCTGTTCTTTGCAGCCGGTCAGGGCCACCGCGATGGCACCGGCGGTGACCATTACGGCCATGAAGGCATGGTTAAGCGCGTTATCGGCGGCCACTGGGACCGTGCTCCGAAGCTCGGCGAGCTGGCTCTGAACAACAAGATCGAGGCTTACAACCTGCCGCAGGGCGTTATCTCGCACATGTACCGCGATATCGCTGCTCACAACATCGGCACCATCACTCACGTTGGCCTGAAGACCTTCGCTGACCCGCGCAACGGCGGCGGCAAGCTGAACGACGTTACCAAGGAAGATCTGGTAAAGATCGTTAACATCGAGGGCCAGGAGCGCCTGCTGTACAAGGGCTTCCCGATCAACGTTGTATTCCTGCGTGCTTCCTACTGCGATGAGTACGGCAACTGCACCGTACATCGTGAGATCGGTCCTCTGGACGTAACTGCTATGGCTCAGGCCTGCAAGAACTCCGGCGGCAAGGTAATCGTTCAGGTTGAGAAGATCGTACAGGGCGGCTCTCTGGACCCGAAGCTGGTTGCTATCCCGGGCATCTATGTTGACTCTGTTGTAGTCGGCACCGAGGAGGAGAACATGCAGTGCCTCGGCATGCCGTACGACGGCGCGCTGACCGGCGAGTTCCGCATCCCGGTTGACGCTATCCCACCGATCCCGATGGACGCTAAGAAGATCATCGCCCGCCGCGCTGCTATGGAGCTGCCGCAGGACGCTATCGTAAACCTCGGCACCGGCGCACCGGAGAAGATTGCTAACGTAGCTGCTGAAGAAGGCATCTCCGACAAGATGACCCTGACCGTTGAGGCAGGCTCCATCGCAGGTGTACCGTACGGCGGCACCCAGTTCGGCGCTGCTGCTAACGCACAGTGCATCATCCCGCACAACGTACAGTTCGACTTCTATCAGGGCGGCGGCCTTGACGTTGCATTCCTCGGCCTGGCTGAGACTGCTCCGAACGGCGACCTGAACGTATCCAAGTTCGGCACCCGTCTGGCAGGTGCAGGCGGCTTCATCGACATCACCCAGAACGCCAAGAAGGTTGTTTACTGTGGCACCTTCACTGCAAAGGGCCTCAAGACTGAGTGCAAGGACGGCAAGCTCGTTGTCACCCAGGAAGGCGCTAAGAAGAAGTTCGTTAAGCAGGTTGAGCACATCACCTTCTCCGGCGATTACGCTAACGAGGTACATCAGCCGGTTCTGTACATCACCGAGCGCTGCGTATTTGAGCTGCGTCCGGAAGGCGTTACCCTGACCGAGATCGCTCCGGGCATCGACCTGCAGACCCAGATCCTCGACCAGATGGAATTCGTTCCGAAGATGGCTGACGAGATCAAGACCATGGACGCTCGCATCTTCCGTGACGAGCTGATGGGTCTGGCTAACGACTAATCAATTCTATTTGTGCAGATTATGCAAACGGGAACCGGCCTTTTCATATAATTTTACAGAATCGACCAGTTTCCCTTGCATTCTGCCGAATGGTTTGATAAAATATTAACGAACTCAAGAAAATCGAGTTTCCATCACCATGCGGCGGCATAGTTTTTTCGCCGCATCAGTAGAAAAGGAGAAACAGCTAAATGAACGTTTACATCTGTTCCGCTGCCCGTACCGCAATCGGCACTTACGGCGGCACCCTCCGCGATGTACACTCCTCCGAGCTTGGCACCGCTGCTGCAAAGGCAGCTATCGAGCGTGCAGGCGTTGACAAGGAAGCAATCGACGAGGTTCTGTTCGGTCAGGTACTGCAGGGCGGCGTAGGCCAGAACGTAGCACGTCAGGTTTGCCTGAAGTCCGGTCTGCCGATCACCACCCCGGCTATGACCCTGAACAAGGTTTGCGCTTCCTCCATGCGTGCCATCTCCCTCGGCACCCAGATCATCCGTTCCGGCGAGAACAAGATGATGCTGGTAGGCGGCTGCGAGTCTATGTCTGGTGCTCCGTACATCTCCCGCGATACCCGTTGGGGTGCTCGCATGGGCGACAAGAAGCTGGTCGATATGATGGTATACGACGGCGTATTTGATGTATTCAACCAGTACCACATGGGCATCACTGCAGAAAACGTAGCTGAAAAGTACGGCATCACCCGCGAGATGCAGGACGAGATCGCTCTCGCTTCCCAGCAGAAGGCAGCTGCTGCCATCGCTAACGGCCGCTTCAAGGACGAGATCGTTCCGATCGAGGTTAAGAAGAAGAAGGAAACCGTTATCTTTGATACCGACGAGCATGTAAAGCCGAACACCACTCTGGAGATCCTCGGCAAGCTGCGCCCGGCATTCAAGAAGGACGGCGGCACCGTAACCGCAGGCAACGCTTCCGGCATCAATGATGCAGGCGCTGCAATGATCATCGCTTCCGAGGAGTTCGTTAAGGCAAACGGCCTCAAGCCGCTGGCTAAGGTTCGTGCCTGGGGCTCTGTAGGCTGCGATCCGTCCATCATGGGCGTAGGTCCGATCGAGTCCACCCGTCAGGCTCTGTCCCGCGCAGGTCTGACCGTTGCTGACCTCGACCTGATCGAGTCCAACGAGGCATTTGCTGCACAGGCTGCTGCTGTTAACCGTGAGCTTGGCTTTGATATGGACAAGGTTAACGTAAACGGCGGCGCAATCGCTCTGGGTCACCCGATCGGTGCAGCCGGCTGCCGCATCACCACCACCCTGATCTACGAAATGATCAAGCGCGACCTGACCATCGGTCTGGCTACCATGTGCATCGGCGGCGGTATGGGCGAAGCTATCATCGTTGAGCGCGACGAGCTCTGCAAGTAAATTATAGGGGGTACCCAGTACCCCCTATATACCAAAATCAGTTCCGTAGAAACTGATTTTGGATACCCGAACGACGCCGCCCACGGCGGTTGGGTCGGGGTGTAAAAACCCACGCGCATGTCGCGGGTTTTTACGAACAGAAGCTCGCTTCTGTTCTATTTTGACTGCAAACATCCTTTGGATGTTTGGTAATCTCCGAACGGAGATTGCTTTTGAGCGTTTTACGCTCATAGCACATATTCTGAAAGGAAGTCTTAAAAATGACTGACGTAGTAATCGAAAAAAAGGGTCATGTTGCGATTGTTAAGATCGAGCACATGAAGGCTATGAACGCTCTGTCCACCGACATGTACGCACAGCTGGAAGAGGCATTCGACGAGCTGGCTAAGGATCTGGACAACGTTTATGCAGTAGTTCTGACCGGTTCTTCCACCGTTAACAAGAAGGGCAAGACCGTTAACTCCTTCGTTGCAGGCGCTGACATCTCCGAGATGGCTACCAAGACCTGTGCAGAGGGCAAGCTGTTCGGCAACGAGTCCAACCGCGTTTGCTGGAAGATCGAGAACTTCAAGCGTCCGGTTATCGCTGCCATCAACGGCTTCTGCCTCGGCGGCGGCTGCGAGCTGGCTATGTCCTGCGACATCCGTCTCGCTTCCGAGAACGCTTCCTTCGGTCAGCCTGAAGTTGGTCTGGGCATCACCCCGGGCTGCGGCGGCACCCAGCGTCTGGCTCGCTTCGTAGGCGCAGGCAAGGCTAAGGAAATGCTGTACACCGCACGCGCTAACTACACCGCTCAGGACGCTCTGGACATGGGCCTGGTTAACTACGTATATCCGCTGGAGAACCTGCTCGACGAGGCTGTAAAGCTGGCCGAGGAGATCGCTGCTCAGGCTCCGATCGCTGTTTCCCTAGTTAAGGAAGCTGTAAACGTTGGCATGCAGACCGACCTGAACTCCGCTCTGAAGTTCGAGGGCAACTGCTTCGCACAGTGCTTCGCTACCGAGGATCAGAAGTACGGCATGGCTTACTTCCTGGACAAGAACCGCGACAAGCCGGCTAAGGAATTCAAGAATAAGTAAGCATTGATACAGTAGGACCGCACAATTCAAAACCGGATTGTGCGGTTTTGACTAATCAATATTCGCAATACCTGTTCATCCATCCGCAAAGAGTGAGAGAGAGAGGTTAATTTTAGCATGAAAGTTTGTGTATTCGGCGCTGGCAACATGGGCGCACGCATCACTGAGGTATTCCTGAACGCAGGTCATGACGTTACCATGATCGACATCAAGCCGGAGTTCACCGAGCGCGGCAAGACCGTTATCACACACGATTACGAGTTCCTCGTAAGCAAGGGCAAGATGACCGCAGAGCACAAGGACGAGCTGCTTGCTTCCCTCAAGACCTCGGTTGACCGCAAGGACGCTGCCGAAGCTGACTTCGTCATGGAAGTTATTCTGGAGCGCATGGATCTGAAGAAGGACCTGCTGGAGGATCTGGACAAGATCTGCCCCGCTCACACCATCTTCGCTTCCAACACTTCCGGTCTGTCCATCACCGAGATGGCTGCCTGCATCCCGCAGCGTTCGGACAAGTTCATCGGCTGCCACTTCTTCAACCCGGCTCAGATCATGAAGCTGGTTGAGGTTACCCGCGCGATCCAGACTTCGGACGAAACCTTCCAGACCGCATTTGACCTGATGGCATCCCTGGGCAAGACCCCGGTTGCCGTTAAGGAAGGTCCCGGTTTCGTTGTAAACCGCATCCTGATCCCGATGATGAACGAGGCAATGGGTATCGTTGCTGACGGCATCGCTTCCCCTGCTGATATCGACGTTGCTATGCAGCTTGGCGCAGGCATGAAGTCCGGCCCGCTGCACACCGCTGACCTTGTTGGCCACGACGTAAACCTCGCAATCATGGAGACGCTGTACCGCGAGACCGGCGACCCGAAGTACCGTCCGCATCCGCTGATGCGTCAGATGGTTCGTGCCGGCTGGCTGGGCGTTAAGACCGGCAAGGGCTTCTTCGACTATGATGGTCCTTTCGGTAAGGAGATCGTGAAGAAGTAATCGCTTTGCACTATAAAAAGCATCTGTGCTTCGGCATAGATGCTTTTTTATATTCTCAGTCTGTAAATTTTTTCACACATTGCACAAATATTGCAAGTAATGTTTATTTAATTCGCTAATTTTTGACATAAGCTATGGTAATTTTTTAACATACACGATATAATATTAACTGTATGGGAAATATAATCTAACCAATGCTGCAGAGGCGGTAAATGCTGCCAGATCACCGCACAATGCCGCAAGAACAGCATATCTGGTTCGGTTCAAACCAAGGTGACCGCTGTACACGCTGATCGTGTACAGACTGGTTTCCGAGGCTCCCAGCATCACTGCGGCCACGCGTCCGGCATAGCTGTCCGGTCCGCAGCGTCGTATAATTTCACTGCCCATTGCCAGTCCTCCTCCTCCGCTGATCGGCTTCAGCAGGGTCAGGACTGTGCATTCTTTCGGTATGCCCAGTATACGCAGTGCGGGCGCGAGCACGCTTGCCGCAATATCAACGGCACCTGAGGCGCGCAGCATGAACACGACTGTCAGCATCCCGACCATAACAGGCAGTATCTGCACCGCGGTTTTCAAACCGACGGCTGCACCGCGCAGAAAAGTTGGAAATACGTCCACGCCTTTGCACAGCGCATACAGGCTGATTCCTGCCAAAAGTGCCGGAATGAGCGCGTTCTGCAAAATCTGCAACCATCTCCCTCCTTGTATTATTTCCCTTGCTTGGAAATTTTTTGATGATTGTTTGCTTATTCGACAAATTTCTTGCTTTTCATGTGTGATAATACTACTTGTAAGGCGCACTTACCTGTCCCGCTATTCCCCATCCGGAAAAAATGGACGCAGCAGTTTACTGCTGAGCAGCACCGCCGCAACGGAAGCCGCAGAAGCTCCCCACACCGGCAGCATAATATCAAATGGCGCGTGTGCTCCGCAAGCCGCACGAACCGCCGCCACCGTAGACGGAATCAGCTGAATTGAGGTTGCGTTCAGCACGATCAGCGTCAGCACGGTATCCGGCGCTCCGCTCCGCCCTGCAAGAACATACAGCCGCTCTGACGCACGCAATCCCAATGGCGTTGCCGCGTTGGATAACCCCAGCAAATTTGCCGTTACATTGGCGCTTACTGCTTCCATCGCCTGCTTATCCTGCGATGCGCTTCCGAACAAGGGACGCAGAACAGGTGCCATCAGACGGGACAGCCGCTCTGCCAGTCCGGAAGCCTGCAGCAGCTCCATCACACCGCTCCAGAAGCACATCAGCCCGGTGATACTGATCGCCAGCATAATCGCTTCCGCAGCCCCTGTGGGTACCGCTGCCGTAACCTCTGCCAGCCTGCCTGTGACCGCACCGCATAGCAGCGCCATACAAAGGAACACCGTCCAGATAACGGACAGCATATCGTGTTCCCCCCTTCCGTCCAACATCCCAAGTGAGTGGGATTTGGTAATACATTTTTTATGATAAAGAAATGGAGTGTGTTGAAAATGAAATCCACCGGTATTGTTCGTAAGGTTGATGAACTTGGTCGCATCGTGCTCCCGATTGAGCTGCGCCGCACTATGGGCATCGAAGTAAAGGACGCTCTGGAAATCTACGTTGACGGCGATCATATCGTCCTCAAGAAGTACGAGCCGTCCTGCGTATTCTGCGGTAACGCAAAGGACATTATCCACTTCAAGGGTAAGAATGTCTGCAGCGATTGCGCGCATGAGCTCGGCCTGCTTTAAGCCTTTACATAGCAACACTGTCACGCTGCTTCTGTTTGCCGACTTTCCGCTTGGAAAGTCGGTTTTTTTATTTTTCACCGCGTCGCTGCGCCGCTTCGGCGCGGTATTTCGCCTGTGTTGCTCTGCCGCCGCGTATATGCCGCTCCTGCTTGTTCACCTGCAGAACGGTCTGTACGCGCTCATACAGCTCGGTATTCAGCTTTTGCAGGCGCGTTGTAATATCCTTATGTACGGTTGACTTGGATATTCCGAACCGTGCCGCAGTCTGCCGCACGGTGGCCTTCTGCTCGATCATGTACTGCGCCAGACGGATCGTGCGCTCCTCCGGTAAGCCCTTCACCGCTGTTTCCCTCCTGCCTGATGAGGTTTCATCTGTGACAGTGTATGTTGGTTCGGGGACAGTTAGAACGCATTCGTAACCGTTTGAGGGCAAAAGAAAACGCGCTGCTTACTGCAGCGCGTTCATTCCCTGTGTGTGATAGGTGATCAGCTGATTCAGTCCGGCACGGACCTCGCTCGGGCGAACGCGGTTCTTGAGGATATGTACCGTCCCGTCCACCAGATTGCGTGCCATGATCTGCGCCATCATCGGGCTGTTCTCCTCGTCAGCCAGCATGGGCACGATCTTGGACGCAATCAGCTCAATCATTACCGGCCGCAGGTTTTCATATCGAGTGCCGTTGGCCTGCTCCATGATAAGAAGAAGGCCGTATTTCTCCGCCAGCAGCAGTGAGAGTACCTCCTCGGTGAGCAGCATGCGGAATTCCTGCGCGTCCATGTTCAGGTCAAACCGCATGCTGCGGAAGCGCAGGATCATGCGCTTCAGGCCGTCTGCAGCGCTGTCGGTCAGCTCATAGAACAGCTCCTCCTTGTTTTTGAAGTAGTGGTAGAGGTTGCTCTTGCTGATATTTACCTTGTCCGCGATCATCTGCAGTGAGGTGCGGTCGTACCCGCGCTGCAGGAATAAATGCTCGGATTCGAGCAGAATTTTGTGTCGAAGTTCGTCTTTTAGTACCTGCACAATAAGGACCACCCGTTCGTTTCTTGCATTTATTATAAAACAGGGCAACATAAATTGTCAAGAAAGCATAAAAAATTGAGAATGGAAAATGGAAGATGGAGCATTAGCGTGATGTTTTACCTTTGCGTGGGAGCACAATGTGCTCCCTGCGGGATATCGTGTGCATACCGTTACAAATTGATTTTCAATTCTTCTCAATCAAAAGAGCACAAAAAAAGAACCCGAAAATTCGGGTTCTTTTGCTTTGCACTTACGCGCCGAATACCTTGAGGACAAAGCCTGCGGCAACAGCGGAGCCGATAACACCGGCTACGTTCGGGCCCATCGCGTGCATGAGCAGGAAGTTTGCCGGATTGGCCTTCTGGCCCTCAACCTGCGAAACGCGGGCTGCCATCGGAACGGCAGATACACCGGCCGAGCCGATCAGCGGGTTTACCTTGCCGCCGGTCAGCTTATACATAACCTTGCCGAACAGCAGGCCGCCGACGGTCGAGAACGTGAACGCGATCAGGCCAAGGATGATGATCTTGATGGTCTCCCAGGTCAGGAAGGTGGACGCAATCGCCTTGCAGCCTACCGACAGACCGAGGAAGATGGTGACGATGTTGCACAGCGCGTTCTGCGCGGTGTCGCTCAGGCGGTCGGTTACGCCGCACTCACGCAGCAGATTGCCCAGCATGAGCATGCCGATCAGCGGAGCGGTATCCGGAATCAGCAGAATAACGATGATGGCAACTGCGATCGGAAATACGATCTTCTCGGTCTTGGAGACCTGACGCAGCTGCTCCATCTTGACCTCGCGCTCCTTCTTGGTGGTCAGCAGGAGCATGATCGGCGGCTGGATAAGCGGTATGAGCGCCATATACGAGTACGCCGCAATAGCGATGGCGGGCAGATAATCCGCTGCCAGACGGGATGCGACCAGAATGGAAGTCGGGCCGTCCGCACCGCCGATGATGGCGATGGCTGCCGCAACCTTGCCCGGGAAGCCGAGCACAAGCGCGAGCAGGAATGCGGAAAAGATGCCGAGCTGTGCCGCTGCACCCAGCAGCAGCGAGGACGGACGTGCGATCAGCGGGCCGAAGTCGGTCATGGCACCGATGCCGAGGAAGATGATGGACGGATAAATCGCATGCTGGACGCCCTGATAGAACACCCACAGCATGCCGGGACTGGAACCGTCAACCGGTGCGTTGAGCAGGCCGGTCAACGGCAGGTTGGCCAGCAGCATGCCGAATGCGATCGGAACGAGCAGCAGCGGCTCAAACTTTTTGCCGATACCCATGTACAGCAGCACGCATGCAATGATGATCATGATCAGGCTGCGCGGATCCTCCGCGAAGGACGCGAAGCCCGAGCTTGCCAGAATGCTGCCTAATGCACCGAAAAACGAAAATTGCATAGTACGCGCCTCCCGTTACATCGTGCAGAGTGCTGCGCCGGTCTGTACGGAAGCGCCCTTCTGTACGCAGACAGTGCCGACCGTGCCGTCATGCGGTGCGCAGATCTCATTCTCCATCTTCATGGCCTCGAGAATGAACAGCACATCACCGCCCTTAACGGCCTGACCTGCCGTGCATCGGATATCCAGAATGGTGCCCGGCATGGGCGCTGCGACGGTCTCGCCGCCTGCAGGCGCTGCTGCGGGTGCGGGTGCTGCTGCCGGTGCGGCTTCTGCTGCCGGAGTCGGCGCTGCCGCGGGTGTCGGCGCTGCTGCAGCCGGTGCCGGTGCGGGAGCCGCGCCGGTCGGAACTGCGCTTACCGACCCCTTTTCTACTTCTACTTCAAACTGCTTGCCGTTAAGCGATACCTGATATTTCATGTTTCTTTCTCCCCTTAAACCGCCTTGATGGACTTAAATACAAGCTGATCGAGCGGAATGCCCGTTTCGTGGCTGACGATAGCCATAACGCAGGCCGCCTCCACCTCGCTGACGCAGCTTGACCTGCGGAGCCGGTGCCGGTGCCGGTGCTGCTGCCGGAGCCGCAGCCGCCGGAGCCGCTGCACTGACCGAAGCCGGATGCGCGGTGTGCTTTTCGAGCACACCCATCACACGGGAAATAACAGCAATGACACCCCAGAGAAGTGCCAGCATAATAAATACAATAACGATACCGGACAGGGCGATCATGAGCGCGTCCAGTACGCTGATCGGATCGTGTACCATGCTCACTTAACCTCCTTGAACGAATAGCTTGCGGTGAAGGTCTGCTCCCGGCGCTCAAAGAACTGCTCTGCCTGCTGCGGGAATGCGATATAGGACAGGACGTCCTCTTCACTGCGGGCATGCGTGCCGAGATGCTCGCGTGCAGCCGGAAATTCCGGCTCGAGCGTATCGGCAAAACGGTCGGTCATCGGCTGCTCGTCACCGAGCACCTGCTTGGCGAGTTCGGGATTGACTTCGCCCGGTGCCTTGCCGTATTCGCCGCGGATGTAGCTCTTGATCTCCTTGCCGATCGACTTGTAACGACCGCCGAGGAGAACGTTGACCGTTGCCTGTACGCCGACCATCTGCGAAAGCGGCGTTACCAGCGGCGGATAACCCATATCGGCACGCACGCGCGGCGTTTCGGCGAGCACCTCATCGAGACGGTCGATTGCGTTCTGTGCCTTCAGCTGTGCCACCAGATTGGACAGCATGCCGCCCGGAATCTGATAGATGAGCGCATCCGTCTTGGTGGACAGAACGTACGGGTCAAAGGTGCCGTTTGCAGAGAACTTATCCTTAACCGGAATGAAAAATTCGTTGATCCTGTTCAGCTCGTGAGCATCCACACCGCAGTCGAAGCCCATCTGCTGCAGTGCGTAGACCATGGACTCGGTTGCCGGCTGGCTGGTGCCGCCCGACATGCACGAGGTCGCACAGTCGATGCCGTCCGCACCGGCTTCCGCTGCCTTCAGATAAGTCATATACCCCAGACCAGTGGTCGCGTGTGTATGCACATAAACCGGAATTTTGATGTTCTGCTTGAGTGCGGTAACCAGGTCATAGCACTCCTGCGGAGACATGATGCCCGCCATATCCTTAATGCACAGCGAGTTGCAGCCCATGGCTTCGATCTGCCTGCCGAGCGAAACGAACATCTCCAGATTGTGGATCGGACTCAGCGTATAGCAGATGCAACCCTGTGCATGGCCGCCTGCCTTGAGACATTCGTCCACAGCGGTCTCGATGTTGCGCAGATCGTTCAGCGCATCGAAAATACGGATAATATCCATGCCGTTCTCGATGCTCTTGCGGACAAAACGGCGCACGGTATCATCCGAATAATGGTGATAGCCGAGCAGGTTCTGACCGCGCAGCAGCATCTGCAGCTTGGTGTTCTTCATGTGAGATTTGATCTTGCGCAGACGCTCCCACGGATCCTCATGCAGATAGCGCAGGCAGGAATCAAAGGTCGCACCGCCCCAGCACTCAATCGAGTGATAACCGGCCTGATCCATCTCATCGAGAATGCCCTCAAAATCCTCAAACGGCATTCGCGTCGCAATCAGCGACTGCTGCGCGTCACGCAGCACCGTTTCGGTGATGTGCATTTGTTTCACAAGTATGCCCCCTCCTTCGGGAAATAAATGGGTTTCATGATTCCCCTCATTAACCCCATATATATAATTGTATCATATCACTTTCTGCACCCGCTTGCAAGAATATGATTCTTTAATTTTGCACAGCTGCACTTTACTTTTTTCACCGCATTCGGAATTGACTTTTTGCTCTCAATGCAGTAATATAAATATATCGCGTGCTGCGACTCCGCGCGAAGGAGCCGCTCGCGAAAACTTTTATTTTTATGTCTCAGTAGCTCAGTTGGATAGAGCACATGCCTCCTAAGCATGGGGCCGAGGGTTCGACTCCCCCCTGGGACGCCAATCAAGAACGCAGAAGATATATTTCTGCGTTCTTTTTCTCTAACAAATTTCAAAAATTCTGTCTAATCGTCTAATAAAACCGCGATTTTTCTAATAACACGCGCCATTTTCGGTTGTTTTGAACACAAAAAGCTGCTAATAAATGGTGTGTGACAGCCTGTTCCCTGCTGTTAGCAGGAGACTGTCTGATATCATTTTTAACATAAACCTGTGGTGAAATTTTCATCACAGGTTTTTTATTTTATCCGAAAATCATTTGAATGGAGGCAACTAACGTGCAAAAAGACGTCAAACCTCACATCGTTCTGATCGATGGAGTCAAGTATTACAGCGACAAGCCCGAGACCTGCCGTAGCTGCTTTTTCTGGAAAAACCGCAAGGTTCCCTGCATTCTCGGGCAGGAAAACTGCTACTATCTTGCTGAAATCATTCAGTCTGAGCAGCAGAAGAAATGCGAGGGCTGCTGTTACGCATCCGGCCGCTCCTGCGTGAGTACGACCTGCTATAAGGATTTGATGACGCAGTTCAACGCATCCAAAAACACGGAACCGAAGGAAGGTGCCGCAAATGACTAAACACGACGATTGCTTCCGCCGCTTCGAGCGGATGGCAAAATCCGCAAAGAAGAATTTGTCCGGGGATAAGCCCGGCAGCTGCTCGCGCTGTCTGTACTATCGCCCGGATTTTAAGGCAATACCGCATAATTGAACAAGAGTGATTTGCGAGTAAATTTTGCG